>Ga0210406_10004559_pt1 | contig 14783 bp, 8 predicted proteins | sample IncBWC30MmetaG_FD_155454 | JGI IMG/M metagenome (GOLD analysis project Ga0210406, IMG submission 155454) | Forest soil microbial communities from Barre Woods Harvard Forest LTER site, Petersham, Massachusetts, United States - Inc-BW-C-30-M | ecosystem: Environmental > Terrestrial > Soil >... | reverse complement strand
ATCGCGAATCTGATCCTCGCTGTGCTTGCCGGGATTCACGAGCACTTTCCGGAAGGGATTCAATTCCTCGACCGGCATGGCGAATTCCTCGCGCAGCAGGTCCACCAGGCCCGGCACGCGGGCCGTTCCGCCCGCCACCACGATGCGCTGGATGTTTTCCCCGCTCGCTGTCGCGCGGAAAAAATCGAAGGTCTTCTGGATTTCCAGCGTCAAAATGTCCGAAACGCTGCGCAAAATCTGCTGCTTCTGCTCGTCGGTGACGCTGGCCAGCGAATCGCCCTTCTTCAGCCGCTCGGCATCCTCGAAGCTCAGGTCCAATTCTTTCTGCAGCGCGTCGGTGTACTGGTTGCCGCCCACGCTGACGTCGCGCGTAAACAGCGGAATTCCTCCGCGCACGATGTTAATGTTCATGACGCTCGCTCCGATGTTCAGCAGCGCCACGGTTTGCCCGGCGTCCGGGTCGTAGTTCACTTCAAAGCAGTTCTGCAGGCCAAACGCATCAATGTCCACCACCACCGGCGTCTTGCCCGCCTGGGCCAGCACGTTGGTATGGTTCAGGATCTTGTCTTTCTTCACCGCCACCAGCAGTACGTCCATCTGCGAGTCCATCGACTCCAGCAGTTGATAACTTAAATTCACGTCCGCAATGTCAAACGGGATATGCTGGCTGGCCTCGGACGGAATGCGGTCGTACAGCTCATCCTCGGTCATCAACGGGAGCGGCACGCGCTTTACGATTACCGAATGTCCGGAAACCGAAGTCGCCACATTCTTGGTTTTAATTCGCTGTGCGTCGAAAATCTTGCTGATGGCGTTGGCCACCTGCGGCGCGTCCATGATCGCGCCATCCACCACCGTGTCCTGCGCCAGGTTCTCGGTGCCAAAGCTCACTAGCTCATATCCACCCTTGGTGGATTTCAGCTCCACGGCCTTGATCGAACTGGACCCGATGTCCAGCCCAACCAACTGCCTGCTCTTTCCGCCGAATAACGACATATCCGGGCCTCTTTCTCCCACTCCCGCAAAACTAGCGGCGCCTTTGCACCTGGCTCATCTTGCGCTCCATCCAGCGATCCAGGATGGTTTTCCTTAGTTTCCAGCGATTGCCGAGTTTGAATGCGGGAATCTCGCCTTCAGTGATGTAACGATACAACGTATCCGGGGAGATTCCCAGATATTGCGACGCTTGTCGCACATTCATCACTTCGCGCGATTCATTCACGAGGACACTACCCCTGGGCGCATCAAAAGACAGCACTAAACCCGACCACCGGTGCACCCCACTTGGCGCTGCGAAACTTTGGGGCACTCCCCGTGAATCGGTTATGACACCGCGCCACACCGAGCGTCAAGGGATTCTAGGCCGCAGTTGTTCTAAGAATAGGGGGTTATTTCAGGCAATCAATGGGTATTCTGGGGTAGTAATCCCAGTACTTGAGTACTCCTCGCGTAGAACCACTATTACTTGTGCTTTCGTCTGTTCGCAGGCTGTACGGTTGGACGGTATCCCTTTGTATTCATTCTTCGCAACCCGTTTCCATTTTCGTGTCGCTCCGCGCCCCCTAAAGCCCCAGCGTTTTCCAGATGGCGTCAATCTTCGCTCTCGTCAACTCGTCCATGCGAATCTCGCCCGGCCACGGACGCGTAAATCCCTCCGCCGCCCACTTGCGCGTCGCATCAATCCCCATCTTTGACCCGTAATCCTGCATGCGCGCCGCGTGATCCAGCGTATCCATAGGACCAAATACAAACTGCACGTCGCGCTCCGGATCGATTGCGCACAGCGTCTTCCACACCACCTCGCCGTAACTGTGTATGTCCACGTCGTGATCTACTACCACGATCACCTTCGTGAACATCGCCTGCCCCAGCGACCAGATCGCGTTCATGATCTTCCGCGCGTGCCCTGGATACGATTTCCGAATCGCCACAATCATCAAGTTGTGAAAAATTCCCTCCGCCGGCATGGCCACGTCCACAATCTCCGGGTACTGCAACTTCATCACCGGTAGGAACACCCGCTCAACCGCATGCCCCATGTAAAAATCTTCCTGCGGCGGCGGCCCCACGACCGTCGTCAGATAAATCGGTTCCTTCTTGTGCGTCACGCACTCCACATGAAATACCGGGAACTCCCCTTCCAAGGAATAAAACCCGGTGTGATCTCCGAACGGCCCCTCCGTACGCATCTCGTTGAGGTTCACGTAGCCTTCCAGGATTATTTCCGCGTTCGCCGGCACCTCCAGATCATTCGTCTCGCACGGGACCATCTCCACCGGGTCGCGTCGCAGGAATCCCGCAAACATCATCTCGTCCAAGTCCGGCGGAATCGGCAGCATTCCCGCCAGCGCCGTAGCCGGATCGGAACCAATCGCCACCGCCACCGGTATCCTCCCCTCCGGGTTCGCCTCCCGCGCTCGACGAAAATGTTCCGCGCCATGCTTTTGCGTCTGCCAGTGCATTCCCGTGGTCCGCTCGTCGTACACCTGCATGCGATACATCCCTACATTGCGCTTCCCCGTCTCCGGATTGCGCGTGAACACCAGCGGAAACGTTATGAACCTCCCGCCATCCTGCGGCCAGCACTTCAATATCGGAAAATCAAACAAGTTCACATCGTTCCCGTGGCGCCGCACTTCCTTGCAATCGCCGGTTTTCACCGTTTTCGGAAAAAACGACCCCAATTCCGCCAGCTTCGGCAGCATTTTTATCTTGTCAAACAGCCCCGCCGGCGACTGCATATCCAGAAATCCGCGAATCCGTCCCGCCACTTCATCCAGCGCCCCCACTTCAAACGCTAGGCACATCCGCCGCACGCTCCCAAACGCATTCACCAACAGCGGCACCCGCGATCCGCGTGGCTTTTCAAACAGCAGCGCCGGACCCACACCCTCATGTGGCACAGCCATTCCAGGCTGCGTGCCTTTCCCCGATGCATGCTCAGGAGCACCCCTTCGCCGATCGCGCCCCACCCGCTGCACGATCTCGGTAATCTCCAAAATCGGATCGACTTCTGTCTGTACGCGCTTCAGCTCCCCTTCCTTCTCAAGCTTGCGCACAAATTCCCGCAAATCCCGATACGCCACACTTCCTCCAATCACCCTGAACCGCAAACTCTAGCACGAACCCAACAGTGGCACAGCCACCTCTGCCACATCGCAGGCGCCTTTGGGTGCGATGAATCTCGGCTGTGCACCGCGGCGCCAATTCAGCGCCAGCCCCTCCGCTTCTCCATCTCTGTGCCCTCTGCGCCCTCTGTGGTGAAATCCCCCTTCCCGTCCCAACCCGACGACCTAACGAGCACGCCAGTTCCCGCATCAAACGCCTGCTGCTCCAAAAGGAAAATCACAAAATGCCAAAAATGAAAATCGCCGTCGTCCCCAAGCCGGGCGCTGACTTCGAGCTCCAGGAACGCGAAATCCCCCAACCCGGTCCCGGCCAAGTCCGCATCAAGGTGCAAGCCTGCGGCATCTGCTTCAGCGACCACATCGTCAAAGACAACTTGTTTCCCGGCGCGGTAACCTACCCGCGTTCGCCCGGACACGAAGTTGCCGGCGTCATTGATGAAGTTGGCCCCCGCGTCACCTCATTGAAAAAAGGGCTGCGCGTCGGCATAGGGTGGCACGGCGGCCACGACTTCACCTGCCTGCAATGTCGCCGCGGCGATTTCATCAATTGCGCCAACGAAAAATGGACCGGCACCCACTACGATGGCGGCTACGCCGAGTACATGGTCGCTCCCTGGGAGGCCGTCGCATCCATGCCGGACTCGCTCGATCCCGCGGAGGCCGCACCCCTCCTCTGCGCCGGCATCACGACCTTCAACGCCTTGCGTCACAGCGGCGCCAAACCCGGCGACCTGGTGGCGGTTCTCGGAATCGGCGGCCTGGGACATCTCGGAGTCCAGTTCGCCAACAAATTTGGCTATCAAGTCGTCGCCATCAGCCGCGGAAAAGAGAGTGAACCTCTCGCCAGGAAACTTGGGGCGCACAGCTACATCGATAGCTCCGCCACCGACGCCGTCGCTGAACTCAAGAAACTCGGCGGCGCCAGAGTCATCCTGGCCACCGCTCCCAGCGGGAAAGCCATGACTCCGCTCATCAACGCCCTAGGCGCAAACGGTACCATGATGGTCCTCGGCGCCGGCCCGGATCCCATCGAAGTCCAAACCGCTGCACTCATCTTCGGCAGCAAAGGCGTACAAGGCTGGGCCTCCGGTATCGCCACCGACTCCGAAGATACCCTGCGCTTCGCCGCGTACACCGGCGTCCGTCCCATGATCGAAAAATTTCCCTTGGAGAAAGTCAACGAGGCCTACGCCCGCATGACCAGTGGCAAAGCTCAGTTCCGCGTCGTCCTCACCATGTAACGCGACCAAACCTTGCGGTGTCATCCCGAGCTACCCGACTTGTCGTGAGCGGTTTTTGCGAAGGATGAGGGTAGCCGAAGGACCTCAACATTCACCGCCATCGACACGAAATATATGTAAGAGTCTGTGTAGCGATTCCTTGCCTTTCGGTGGTTTTGAGTGCAACTCAGCCGGGTCCAATTCAGGTATTTCCCGTGTAGCTAGAATCGCCAATGCGTATATCAAATTGGTTCCAAGGCTCCCTTATTAACAGGGGAGAATGTCGTTCACATGACTCGAACCGAGCGACGCCTTGCCGAACGATTCGGCCTCAAAATTCCGCTTCGCGTCCGCATTGCAAAGTCCACCGCGTTAGAGCACGCAGCGGAGTCGCTAAATGTTTCTACACGAGGCATATACTTTGCAACGGATTTGCCCCTTTGCAAGGGCACGCCAGTGCATCTCGCTTTCGAGATGCCAGAAGAAGTCACACATCAGCCCGCATCCGAATGGCGGTGTACGGGTCATGTAGTCCATGTCCAACCGAGTAGTTCTCCGCGGGGAGCAACTCGTGTAGGCGTGAGGTTTGATTGCTATGAGGTCTTGAGACCTGTCCCACCACAATTGGATGAATCGATGATTGGGAGAAACGCTACCCCTCAACGTAACCGCTGAATCCGCGTCTGTTTCTGGAAGCTGTTACACTGCGCCGGAATTTCGAGAATCGGCCCCATCGTTTCAGAATCTCCCCCGTATTCCATCTTCCAAGCTCGGCATCAATAAGACCTATGAAACCTAAAAAGCGGAAGAAAGACGAACGGAGGTCGCCGCTTAGATTCATGTAACTGTGCGGGTTAGCGTGGTGCGCCCGGGGGGACTCGAACTCCCGACCTTCTGGTTCGTAGCCAGACGCTCTATCCAACTGAGCTACGGGCGCGCCGTGTGCCTGCGAGGAAAATAGTTTACCCCAGGTCCTTCCGTCCGTCCAACAGCGCTGCATTGGCCGCCCCTGCCGAAGTCCAGCGAAGCCGCATCGATGCGTCGATGTTTTTGGCAATTAGTTTTTGCATGCGTTCTGGTTTCCGCCTGAGGCGAACTCTATCCAACTGAGCTACGGGCGCGCCGCGTGCCTGCGAGGCACATAGTCGGTCCTTGTCGGTCCTTCCGTCCATCCAACAGCCGTGCATCCGCACACCTCTTGACCGCCCCTCCGACCACGAGATAGCCTCTTGCCCGGACAACCCCGGCATTCAATCTCGCCCTAGGAGGCTGAGCATGGTTTCCCTCTTCGCTCTTTGGCTCCCGATTGTGCTGTCCGCCGTCATCGTCTTTATCGCCAGCTCCATCATGCACATGCTGCTGCCTTACCACCGCGGCGACTACAGTCAGCTCCCCGATGAGGACAAGCTTCTTGCCACCTTGCGCGCTGCGGGCCTGAAGCGTGGTTTCTACACGTTCCCGTTTTGCACCCACAAAGAGATGAAGTCGCCGGCCACGATAGAAAAATTCAAGCAAGGACCCGTGGGCATGTTGACCGTATTCCCCAGCGGCCCGCCCGCCATGCCCAAGTTCCTCGGGATGTGGATCGCCTATTGCCTCATCATCGGTTTCTTCGTCGCTTACCTCACCGGACACACCGTGGCGCCCGGCGCCAACTATCTCGCCGTCTTCCGCGTAGCTGGCACCGCAGCATTCCTCGCCTACGGCCTGGGTCAGTTGAGCAACAGCATCTGGAAGGGCCAGCCCTGGGGCATGACCCTGAAAGAAGTCACCGACGGCCTCGTCTACGCCCTGCTAACTGCCGGCACCTTCGGCTGGCTCTGGCCGCGCTAGCCCCAATAGCGGCAAAGCAAATCGTCATTCCGAGCCTGCCTGCTCAGGCACGCCGAGCATACGTTGTTCTAAGCGTCTGGCTCCTGAATTTCCTTGTAATTGCATTCATCTCATTGCCTTTAAGTTTACTATTGACAGACGTTCCAATCTACGGCATACTTCGGACTGGTAAGCGCTCGCCTCGCCGTTCGCTTAACTCCTTTAGAATGCGCAGTTCCAAGGCACCCCTAAATAGGCCCTGTTTTGGTGCAAATAACTCCTTTAGATTCTGCACTTACGGACGGCCCCCCAGTAAGTCCTTTAGAATGCGCACTTACAAAAAGACCGGGGGTGGGGAGTGCCCCACCAACACTTCCGCGCCGTATCCTCTACCCTCTACCCACTTTCCTTCGTCAGCGGGCCTTGGGAATCCTGCGCGGGTTGTGATTCCGGCGCGGCGACATTATCAGGCGCCCCGCGCAACACTTCGCGAATTTTTCTGGCCAGGGCTTTGGGGCGATATGGCTTCTGCACGAACGCGACCGTGGAATCGAGTATCCCCTGGCGCGCGATGGCGTCGTCGGTGTAACCAGAGGTGAAGATCACTTTTAGTTCCGGACGCAGGAGCGTCAACTGCCTAGCCAATTCCGGTCCGTTCATCTCCGGCATCACCACATCGGTCAGCAAAACATGAATAGTCCCCTCGAATTCCTTCGCGCGCTGCAAAGCATCCTTGCCGGAAACTGCTTCGATAACGGTATACCCGGCGCTTTCCAGATATTCGCGGGCCATTTCGCGAAGGGGGTCGGAGTCTTCGGCCAAAAGGATGGTCTCCTCGCCATTGCAGGTCTCCTGTTCCTCCTCTCGTTTGGGCGATCCGGCCGATTGCTCCAGGCGTGGCAGGTAAACTTTGAAGACGCTTCCCTGCGCGATCTCGCTGTAGACCCAGATGTAGCCACCGCCTTGCTTTACAATTCCGTAGACGGTTGCCAATCCCAAGCCGGTGCCCTTTCCGAGTTCTTTGGTGGTGAAAAACGGCTCAAAAATCCGCAATTGCGTCTCGCGATCCATTCCGCAGCCGGTATCCGTGACCGCCAGCATCACATAGCGGCCCGGCATCGCCTCCGGATGTTGTTCTCGATAACTCTCGTCAATTTCGACATTGCTTGCCTCGATGGTGAGGCACCCGCCCTCGAGCATGGCGTCCCGCGCGTTCACCGCCAGGTTCAGGAGGATCTGCTCAATTTGTCCGGGGTCGGCTTTGATAGTTCCAAGCGAAGAATCGACCGAGATTTTGAGCTCTATATTCGCCCCGATCAAGCGGCGCAGCAAAACCTCCATTTTCTGCAGCGTATCTTTCAGATCGAGGATTCTGGGTTGCACCAGTTGTTGGCGGCCGAAAGCCAGGAGCTGGCGGGTCAAGCCGGCCGCGGACACACCCGCACTCCTGATTGTTTCGAGTTTCTGGATGGCCGGGTGACCTGCTGGAAGGGAGTCCAGGACGACGTCAGAATTTCCCAGGATCACGGTCAGCAGATTGTTGAAGTCGTGCGCCACGCCGCCGGCCAGCCTGCCAATAGCGTCCATTCGTTTCGACAACAGGAGTTGCTCTTCCATCTTCTTTCGGGCGGTGATGTCCACAATCATGCTGGAAATCAGAATGCCATCCCTGGTTGCCAGCGGCCCCAAGCCGATTTCCACGGGAAACTCAGTCCCATCCTTGCGGCGGCCAAACAACTCCATGCCGGTCCTCATCGGCCGCGTGCGCAGATCGTGAGCATAGTCGGCGCGATGGCGTTCGTGCGCGAGTTGCAGCCTGCGGGGTACGAGTATCTCAATCATCTGACCGACCAGCTCTTCACGGGCGTAACCAAACATGCGAAGAGCTTCGGCGTTCACGTCTTCGATTCTGCCCACACCGTTAGAGATGACGATGCCGGTGGGCGACGTTTCCAGCAGCATGCGGAATCGATGTTCGGCGCGCTTGCGCTCATCGATCTGGTGTTCAAGATCTTTGGCGTGCTCCTGAATAGTGGAAAAGCGTTGCGCGCTTTGGTAGCTAGTGGTGGTTTGCGAAGCCAGCGCCTGGAGCATGCGTTCGTCTTCGTCGGTAAACGCCTGCGAATCGGATTTTTCGGCGATCATCATCCAGCCATACGCGCGATCGCCGGATTCCAGCGGCACGGCCAGGATACTGCACACCTTGGGATGCGGAGGCGGAAGAAGCAAAACAAGCGATTCTTCGGGAGGATTGAAAATGCGCCGCGGCTGGCGTTCCGCAAGCACTTCGCGCAGGAATGGGGGCGAGAAGGGACCTTGCCGCAGTTGCGAGGCGGTCGTTTCGTCGAACCCGCTAAGCGCCAGAGTTTGCGTCTCCAGGCTATCGAATTCTCCAAGAATTCCGGCAGCCGCGAATTTTGCATCCGTCAATTTTCGAGCTGCGGTCATTGCTATTTCGAGCAGTTGGGGCGTCTGCTGCGCGTGAGCAAGAGCGATGCCTACATCGACCAACGACGCCAGTTGGACGCTGGCGTCGAGCTTCTTGCCTTTCACAAAATAAGCATTCAGCAAAAGGGGGATAGGGTCGCGCTTTGCGAGCGGAGGGAGCGCCGCAGGTGCCTCGCCAGTGTCAGACTTCAGGGCCTCCTGAATCGTCGCCAGGGCTTGTTGCGGATCGAAGGGCTTTAGTATGAAACGAGAGATGCCGCAAGCAGACCCTAGCGCGCGCGCTTCCTGGTCCATCAAATTGACGCTATGAAAAATCACCGGAGTGCGTTGATGCTGCGGGAGGGATCTGAGCTGTTGAACGAATTCATACCCGTTGATCGTGGGCATGACGATGTCGCAGATTACAAGATCGGGATTCTCCGCTTGCGCGATGGACAAGCCTTCCTGGCCGTCACGCGCCTGGACTACGCGATAGCCGCACGGAGCGAGCAACGAGACGTACAGCCTCCGGCTGGTAGCATCATCATCGATGATCAAAATATTCGGCATAGCTGGTATGCACTCTGGTTGCGACGCGATTCGCGCGGAATCAGCCGCCTAGCGAATAGATTCAGCTTTCAGGAAGGGGATGAAGCGGCGGCGCGGCAAACTGCTCCCAAGAGGCGCCTGACGTATTCGATCGAAACAAGCTCGGATCGAGTCGCAGAAGACCACTTACATTCATACCCGACGAGATAGTCTCCAGCAAGAGCTTGCCGACGGCTGGTGTCGTATGAGTTTAGGCTCGCACGGAGCGCTTCGGCTCATTCGTGCGGGCAAGACAGAACATCACGGCGCTCGCTTCAAGGCGCCGCTACGCGGAGTGCTCGCGGAAAAGCTGCGTCAGTCGTTCAGCAATAATTTTTTCTTCGCCGGGTTGCAGCATGAAAGAGTTCATCACCAGGCCGCTTTCGTTTGTGGCCAGAACGATGGATGGCTTGCCGGCGCGCAATTGGCGCGCCGCGTCGCCAGGCTCCAGCGAAACGTGGCGCGGGTCCCAGTGAATTTCCAGGTGCGGAACATGATTGGCGATGTCCGGGACGGAAAACGAAGTGCTGACACCGGGAACGCGGGTGATTTCGGCGGAGATCCCATCGAGCCGGCGCCACCATTCTTTCGTCAGCGCCTCATGGTCTTCCTTCAGGTAGCTCTCCAGGGCTTTGATCATGCCGATGATTTCTTCCTTGCCGACTTTTTGGCTGCGGCCCAGCGTGTCTTCGTGCGGACTGTTGTTGAGCAGCGCGTAAGCGACCAGATCTTTTCTTCCGATCAGCAAACCCGCGCACTGCGGCCCACGAATGGCTTTGCCTCCGCTGAACGCAATCAGGTCATAGCCCATATTTGCGTAATCCCACAGGTGCGAGACGGGGGGCGTATCAGCGGCGGCGTCGTTGAAGCAGGGAATCTTGAGTTCTTTGCCGAGCTTGACCCACTCATCGACTTTGATTTGCCCGGCGGCGTTGGCGAAATTGCTGAAGTGCATCATGGCGGTCTTGGGATTGACGGCTTTGCGGAGTTCGCCGACCGATTCGATTTCGATCAGTTTCACGCCCGTGGAGCGGAGCTGATGGTCGAAGCCGTTGCGATGCGATTTCTGGATGATGACTTCGGATTTCATTCCGGTGAGGTCGGGCAACTGCTGGATGTGTTGTTCGTTGTCGCCGGTGAGAATCCCCGCGAGTCCCGATTGCATGGCCGCCGCCGCGCCCGAAGTCACCAGTCCCGTATAGCCTTGAGGCAGCTTCAACATTTCCGCGATGCGCTTGCCGGCAGCCACTTCCAGATCAGGAATGCTGCAAAAATGCTGACTCGCGAGGGTCATCGCCGCTTCCACTTCCGGCCGCATCAGCGAGCCGCCCAGGATAGTCATCGTGCCCTGTCCGTTGATCACGGTGGTCACGCCCAACTCTTCGTAGACGTTGCCGGACGCGCCAAATCCGCTGAGCTTGGCGTCAGCAGCTCTCGCAGCGGCGCTGCCGCCCGCCGCGAACAATTTTCTTGGGCTCAGAATGGCGGCGCTCAGTGCGGCGGCGCTGGACATAAAGGAACGGCGTGTCGGCTTCCGATTTATGGTCATGATCAGGTCTCCGTTTTTCTTTTACTTCGTCACGGCAGCGGTGCAATTGATTTCGACCAGCGAATTTCCGGGAAGCGCGGCGACGGCTACCGTGGTGCGCGCCGGGCCGCCGCTTGGAAAATACGTTTTGAAGACTTTGTTCATGCCGTCATAGTCATCGATTTTGGCGAGGTACACGGTGAGTTGCAGGATGGAATCCATGGAGCCGCCGCCCGTTTCGACCAGGTGCTTCACATTCTCCATGACGTGCTTGGTGTGGTTCTCGATGTCCATCGGAAACTCTTCACCGGTGTCATGCGAATGCGCGCCCTGCCCAGCGATGTAGATCACGCCATTGTGAAGGATGAGCGGGGTAATGAACGATTTGGGGTTGGCAGGCTTGGCATCCCAGTCCAGTTTGGTGACGCCGCCGGTCTTCTGTTTCGCGCCGGCGGCTGCGGAGGCGGGCATGGCGGCAGCCAGGCCCAGGCTTGGGAAAAATGTGACGAAGCGCGCGGCAAAAGTTCTGCGGGAAAAAAGATCGGAAAGCATTTGGTCTCCTCTCATTTTCGTGTTCCAACAAATTGTAGTTACGGTAGAGCGAAACTGAAAATGTCGCTTCCGGCCGCGATGGCTACGTGCTGCTTGCCCAGAACGGCGTAGCTCATCGGAGAAGCGTGAAATTTTTGCCCTAGTGTAAAGTGCCACAGGGGCTTGCCTGTTTTAGCGTCGGCGGCTTCAAAGGATTCGGAGTCGTCACCGAAGAAGACCAGGCCGCCCGCGGTGGTCATCGTGCCGCTGGAAGAATCGCCGCTGCCAATCTGCGGATAGCGCCATGCAAATGCGCCGGTGTCCGGATTGTAGGCGAGAAGAATTCTCTCGCGATGGAATCCGCCGATGCGGCGGACTCCGGTGGCGTAATAGGTGCGGCCCGGAACAAATTTCTCAGCCTTCAGAAAGAAGTTTCCGCAATCCTCGAGGGCGAAGAAGTAGAAGAGGTGCGTTTCCGGATTGTAGGAAGGCGAAAACCAATTCGTAGCTCCCGTGAAGCCGGGAGATATTTTCGCGCCCTGCGCGGAAGGCTGGATGCCCGTGAGCACCGGGCGTCCGCTGGCATCGATTTCTTTGGCCCAATTCAGATTTTTCACGAACGGCACGGCGGAAAGGAATTTTCCGTCGGTGCGATCGAGAACATATAGAAAGCCGTTGCGGTTGGCCTGGACCAAAAGCTGACGCTGCTGCCCTTTGTATTGCGCGTCGAGGAGGACAGGGGTTTCGGTGGCGTCGTAATCGAAGAGGTCGTGGGGGGTGAATTGAAAATACCATTTCAGTTTGCCGGTGCCGGGATCGAACGCGAGGACGCAATCGGTATAGAGGTCATCACCGGGACGCGGCGCGCCGTCGAAATCGGGCGCGGGATTGCTGGTGGTCCAGTAGAGCGTATTGAGCTCCGGGTCGTAGGTGCCGGGCATCCAGGTGGTGCCGCCGCCGCGCAAGTATAAATCGCCCGGCCAACTGGCGGAGCCGGGTTCGCCCGGACCGGGAATGGTCCAGAAGCGCCAGGCGAGCCTGCCGGATTCGGCGTCGAAAGCGGCAAGAAAGCCGCGGACGCCATCGTCGCCGCCGGAAGTACCGACGATGACTTTGTCTTTGATCACGAGGGGTGCGCTCGTGGCACCGTAGTTCTTGTTGCCTTGGGCGTAGGCGACGTCCCAGAGGAGATGACCGGAGCGCGCGTCGAGGCAGAGGAGATGCGCGTTGTCGGTTTCGAGATAGACCTTGTTGCGCCAGATAGCGACGCCGCGATTGTGGTGCAGCGCGGCGTCATCGATCAGGCCCTCCGTGACAGGGCGGGAATACTGCCAGATGGCACGTCCGGTGCGCGCGTCGAGCGCGAAAGCGTCATTCGCGGAGGTCACGAACATGACGCCGTCAACGACAAGGGGAGTCACCTCCAGATCATTTCCGCCGCGCACGTGAAAAATCCATCGCGCGCGGAGATTGGCTACATTTTCCGGGGTGATTTCGGAAAGAGCGCTGAAGCGGCGGCCGGAGTAGTCGCCGTTGTAAGAGGTCCAGTTCGCGGCGGGCGGCGCCGCGAGGAGTGCTTCGGGGCGCACATCGATGGATGCGGAAATGGTCACGTCCGTTTTTTCCTGACCGCGAGCCGCTAACGCGCACAGGAAAAAATTGCTGCGCCACGGGAGCAGGCACGAACTGATGGCAAGCAGAACAAACGCGCGCTGGAAGTAGCACACGTAACTAGATGCCTCCCGCGCCGAACTTCCCTTCCCGATAGTTCATAGGCGCCCGAACTTCTTTACCGCTTCTTCTATGGACTTGAATTTTTCGATGACGGCATACATGGAGTGTTCCTTAAAGTCGAGTTCTTGCGCGAGCTTGAGAGCTTGCGCGGCAGAAGCGCGAGGAACCACCACGACGCCGTCCGCATCGGCGGCGACGATGTCGCCGGCATTCACCGCGACGCCGTCGCAAACGACGGGAATCTTTGCGCCCGCGAAGCGGTAATGGCCAATCGAGGTTGACGGGACAATGCCGAGCGCATAAACCGGAAAGCCAATTTTGTTGAGGTAGGCGACATCGCGAACGCCGCCGTCGATTACGGCCCCCGAGAAATCTCGCGCGTGCATCGCGGTGCCCATCAAGCCACCCATGCCCGCGATGTCAGCGCCGTCCTCGACAACCATGACATACACGGAATTCGCCGGACCTTGGTCGATCGCGGCGAGCATGCCGGCGAGCGCGTTGGGGTCGTAATTACTTTCCTTCTTGAGAAGGACGGTAACCGCGAAGCCCGCGAATTTTGCGGGGAAGATCGGGCGCATGCGGTGCGACATGTACATCTTGCGTCCGCTGATTTGCTCGAGCGCATCGGAGACGGAAGCGACTTCGACGTGGCGGAAGCCATCGAGCAAAGCAGCGTCAGCATCTGGCGGCACTTCCTGATAGGATTTGCCGGCCGGCGGCCAGGCAAGAGCGGCGATTCCCGCAGTGAAGATGGCAGCCACAGCGGAGATTCTGGCGAGCCTGCTCAAGAAAGGGACGCGATCTCCGCCCACGGTATGTTTCCTCCAGCAGAATTGCGGGGCAATGTATCATCTCTGTGCTGTTGACACCAGTAGGCGGGGCAAATATTAATTCGATTCAATAAGAGAGAATGACGCACGCGGCGCGTGAGCGGTTCTCGAAGGGTACACGGGAAAGCAAAAATCGTGCGTCCTTCGAGTCGCTGCATAAAGTGAAACAGAAAACGTAGCGGGAATCCGAAGGAGACGCGATGCCTCCAGTCCTGGCCGAAATACCGGCAGCCGCGAAAACAACAGCGCCCGGCGTTCCGCTCCGGGAGCGCCTCGCCAGCGGCCCGGCCATCGTCGGCTACATCGCGCTGGCCAAGCTGGCAATTCATCTGTATGCGGGGTGCTTCTACGGCTATTTCGGGGACGAACTTTATTTCATGGCGTGCAGCCGGCACCTGGCGTGGGGCTACGTCGACCAGCCGCCCTTGATCGCGGTGATCGTAAGAACCGAGCGAATGCTCTTCGGCGATTCCCTGCAGTCCATCCGTTTCGCAGCCGCGCTCGCCGGTGCGTGCACCGTGCTACTCGCCGGAGCGATCGCCAGAGAACTCGGCGGGAAGAGGTTTGCCCAGGCGCTCGCCGCATTGGCCGTGCTGGTCGCCGGGGTCTGCCTCGCGATGAACCATTACATCTCGATGAACGCCTTCGAACCGCTGGCCTGGGCGGGATGCGCGCTGATCCTGATCCGTATCATCAAAACGGGCAATCAGAAATTGTGGCTGTGGTTTGGCCTCGTCGCAGGCGTTGCCCTTGAGAATAAGTATGGGATCGTGTTCTTTGCCACCGGCGTGGTCGCGGGCCTGCTGCTCACCGAACATCGCGCCATGTTTCTCAAGCGGTGGATCTGGCTCGGCGGCTTGATCGCGTTCCTGATATTCCTTCCCAACCTCATCTGGAACATCCAGCATCATTTCCCATTTTTCGAATTGCTCGCCAACATCCGCCGCAACGGGCGCAACGTGCCGCTCACGCACCTACAATT
>Ga0210406_10004558_pt1 | contig 14784 bp, 11 predicted proteins | sample IncBWC30MmetaG_FD_155454 | JGI IMG/M metagenome (GOLD analysis project Ga0210406, IMG submission 155454) | Forest soil microbial communities from Barre Woods Harvard Forest LTER site, Petersham, Massachusetts, United States - Inc-BW-C-30-M | ecosystem: Environmental > Terrestrial > Soil >... | reverse complement strand
GATGTACAGAATGTCCGGCTTCGCCTTCGGCACCGAGAAAATCTGGGTTCGAACACCCTTGAGGTTCGTGAGCGCGCGCGTAGGCGGGACGCCGGTTTTCGCATCCGCGGGCAACTTCGGGTCGATGGCATAGACGTTGAAATTCTCATCGCCGCCCGAATCCTGGACGTACAAAACGTACTTCGAGTCGCGGCTCCAGAAATAACTGCGGATGGGCCGGGATGCTTCGGCGCTCACGGGACGGGCGGCACTGAAAGGCTCGTCGGCTCCCTTCACCCAAATGTTGCGCGTGCCCTTGTAGGGCTTCAAGAATGATAAATAGCGGCCGTCGGGTGAGATTTGTGCGCCCGCGATGGCCACCTCGCCGTAGAACAAATTCCGATCGATGAGGGGCGGCTGATCGGCGAGCGCCAAGGGTGATGCGAGTGCGGCCAACACGGTGAAGGCGGGTACGATGTGTTTCAATTTAATACCTATTGCAGTGCATGAGATCGCCCGAGTGCGCCATAATGCCAGACAGTCCTTCGGAATCCGAGTTTCAGAAGTCTCCAAGAAATAAATGCCAATCCCAGACCTCTTGCGCGATCGCCTTCGATTGCCCGTCATCGGCGCGCCCATGTTCATCGTTTCGACTCCACGCTTGGTGCTCGCGCAGTGCAAAGCCGGCATCGTGGGTGCCTTCCCCGCACTGAATGCGCGGCCGGCTTCTCAGCTCGATGAGTGGCTGGCGCAAATCACCGAGGAACTGGCGGCATTTCAGCGGGCAAATCCGCAGGCAAAAGTCGCGCCCTACGCGGTCAATCAAATCGTGCACAGCAGCAACAACCGTTTGGAAGAGGATGTTGCGCTATGTGTCAAACACAAAGTCCCCATCATCATCACCAGCCTGCGGCCGCCGGCGGAAGTGGTCGCGGCCGTGCATGGTTACGGCGGTATCGTGTTTCATGACGTCATCAATTTGCGCCATGCCGAAAAGGCGGCCGCCCAAGGTGTGGACGGCATCATTGCGGTGTGTGCGGGGGCGGGCGGACACGCCGGCGTATTGAGCCCGTTTGCCCTGGTCAAACAGATTCGTGAGGTGTATCCCGGCACCATCATTTTGTCGGGCGCCATGAGCAGCGGCGCCGATGTACTGGCGGCGCGCGCCTTGGGTGCGGATCTTGCTTACCTGGGTACGCGCTTCATCGCGACGGATGAGGGCAATGCGCCGGGCGACTACAAGCAAATGCTGATCGACAGTGCCGCCGAGGATATCGTTTACACCTCGCTGTTCAGCGGGGTGAGCGGCAATTACCTCCGCGGCAGTGTGGCACGGGCGGGTCTTGACCCCGAGCACTTGCCCGAGGCGGACAAAACGAAAATGAATTTCGGCACCGGAGGCAACACCGCGGCAAAAGCGTGGCGGGACATTTGGAGCGCAGGCCAAAGCGTCAGCGGCATCCACAGCATCGACGCGGTGGACGCGCTCATCGCGCGAATGGAACGCGAATATGCAGCGGCGCGTGAGAGTTTCAATTATTAAACGCGCCATGCGAGTCAAACACGCCATGCGAGCGCCGGCCTAATTGCGTCTGCGTGCCGAGCAATTGCCGGCCGCGCTGGCGCGGGGTCTGACGGGGATCTACTTGGTTTCCGGCGATGAGCCTCTTTTGGTCGGAGAGGCCGCCGATGCCATTCGTGCCGCTGCGCGCGCGGCGGGGTACGCCGACCGGCGGGTATTTTTCATCGACCGCAGCTTCAGCTGGGATGAGCTGCGTCTGGCCACCCAATCCCTGTCGCTGTTCGCGGAGCGACGACTGTTCGAGTTGCGAATGCCAAGTGGCAAACCGGACAAGGGCGCGGCACTGCTCGCGCAGCTGGCCGATCAACCGGCCCCCGACCTGATTTACCTGGTGGTCACCGACAAACTCGACAAAAAGGCCGGCGACACTGCCTGGGTGCAGGCGATCGAGAAGCACGGCGCCTGGGTGCCGATTCTGCCGGTAGATACCGCCGCGTTGCCGGGGTGGCTGCGCGGCAGGGCGAAAATGTTGCAGATCGATATCGACCCGCAGGCCTCGCAGCTGATCGTCGATCGGGTCGAGGGCAACCTGCTGGCTGCGCAGCAGGAGCTGCAGAAACTGAAGCTCTTGGCGAACGGCGCTACCATCGATGTGGACCTGGTCCTCAGGTCGGTCGGCGACAGCGCGCGCTACGACGTGTTCCAACTTGCGGAAGCTGCCGCGGCCGGTGATGCCGCGCGCGCATTGCGCGTGCTGCTGGGTTTGAAGAGCGAGGGAGTGGAGCCGACGCTGATTTTATGGGCACTGCTGCGCGAGCTGCGCGGGATGTGGCAGGCGCGCGAACGAACCCGTCTGCGCTCTGCCGCCAGGGGCAGCGGCTGGAACTTGGCGGCGACACCCTCGCCGCGCGCGCTGTCGCGCCTGAAGAAGCTGCCGCTGGCGCCGTTGCTGATCCAGGCCAGCCATACCGACCGCATCATCAAAGGCATATCCCCGGGCGATGCTTGGAGCGCGCTCACCGGCCTTACCGGCGCCTTTGCCGGCGCTTTGCAAGCCACGCCGGATTCAGGCAGGGTGAGCCAATGAACCCGATGGGCATTTTCGGCGGAACCTTCGATCCGATTCACTATGCGCACCTGCGCACCGCCTTTGAATTGCAGCAGGCATTGCGCTTGAAGGAGATTCGCTTTCTGCCGGCGGGCAATCCTCCGCACCGTGATCAGCCCTTGGCAGACGCGCAGCTGCGGTTGCAAATGGTGCAGTTGGCGACGGCGGGACACCCAGGATTCCTGGTGGATGATCGCGAGGTCCGCAAGGAAGGCCCGTCGTATTCCGTGGATACCCTGGCGGAACTCAGGCACGAATACCCGGATCGGAGCCTTTGCCTGATCGTTGGTATGGACGCCTTCCTGAGCCTGCCCAAATGGCACCAGTGGCAGGAATTGCTGCAGTTGGCCCATTTGGTGGTGGCGCATCGCCCGGGCTGGCGCGCCCCGGGCATGGGCCCTTTGGGGGAGCTGCTGGTGGACCGGGGTACCGGCCGCATAAACGACCTGCATGAATCGCGGTCAGGCTGCATCTTTATTCATGCCGTGACTCAACTGGAGATTTCTTCGACCGAAGTCAGGCAGTTAATCGCGATGGGCCGTGATCCGCGCTTCCTCATGCCCGATCCAGTGCGTAAACTCATCCTGGACACCCATTGTTATTCCAGGAACCGGACAACGTAGTGCCAGTAAAGCGAAAGATCTCGAACAGCAAGACAAAAGACGGCAACAACGCCGTCGTCAAATCCAAAACAGCGCCCAAGCCGAAAGCGGCAGCTCCCGGCAAACCCAGCAAAGCCAGCAAAGCCGGCAACGCCAAACCATCTCTCAAAACCACCGTCATCGATGCCCTGGCCGACATGAAGGCTCTGGACGTGAGATTCTTGGACGTGCGGGGCCTGACCGATATTGCGGACTTCATGGTGATCGCGAGCGGAACCTCGGACCGGCACGTGCGCTCGGTCGCTCAGCGCGTGGTCGAAAAGGCCAAGGAGGCCGGCTTCCGGCCGCATGGCGTCGAGGGCCAGCAGGACGCGGACTGGGTACTCATCGATTTGAACGAGATGATCGTCCACGTCATGTTGCCTCGTGTGCGCGAGTTCTACGGACTGGAGAAATTGTGGGATATGACTGTCGCGAAGCGCGCGGCGCGCGCTTAAGCCCGGCATGAAATGCCGGTTGATCGCCGCCGGAACCCGTCTGCCCGACTGGGTCAACAGCGGATTCCTCGAATATCAGAAGCGATTGCGCACGCCTCTCGTGCTGGAGCTGCATGAAATTTCCGTGGCCACGAGGCGCGCCGGCGAGAATCCCGAGCGAGCCGTGCAGCGGGAGGGAGCGGACATGCTGGCGGCGCTCGGCCGCGATGATTACGTGGTGGCGCTCGAGATCGGCGGCAAGTCGCTGAGTACCGAGCAAGTCAGCGCGTGGCTGGCGGAGCGCTTGAGGGATGCACGGCCGCTCGCGCTGTTGATCGGCGGCCCAGACGGGCTCGCACCGCAGTGCCGGGAAAGAGCCGACCACAGTTGGTCCCTGTCACCGCTGACGCTGCCGCATGGGCTGGTCAGGGTGGTGGTTGCCGAGCAGATTTATCGAGCGATGAGCCTGGCTGCCGGGCACCCCTATCACCGAGCCTGAAGACATCACCGCGCCTAAGCAGACGGCGTTCGGTATCCTGCAGTGATGTGCGCAGACTTCGTCTACCTGGCCTCTGCCTCACCGCGCCGGCGGGAATTGTTACGGCAAATCGGCGTGTCCTTCCGGCTCATCGGCGCGGAATTGGACGAGACGCCAATGGCCGGAGAGGCGCCGGCCGGCTACGTCTCGCGCCTGGCCCTGGCAAAAGCCGATGCAGGGTGGCAACGCAGCCGCGACTTCGGCGACGCGCCCGTGCTGGCCGCGGACACGGCCGTGGTCCTCGACGGAAGAATTCTCGGCAAACCGCAGGACAAGACCGATGCCGCGACCATGCTGCTCGAACTATCCGGCCGCACGCATCAGGTATTGACGGCCGTTGCGGTCCGCTCGGCGGCCGGCAATGAAGTCAAAATCAGTGAAAGTTTGGTCGCTTTTCGGCCCGTCGATGCCGCCGAGGCGGCTGCATACTGGAATACCGGGGAGCCGCGCGACAAAGCGGGCGGCTACGCGATCCAGGGTTATGCGGCTGTATTCATAGCGGATTTGAAGGGCAGCTATTCCGGCGTCATGGGATTGCCGCTGTTCGAAACCGCCGCGCTCTTGAACGCGGCCGGTGTAGCCATCTGGCCGCACGGCGTCTCCATATCATGAGCACCGAGATTCTGATCAATGCCACCACCCACGAAGCGCGCGCCGCCGTCGTCGAAAACGGCGTGTTGCAAGAGGTGTTTCTCGAGCGCGCCAGCCGCCGCGGACTGATCAGCAACATTTACAAAGGGCGCGTTTCCCGGGTATTGCCGGGCATGCAGGCGGCATTCATCGACATCGGTTTGGAGCGCACCGCGTTCCTCCACGCCTCGGACATTTTTGATCCGCGGCACGCCGATACCGGGATCGAGCCGCCGCACACCGAAAATATTCGCTCGCTGGTCGCCGAAGGCAATGAAATTCTGGTTCAGGTGGTCAAGGATCCCCTGGGGACCAAGGGTGCCCGGCTGACCACCTACATTACCTTGCCCTCTCGGTACCTGGTGTTCATGCCAAAGGGCCGGGGAGTCGGCGTATCGGCGCGCATCGAGGATGAAACTGAGCGCGAGCGCCTCCGCGCCGTGGTCGACATGGCTGTCGGACCGCAAGACAGCGGTGGATTCATCGTGCGCACCGCGGCGGAGGATTCTGCGGCCGATGCCCTGCGCGCCGACATGATCTACCTGCGGAAATTGTGGGAGTTCGTCAGTCAGAAGGGTCTGCGCACCCAGCCCGGCAACCTGGTCCATGCTGACTTATCCCTGCATTTGCGTGTACTTCGCGATTTGATGCGCCCGGATGTGGACAAGGTATTGATCGATCAACCCAACGCGCATCGGGAGATGCAGGAGTTCGCCGCCGCGTTCATGCCGGAGGCGCAGGCGCAAATCGATCTATATGGCGATGCTCGGCCGCTGTTCGAATTGCATCACGTCGAAGAGGAAATCCAAAAAGCTCTGGATCGGAAGGTGTCATTGAAGTCAGGGGGCCATTTGATCATCGATCAAACCGAGGCAATGACGACGATCGACGTCAACACGGGCGCCTTCGTCGGGCATCGAAACCTCGAGGAAACGATATTTCGCACCAATCTCGAGGCGGCGGTGACCATTGCGCGGCAACTGCGTCTGCGCAATTTAGGCGGCATCATCATCATCGATTTCATCGACATGGAGGAGCCTGAGCACCGTCGGCAGGTCATCCAAGCGCTGGAACGTGCGTTGAATGAGGATCACGTCAAAACCAACATCTCCTCGGTGTCGCCGTTGGGTCTGGTGGAAATGACGCGTAAACGCACGCGCGAGAGCCTGGAGCATCTGCTGTGCCATTCTTGTCCTACTTGCGAAGGTCGAGGATTCGTCAAAACTGTGGAAACGGTCTGCTACGAGATATTCCGCGAGATTGTCCGGCAATCGCGCCAGTTCGAGTGTCAGCAATTGATGGTGCTGGCACATCAGGACGTCATCGAGCGTCTCCTCGATGAGGAGTCTTCGGCATTGGGGGAACTGGAATTGTCGACGGGCAAACCCATACGCCTGCAGACCGAATCCCTGTATACGGTCGATCAATACGACGTCGTGCTGATGTAATGACCATCCGCACGGTCGGCAAGGTCTTGGGCGTATGTTGCGCGTGGCTCGCGGCTCTGGTGTTGCTGTTGATGCTGGCGCTCAAGTTGGCGCTCGATCGGGCACCCCGCTACCAGGCGCAAATCAAGGAATGGGTGCACGCGCAGACCGGATACCACATCGGTTTTGCGCATGTATCGCCGGCGTTTCGCTGGTACGGCCCGGAGCTGTATTTCGATCGGCTCGAACTGCGCTCCAAGGATGATCAGCGCGTGTTGGCGCGCGCGGCCGGCGGCAGAATTGCCGCGGATATCTGGCAGCTGCTGCGCACCGGCAAACTGCTCGCCGGGCGAATCGAAATCGACTCACCGGCCATCGACGTCGCGCGCTTGGGTCCCAATCGCTTTGCAGTGGCCTCGGAAATCGAATTGGGCAGTGAGGATTCCGCCTTCGAGACGTTCAACCTGAATGACTTGCCGGCGGGCACGATCGTGATCCGGCATGCGGTACTGACGCTGCAAAATTGGAACGCGGCGCTGCCGCAGCTGATATTGCAAGACGTCGATATCGACGCGCGCCGCGACGCCCACGAGCTCGCCTTCGACTTCAGCGCTCTGCTGCCTTCCGTACTTGGTGGAACCGTGACTTTCAAAGCCGGCGCGCGCGGCAGCGGCGACGTTCGGGCGCTTGCCTGGGACGCGCTGGCGCGGGTGCGCGACATCTCTTTTCCGGGCTGGCATCAGCTGTTGCCGGAATACCTGGGCAACCTGGATGCCGGCACCGGTGCGTTCGAGGTCGCTGCGGTCGGCCGCGGTGCGGTGCTGTCTCGTGCCGATGCGGATTTCTCTGCGATCAATGTGGTTACGCACCTGCCTGAGAGCCCGATCGCAAAGTTCGACCAAATGAGCGGCGCGCTGACGCTGTTGCACAGCGCAAACCGTTGGAGTCTCACCGGCAGGCGGGTTCGCGTGGGGCACCGTGACCCGGAGTCCGCATTCGATGCCGATTGGCAGGAAAGTGAAACCGGATTGTTGAACGTGCACACCCACGCCGATTACCTGCGCGTCGAAACACTGCTGCCGCTCACCGGCTTTTTACCGCAAAAAGATCTTCGGGACCGGCTTCGCGAGATCGCCCCGAGCGGTGAATGGACGGATACTTCCATCGCCTGGGAGCGCGCGCGGGTGGGCGATCCATGGCGTATGCAAGTTCAGGCGAAATTTCAGCACGCGGGCTATGCATCGGTCGGCGGCGTACCCGGCATTCGCGGTATCGCCGGTTCGATTGCCGGCAACGAGCGCGGCGGCCGCCTGAGCATCGACACGAACATCGGCGTTTTTCATTGGCCCGCACAGTTTCCCCAGCCCGTGGAGCTGGAGCGGTTGAAGGCCGACGTATATTGGAAACGAACGGCACAAGAGTTGTTGATTGCCTCACCCGACTGGGAGGCGAAAACCCACGACGGCGATATTCGCGGCCAAATGGCCTGGCACCAGCCGGCCGATGCTTCTTCACCGCGCCTGACGCTGGTCAGCACCATTCAAAACGGCAACGTGGGCAACGCGCGCAATTACTTGCCGAGAGGATCGATCGCGCCGTCTGCGCTCGCTTGGCTGGATCGGGCGTTGGTGTCGGGCCGCATGGTGAGGGCCAACGCCGTGTTTCAAGGCCCGGTGCGGAGTTTTCCGTTCCGCGAAGGCGGCGGCATATTTTTGGCGCGCTGTACGATCGAGGGAATGACCTTGGATTACAGCGACGGGTGGCCGGCGGCCGAAAATGTCGCGCTGAACGCCGAATTTCGCAATGAGGGCATGAGTGCGCATCTGTCGGCAGCGCATATCGGCGATCTCGCCTTGGATTCCGCGGATGCTCATTTCCCGGACTTCAACAACGGCGAGCTCAGGATTCGTGCCGGCGTGCGCGGGGACGCCGCGAGCGCGCTGACTTACCTGCGAGCAACGCCGCTCGACGAGATTTCGGAACATGCGTTTTCCAGCGCCGAGGCTACAGGGCTGCTGCAGGCGACCGTGGAGCTGTTTTTGCCCTTCAAGGACTTCGTTCATCGGCAGGTATTGATCCATGGACATCTCGCCGACGCCAGCATCAATAAGTCCGGGTCGGCGACCACGGCCACCGACGTTACGGGAGACTTCGATATCGATGGGGGACAGGTCGCGCGCGCCGATCTGCACGGTCAACTTCTGGGCGGCGGGTTTCAGATGCAGGCGCGAACCGCGCGCAACAAGCCGGTGACCCGCACGCAGCTCGAGTTCCGCGGCACCACGAGCGCGGATGCCGTGCGCACGGCATTTTCGATTCCAGCGTCCATATCCATCAGCGGTCAAACGGACTGGAGAGCCGTTCTCAAAATCACCCCTGAGCCGGCTCGAGAGCGATCGCTGCGCATCAGCAGTACGCTGGTGGGCATCGAGATGAACCTGCCGGCGCCTTTGGACAAGGCCGCCGCCACGCCGCTGCCCAGCTGGTTGGAGATTCAGTGGCCGGCGGCCGGTGGCCCGCAGGGGAGCTTCGCGCTCGGATCCTTGGTCACCAGCGCCTACGCCCTGGAATCCGACGCAGGCGGGCTGCGCCTGGCGCATGCGTCAATGACCTTCGGCGCAAGCGATGCCGGCAGCGGCGAATCGCAAATCTTGAATGTGAGCGGGTCGGTGCAGCGCCTGGACCTGGGAGGCTGGTTGCAGTTGAGTACGCCCGGCGGCAAGGATGCCAAGCCCCTGTCCTACTATATGCGCACGGCCCGGCTCAACGTCGCCGAATTGGATTATCTGGGCCTGGCGTTTCGCGACGTCTCGTTGGATCTGGCCGTGGCCGATCGCAGTTGGCGCATCAACGTCGGCGGCCCCAATGTCATCGGCGCGATCACAATTCCGACCGTGCCGGGGTCCACCGAACCTTGGAATCTTCTGTTCGACCGGTTGCGCTTCGAGGTTGCCGGCAGCGAGGAATCGGCCGGCTCCGGCGGCGCGAATATAGCCGCCGATGCGGACCCGCGCGCGGTTCCGGCGGTCAACTTTCATGCAACGGAGCTGATCTTCAGCGAACGCCAATTCGGCGACGTGACCGCGACGCTCACCAAGCAAGACTTCGGCGTCGACCTCAAATCCTTGAGCGCCGTAGGCGCGAGCTTTACGGTCAACGCGCAAGGCGAATGGCGCGCCAAAGATGCAGGGGTCAGCCGCATCAAGGGCACGCTGAGCAGTACCGACGTGCAAAGCACGCTCAAAGAGTTGAGTTACGCCGATGTGATCCAAGCCAAGGCCGGCAAGATGGAGTTCGACCTGACTTGGGACGGCGCACCGACGACGGCGGCGCTCGCACAGGTGATCGGGCACGTGCAGCTATCCTTGGAGAAGGGACAGGTGACCGGCCTCAAACCCGGCGCGGGACGCGTGCTCGGGCTGGCCAGTATCGCCGCACTGCCTCGCAGGCTGGCGTTGGATTTCAGCGATTTGACCGACAAGGGGCTGGCTTTCGACAGCGTTCACGGCGATTTCGATCTGCGCGAGGGCAACGCCTACACCGAAAACGTGCTGCTGAAAGGCCCGGCGGGCGAAATCGGCCTAATTGGCCGCGTTGGCTTGAAAAACAAGGATTATGACCAAACTGCAGTGGTTACCGGAAGTGTCGGCAATTCGCTGTCCATCCCGGTTGCGAGCACTCTGGTATGCGGGCCGGTATGCGGCGCGGCAGCGCTGTTGTTCACGCAGGTGTTCAAACAGCCGCTGAAAGGCCTGGCACGAGGGTATTATCGCATTACCGGCAGTTGGGATAATCCGACGGTCGAACGCATCAAAAGCGCAGACGCCGCGGGCGCGACTGCAGAGGTACCGAAAGAGATGGGCAAGCCGAAATAGATGGGCAACGTAGCCGCAATACAAATGACGTCGAGCCATGACGTGGCCGAAAACCTCGCCTCCGCCGCCGCCTTGCTGCGCGAGGCCAAGGATGCCGGGGCGCTGGTTGCCTGTCTGCCGGAGAATTTTTCATTCATCGGACTCAAGGATGCCGACAAGCTGCAGGTCGCCGAAGCGGACGGCGACGGGCCCGTCCAGGCATTCCTGAGCGATACGGCGCGCCGACTCAAAATGTGGATCTTGGGCGGCACCATTGTGATTCGCACCAAGGACTCGAGCCGCGTGGCCAACTCGTCATTGCTGATCGACGCGGACGGCGAACGGGTCGCACGCTACGATAAGATTCACTTGTTCGATGTCACCATCCCGGGACGCAACGAGCAATATCGGGAATCCAACCACGTGCTCCGCGGCCGCAATCCGGTCATCGCGGACACGCCTGTCGGCAAGCTCGGCCTCTCGGTGTGCTACGACATGCGATTTCCGGAGCTCTATCGGGAACTGGTTTCACGGGGCGCGGAGTGGCTGGCGATGCCCGCGGCGTTCACCGTGCCGACCGGGCAGGCGCATTGGGAGACGCTGCTGCGGGCGCGCGCCATCGAAAATTTGTGCTATGTGGTTGCGCCGGCACAGTCCGGCTTACATACCAGCGGTCGTGAGACTTACGGCGATTCGCTGATCGTGGACTATTGGGGTCAGGTGTTGTCACGCCTGGCAAAGGGTACCGGAGTGATCACAGCAGACATTGATCTTGCGAGCCAGGCCGAATCGCGCGCACGTTTTCCAGCACTGGATAACCGCCAGCTCGGACTGGCGGGTGCCGGCGCGGTTCTGACATGAACGCACGCTCCATTGAATCGAGTTTGCCCACATTCGCGGTGGCCGAGAAAATGATCCTGGCGCCCTCGGGGCTCGATGAGCGGCGTCTGAGCCAGGTGCTGGACACGCTCATGAGCCGCGGCGTCGACTATGCGGATCTTTATTTCGAGCTGTCGCGCGAGGAATCCTGGTCGCTGGAAGATGGCATCGTCAAGGACGGCTCGCACAGCATCGAGCAGGGCGTCGGCGTGCGCGCCATCAGCGGCGAGAAAACCGGCTTCGCGTACACCGACGAAGTGCTCTTGCCGGCTCTGCTCGAGGCTTCCGACGCGGCGCGCGCGATTGCCCGCAGCGGCGGCAAGAATGCGGTCAAGACCTGGCAGCGCCCACTGACGCACCGGCTGTATCTGCCGTTGGATCCGCTCGATGCCATCAAGGATGAGGACAAGGTGGCTTGGTTGATGCGTATCGACGCCGATACGCGCCGCCTGGATCCTCGAGTCAAACAAGTGATGGCTTCATTGGCGGCCGTCCATGAAATCGTCCTGATCGCTTCCAGTGACGGCACGCTCGCGGCGGACGTGCGTCCCTTGGTGCGCGTCAATGTCTCGGTCATCGTCGAGCAGAACGGCAGGCGTGAGCAGGGCTACAGCGGCGGAGGAGGCCGATTCGGCCTTGATGAGCTGCTGCATGGCGAGGCGCCGTTCGAACACGGGCGCGAGGCAGTCCGGCAGGCCCTGGTCAATTTAGAGGCGGTGGCAGCCCCTGCGGGCTCCATGACCGTGGTATTGGGGCCGGGCTGGCCCGGCATATTACTGCATGAGGCGATCGGCCATGGGCTGGAAGGCGACTTCAATCGCAAAGGGACGTCGGCGTTCTCGAATCGCATCGGCCAGAAAGTCGGCGCTGACGACGTGACGGTGGTGGATGACGGCACGCTCAATCGGCGCCGCGGCTCATTGAACGTCGATGACGAAGGCACGCCGACACAGTGCACGACCCTCATCGAGAACGGCATATTGCGCGGCTACATCCAGGACAAGATGAACGCAAAACTCATGGGCATGGCGCCGACCGGCAACGGCAGGCGCGAGTCGTTCGCGCATATGACCTTGCCGCGCATGACCAACACGTACATGCGCGCCGGTTCGCGCGCGCCGGAGGAGATCATCGCGTCGGTGCAGAAAGGCCTGTATGCCGTCAATTTCGGCGGCGGCCAGGTCGACATCACCTCCGGCAAGTTCGTGTTCTCCGCGAGCGAGGCGTACATGATCGAGAACGGCAAGGTCGGCGCACCCGTCAAAGGCGCAACGCTGATCGGCAACGGACCCGATGTGCTCACACGCGTCAGCATGGTCGGCAATGACCTGAAGCTCGACACCGGAGTCGGGACTTGCGGCAAAGAAGGACAGTCAGTCCCGGTCGGCGTCGGTCAGCCCACGCTGCGCATCGATGCACTCACGGTAGGCGGTACCGGCTAGCGAGGAGCCCGGAAGCCTGGCTCCAGTTTCTGCACATTCCCGCCGCGCTGCCCGATTTCGCGCAAGCGCCTCGCGTGGAAAAATCATCGCGCGGCAACCAGGAAGGAAATCCCGAAATCGGACGGCAGGATGCCGGCCGCAGCGCGGGTGGGGCGTATCGACGCCAGGCGCCTTACCCGCGCTTTGAGGGCGCCGGCGCGAAATATGACATGATCGCGCTCGCCTGATTGGGAGCCGACACTTGATGGGAGCTAACGATGAATTTGAACCGACCGGCGATGCTGGTGCTTTGGAGCTGCGGATTACTGGCAGGCCCCGCGCAAGCCGCCGATGTAGGGGCGCAGCTGGGACTTCCCGCGAGCGCCGCAACATCGATGCAGGGGATAAATGCGCGGCGCATCGCAGAGCATGTACGGTTCCTGGCCGGCGACCTGCTCGAGGGGCGCGGTACCGGTACGCGCGGCGGTGACATAGCCGCAAACTACATTGCTGCTCAATTTGCGCTGGACGGCCTGAAACCGGCCGGCGACAACGGCGGCTATCTACAAAAAGTCGACTTCGTGGGCGTAAAAACCTTGCCCGGGACGTCGGCTTCGCTGCAGCCCACGCACGGCCATCCGGTGGACTTGAAGCTGGCGGAGGACTTCGTCACGGGCAACCAAACGCAAACCGACAGCGTGGATATCGACGCGCCCATCGTCTTCGTGGGCTATGGCATCGAGGCTCCGGAATACCGTTGGGATGACTTCAAAGGGGTGGATGTCAGGGGTAAGGTGGTGCTCGTCATCGTCAACGAGCCCCCGTCGAAGGATCCGAAATTCTTCAATGCGGAAGCACTGACGTATTACGGTCGCTGGACCTACAAGTTCGAAGAAGCCGCGCGCAAGGGAGCCGTCGGTGCCCTGATCATTCACCGCACCGACCTGGCGAGCTACGGGTGGGAAGTGGTGCGCAATTCCTGGAGCGGTGAGCAGGTGTACCTGGGCAACGACAAGGATCCGAAGCTCCAGGCAGCATCCTGGATACAACTCGAGATCGCGCGAAAATTATTCAGCGCAGCAAATCTCAATCTGGACGAGATGATGGCGGCCGCCGGCACCCGGCAGTTTCAGGCGAGGGAGTTGCCGGTGCGTTTCAGGGCGCACATCGAGAGCAAGGTGCGCAAGTTCGAGTCCTACAATGTGCTGGGACTGTTGCCGGGCAAAGAGAGCGGCGCGAGTCAGGCGGTGGTGTATTCGGCGCACTACGATCACCTCGGCATCGATCCGGCAATGAGCGGCGACAATATTTATAATGGCGCGGTCGACAATGGAACGGGCTGCGGCATTCTGTTGGAAATGGCGCATGCATTTACATCCGCCGCAGCGCCGCCCTCGCCGGTGCTGTTTGCCGCTTTTACCGCGGAAGAGAAAGGATTGTTGGGATCCAATTATCTGGGTAAACATCTGCCGATCCCGGCGGCCAGCATCGCGCTGAATTTGAATTACGACGCCATCCTGCCCATCGGAATACCTCAATCCGTCAACGTCACGGGCGCCGAGCGAACCTCGTTCTACCCCACCGTGCAAAGAACGGCTGCCCTGTTTGGTTTCGAGATTCAAGCGGATGCCGAGCCCGGTGCCGGTCACTACTATCGGTCCGATCATTTCAGCATGGCGCGCGCCGGCGTGCCGGCGTTCTCCATCAATACCGGGGTGAAATTTGCAGGCCATCCGCCGGAGTGGGGCAAAGCGCAGCACGAAGAATACACGGCAAAGCGCTACCACAGGCCCAGCGACGAATTTACGCCCGACATGGACTTCACGAGTGACGCTGCGGTTGCCAAATTCGGCTTCGCGCTGGGCTGGCAAGCGATGCTGGCGAAGAGCACCGTGAATTGGCTGCCTGGCGATGAGTTCGAAGCAGCGCGGCTGCACGGCACGGCGCACTAGGACCTCGGCGCCTTGAATTTGATGGGTTCGTGATGGCCTGGGGGCTAGGACGCGTCAAGGTAACGAAGAGAGGATAAGTTACCTTGACGCGTCCTAGCCCTCAGGCTTTCGCGCTGGACCGCTCAACATCACGGTGTAGAGGCAGAGGACGAGTTTCGATGGGCGCTCGGTCGTGTGGCTACATTCGCACTCGTCGGCTGGAAGATCGCTTTTCGTCCAACACCCGCGGGTAGCATCGACATCGTGATGTTAATCGGTTCGAGTATTCGTCAGGAGGTGTAAAAGCGTCAAGGTAACTTTTCCTCGTTACCTTGACGCTTTTACACCTCCCGGCGAGCACTACATCAACCGGTCATCATCACACTGCCGAGACACTAAGCGAAGTCGCTGTCATAA
>Ga0210406_10004557_pt1 | contig 14785 bp, 12 predicted proteins | sample IncBWC30MmetaG_FD_155454 | JGI IMG/M metagenome (GOLD analysis project Ga0210406, IMG submission 155454) | Forest soil microbial communities from Barre Woods Harvard Forest LTER site, Petersham, Massachusetts, United States - Inc-BW-C-30-M | ecosystem: Environmental > Terrestrial > Soil >... | reverse complement strand
CTTGATGGCTGGAAAAAAGATGGGTGCGTCCTGGCGCGGGTCACGGCCGCCGCGGCGTTATCCCAACGCGGTGCCCGCGCCTTCCCGGAAGGAAAAGAAAACTCTGTCGTGCCGTAGCTCCGAACACTCGGTTGGCTGGTGCCACGCCTACGGGGCGGAGCGGGAGACGGCAGGCGGGCGGCCGATGCCGGGCATGTCGCTGCCGCGGCCGGTCTTGAGTTCGGCGCAGATTTGGGCCAGCAAGGGGGCTTGTGCGGCGAGATAGTTTTTGGTGAGCGTCTGGAGAGTGGCGAGATTATCGGGGGCGACGTTATCCATTTTGCCGGCAGCGAGCGGCAAATCGGTGACTTGCAGGCGATAGTAGGTGCATTCGGGCAGGGTGGTGAGCTCAAAGTCCACAGCTTCGGAAACGCTGTCCATCAGCACGGGAACGATTTGTTTGGCCCATCCAATGAGTCCCCATTTATGGGCCTGGGCATAGGTGATGGCGTCCTGGCGGTCGCCGGTACCGACGGAAACGACGACAACGCGTGCGGCCTCCGGATAGAGCAAGCGGGCTTCGACGTAAGCGGCCATTGAGGGATTGTTGACGAAGATGCCGCCATCGACGAGGGCGTAGTCGTCGGTGCCGCGCGTGAGATGAAACGGCGGAAAAAACGTGGGCGCAGCGGAAGTGGCGCGTGCGATATCGGTGACTTTCCAATTGTAATCGGGACGCGTGGCGATGAGGTGGCTCTTAAAGAAAAAAGGAAGCTGTCTCTGGAGATTGTAGCTGGAGATGAGAAGGGGAGTCTGAGCGGTGCAAAACTCCGTGGCCTGAAAAAACCTTGTGAGTGTGACTTGCAATCCATCAGGGGAATACTTCGGCATGAGTAGCTGGCGGACAGGAGTGAGCCAGGTTTTTTTGAAAATCGCCGAACCGTTCTGGAGATAGAGTTTGAGGAGTTGATCGGGTGTATAGGGCTTGCCGTTGTTGCAGAGGGTGCCGAGTCCCAGGGCGATGATGCCGCCGGTGGAAGTACCGGCGATGAGGTCAAAGGTCTGCGAGAGTTCCCTGGTCAGGCGCTTCTGGATTTCGCTGAGGATCACAGCAGGGACAATGCCGCGAATGCCGCCGCCATCGACGGAGAGAACCTTGATGGTAGGCGCGTCCAGGCTGGCCATTGGACTAATCCTCACCACTTGGATAGTGCCGCGACCCACAGAATCGTGTCGTTGGAGCTAGGGTTTTTTGGCGATGAGGAGACCGAGAACGAAATTGCCGGAGGCAAAACCAGCCTTCATGGCCCGGAAGGATCTAAGATGATCGACAAAGCCAGGGCCCATTTTTACGGCGAGGGCCCAGAAGGATTTCTTTTTGATGATGTCCAGGGAAAGATCCCAGCTCTTCGCGCAGTATTTGTTGAGGATCTCCGTTTGCACCACTTGCAATTGGTTTGATTCCAGGGCGGCCTTGTAGTGGTCCATGGACTGCAATTCCACGAGCATGCCTTTTTCGATGGGCTCGATGAATTTCTTGTGTTCGGCCGGCGTGAGATGGGCCTTCCTGAACCAATCGACGATGGCGAAGGTGCCGCCGGACTTCAACAGATTTGTGGCAGAGGCGAAGAATTTTTCGCGGTGCTGATAGTGGGAGATGGATTCGACGGACCAGATGACATCGAACAGGCGATCGAAGTGCATAGCTTGGGCGTCCATCAGAAGAAATCTCGCGTTTACCTGCTGGACGGAAGCCGCGCGAATCGCCATTTCGAGTTGAACGGGGGAAATGGTGATACCAGTGGCTTCGGCGCTGTAGTTTTTGGCGAGGTAGATGCTGGTGGCGCCAAAACCGCAGCCCACATCAAGAATGCTAAGGCCGGAGGTGATTCCCGCAACTTGCGCGAGGAGCTCGATGAGCTGAAGCTGGGCCTGCTCCTTGGTCTCATCGCCGCGAATCCAGTAGCCGTGATGAATGTGCTCGCCCCATAAGGAGTAGTAGTAGGGGCTGACGCGATCGTAGAGATCGCGGATTCTCTCCTTGTCGTTATAGCGAATCATCGCGGACGACGCTCCCACTTACCCTCCTTCAGTGACAATCGTCAAAACTGGCGGACACCCATAGCGGGCGACGCGCGGGCCCGCTCGGTTCAAGCAGCATCACCAAAAAGTAAAGGAAATTTTTCTAGGCGGTGGCAGTGGCTACTTTTGCGGCAGCTTCCGCGGAGTAGACCACGACCGCCTTTTTGCCCCCTTTGGCGGCGGTGGCGTGAATGGAATTCAAGTTGACGCCTTTGGCGGCGAGTTTCTGCAGGCAGTCTGCGAGAGCGCCCGGCTTGTTGGGAAGATCATAGGATTCCGCCGGAGTCTCCTGGTAGGAAATGCGAGCGGCGTCGAGGGCTTTCTTTGCGCGCCGGGCATCATCTACGACGAGTTGAACCGTCCCGGCGGTGCCTTGAGCGGTTCCCAAGAGGGCTAGAATATTGACTTTCGCGTCTCCGAGCGTTCTGGCGATTCCGGCAACGGCGCCGGGTTGATGATCCACTGAGATTGTGAACTGCTTGGTCTTGGCCATGCGAGCACCCCCTGCTGTGCTGGGAGGAGATTATACGCCTAGCGAGCACAAGTGCGGGAAAGAGGCAGAAAACCGGCGTTACGCCTACCCCAAGGCAACGAGGGGGCCTCGGAAATCCAGCCCAACACGGGCGTAGCTATATTTGCTGGCGCTTCCAGCGGCCACGCTTGAAGAGGATGACGCTGACGGCAGCGATAAAGCCCTCGGCGATGACGATGGACCAGAAGACACCGCGAGAGCGCATGCCGGCGGTGATTGCCAGGAAATAGGCCAGAGGAATTTCCAGCAGCCAGAAGCCGAAGAAATTCACGATGGTGGGAGTGACAGTATCGCCCGCGCCGTTGAAGGCCTGGAGCATGACCATGCCGTAGGCGTAGCCAATGTTGCCGTAACTGATGATGCGCAGGCAGGAGGCCGCCAGCGGGACGACGGCGGGATCGCTGGTAAAAAGGCGGATGACCGGCTCGGCAAAAATGATGAGGAAGATGCCGATGAGGCCGAGAAAAATCATGTTGTAAAGGCCGGTCCGCCAAACGGAAGTTTCGGCGCGCTCAGGCTGTTTGGCGCCGAGGTTCTGGCCGACGAGAGTGGCGGCGGCGTTGCTAAGTCCCCAGCTCGGCAGAATGATGAAAATGACAATGCGAATGGCAATGGTGTAGCCAGCGAGAGCGGCGGAGCCGAAGATGCTGACGATGCGCACGAGGCCGATCCAACTGGTGTGGGCGATGGCGAATTGCAGGATGCCGGTGAAGGAGACGCGCAGCAGCCGCCAGAGGACGCTCAGGTTGAGATGAATCTGGCTGCGGAGAATGCGGATGCGCTCCGAGCCGCGAAGCAGGCGATAGAACTGATAGAGCACGCCGATGCTGCGGCCGGTAAAAGTGGCGAGGGCGGCGCCGGTAACCCCGAGCTTGGGAAACGGGCCCCAGCCGAAGATGAGGCACGGGTCGAGGATGAGATTGATGATGTTGGAGACCCAGAGCAGACGCATGGCGATGGCGGCGTCTCCGGCACCGCGGAAGATGGCGTTGTTGAGAAAAAGCAGCATGATGGCGCCGCTGCCGCCGAGGGCAATGCGCGCGTAGCCTGACCCAGTGGCGACGATTTGCGGAGACGCGCCCATGAGGCGAAGCAGGTCCGAAGCAAAAATGAGGCACGGAATGCCGACAAGCGCGGAGATGGCAACGCCGATGGCAATGGCTTGAACGCCGGCGACGGCTGCGCCGGCGGGATCTTTTTCGCCGATGCGGCGGGCGACCATGGCCGTGGTGGAAAGGCTGAGGCCAAAGCCGATCGCCATGACCAGGCTCAAGAGCGATTCCGTGAGACCAACCGTGGCGATGGCATCCGCACCGAGGCGGCCGACCCAGAAAACATCGACGACGGCGAAAAGAGATTCCAGCACCATCTCTAGAACCATGGGAATGGCAAGGAGAAGAATCGCGCGATTGAGGCTGCCGGTGGTGAAGTCCTGGTGCGAGCCGCGGATGGATTCGCGGATGGAGCTCCACAACGAAGGAGGAGGCGCGGTGATGACTGTTTGTTCCGAGGACATATAAACCTTTGCGATCTGCGTGGGCGCTGGCCGGAAAGTCAGGCGCGCGGACGCGGCTGCGAAAATGAATTAGTAGAGACGAGGGAGAAAATCACGGCCGCTTTAGCGGCGGACTAGATTCCTACAGCGACTTGGGGGACGAACATGGGCGTTGTCCTTGGCGCTGTCTTTCGGTGACGACGGCGCCCGTTGTCCGAGTTTCTGCGGACATTATTTTGCTCAAAATATTCTATCGTGCATCGGTGCGGCCTGGCTAGTGGAAATATAAAGCGTCCCGGCAATCATGCGGCGGCGATGCGGCGGATTAGGTCTTCCTGCTCGGATTGGGATTCAGCGCCGATGGTGAAAGCGTCGAGGAGATTGAGGCCGAGAGCGAAATTGAGGGCCTCGTCCTGGCGATGGCGAAGTTCACCCTGGCCCAGAATTTTCATGCCGATAATGCCTTTGCCGGCGGCACGCATTTCGCGGATGACGCTGACGACGGTGTTCGGGTCAGAGTCCATGTAGGCGCCGATGGGATTGATTCGAACGAGGTGCACTTCGGCCCAGGAAGATTTTGTGGCGGCGCGAAGGGCTTCGATGCTGTGGCAGGAGCAGCCGTGAGCGCGGATGATGCCCTTCTGCTTGGCTTCGGAGAGAACGTCCATGACGCCCTTGAAGCGCTCGGTCCAGTCGCCTTCGGTGAGGCAATGCATGAGGCAAATATCGATTTGCTCGACGCCAAGTTCGCGGCGGAAGCGGTCGAGATCGGCGCGGGCGGAGGCTGCATGGCGCGCCGAGGTCTTGGTGAGGACGGTGACCTTGTCGCGGGAGACGTGCTTGAGGGCTTCGGCGACGTGCGGATGGCTGCCGTAGGAATCGGCGGAGTCGAAGAAACGGAGGCCGTGCTCGTAGCCATTGAGGAGGAGATCGGAAAGACCTTTGAGGCCGAGCGCGGTCTGGTGGGAATGATGGCCGACGCCGACGGTGCCGGTGCCCATGGCGAGGCGGCTGGTCTGGATGCCGGTTTTGCCGAGAGTGACGGTGTCGGAGGCCGCGAATTTGCGGGAGAGAGGGGGGAGCGGCAGTGCGTTCCGCGCGATGAGGTTTGCGGGGAGGAAGGCAGCTCCGGCGGCGCAAGCGGTGCGATGGAGGAATTCGCGGCGTTTCATGAGGCCTCCTCGTGGCAGAGGATCGAGACCGATTGTCTATCATATCGACGCGCGAGAAAAGCGTTCGGTTATCAGGGCCGGAGACGCAAGTGGTAAGTGAGGGCTCCCCGGATGAAAGGATTAGCCAGGCTAATTGTCTCTCCTTGACAATCTACCTATCGGCCGGGTATATATGTCGAACGTCTAGGAGGCGGGATGCCGATCGAGAAATCGGATTTGTTGCAGGGTACGCTGGACATGCTGATCCTGAAGATTGTGGAGCTGGGGCCGGTCCACGGCTACGGCATTTCGCAGCGCATCCGGCAGATTTCCAAGGAAGTGCTGCAAGTGCAGCAGGGCTCGCTGTACCCGGCACTGCATCGCCTCGAAAAACGGGGCTGGCTGGCAGCGGAGTGGGGCGAATCCGACAGCGGCCGCCAGGCCAAGTTCTACAAATTGTCGGCGAAGGGCCGCAAGCAATTGGCGAGCGAGGAGTCGAACTGGAACCGCCTGGCGGGAGCGGTAAGCCACATTTTGCAAACGGCGGAGTAGGAGAGTTGTCATGTCCTGGTGGAAATCCCTGTTTCAGAAGCGCGCGCTGGACTCCCAACTCGATACCGAGCTTCGTTTCCACATTGACAAGCTGACGAGTGACAACATCGCCGCGGGAATGGAGCCGGGCGAAGCGCGCAGGCAGGCCGTTCTGGAATTTGGCGGGCGCGAGCAGATCAAGGAAGAACTGCGGGATGTTCACCGCGTTCGCGTAATCGAAAGCACTCTCGCAAATCTCAAGTCAGCCTTTCGCTTCCTTCGCAAATCTCCAACATTTTCCGCTACCGTAATTCTCACCCTGGCTCTCGGCATCGGCGCCAACAGCGCCGTCTTTTCCGCCATCGACGCCATCCTCCTCAAGCCATTGCCGTTCCCCGACGCTGACCAGCTCATGCGCGTCGACCAATACAACCCCAAAACCAGAAGTCCACTCCATTTGGTCGCTCCGGTACGTCTCGAAGACTGGAATAGCCTCAATTCCACGTTCCAGGCGCTCACCGGCTATTACAGCGAAGACGTCTCCGAATCCACCGGCGCTCTGCCGGAAAGAATAACTCGTGCCTGGGTTTCTCCCCGTTTTTTCCAGGTCTGGGCAGTTATTCCCGCGCTGGGCCGGGAATTTACCCCCGAGGAAGGGACCCTCAACGGACCGGCGGCTGCTCTGATTAGCGATCGTTTCTGGCGTCGCCGCTTCAACGCCGATCCCGCAATCATCGGCAAAAATCTTCGGCTCGATGGTCATCTGACTCCGATCGTCGGGGTAATGCCTGCTTCTTTCCTCTTTCCCAATCGCGAGGCCGACTTGTGGTGTCCAATTCCTGCCGGCCTTTCTTACGGTCCGCCCCGGGAAAACAATTGGTTCACCGTCATCGGACGGCTCAAGACCGGCGTGACGGTCGCACAAGCCCGCGCCAATCTCGCCACCGTGCAGGCGCAGCTCGGCCGCCAGTATCCCAAAACCGACGCGGAGCTTTCCGTGGGCATCGAGCCTCTTAAGGAAACCACCATCGCCGATTCGCGCCGTTCCCTCTGGCTGCTCTTTGGCTCCGTCACTCTGCTGCTGTTCATCGCGTGTACCAACATTGTGGCTCTGCTCCTGTCTCGCTCGGCTCAGCGTCAGCACGAGATCTCCGTCCGCTTCTCCCTGGGCGCTTCTCGCGGCGCACTCATTGCTCAACTGCTCACGGAAACTTTTCTCCTGGCCCTCATCGGCTCTGGCCTCGGTCTCTTTCTCGCGGCAGCAGCGTCTGACATCTTCCGCTCTCTGGCCGGGCAACTTCCCCGCGTCGAAGAAATCCATCTCGACTCTCGCATCGTTCTCTATGCTTTGGCCTGCTCGGTGGTGGTCACTCTTCTCTGCGGATGGGTTCCCGCCCTTCGCGGCACGCGCCGCAATCTCTCGGCTTCGCTTGCGCAATCCAGCCGCTCGCAAGTTTCCGGACGAAATCCGCTGCAATGGCTGCTCGTCGGCATTCAGGTGTCTTTGGCCGTCATCCTGCTCGCCGGTGCCGGCTTGCTTCTTCGCAGCTTTCAGCAACTCGGCCGCGTCAGCCCTGGGTTTGACGCCACCCACCTTCTCACCTTTCAGCTCAGCATGAACTGGGGAGAAACCGGCGACATGAAGAAATTGCGCCAATTCACTGACCGCATTCTCGAAGCGCTACGCGCCACGCCGGGCCTCGAAGCCGCGGCTATCTCCGTCGGGGTTCCCGGAGTACCCTTCCACTACCAAACCGAACTCAAGCTCATCGAGGGTCGTGCCGAGACGGAGCCCAAGCTCACTGCCGAGAACCGCTTCGTCTCAGCAAGCTACTTTGCGACTATGCGCATTCCTCTGCTCGCCGGAGAAGTTTGCCGCGAAACCGATGGTCCGCCCGCTGTCGTCGTAAATCGCGCCTTCGCTGACAGCTATTTCCCCGGCGCATCTGTTATTGGCCATCACGTGCAATCCCTGAATCTGGGCTACTCCGGTCCGGCCGAGATTGTCGGTATTTCCGGCGACGTCCGTGAAACCGGCCTCGACCATTTCCCTGTTCCCACCGTCTACTGGTGCGCCCCCAACGCCGAGCCTGGCACTTTCTTCCTCGTCCGAACCCGCAACGCTCCCATGACCATGATCGAAACCATTCGCCGGCAAATCCACGACATCGAGCCGCAGCGTTCCGTCTATGACTTCGCTCCCCTTGAACAACGCTTCTCCGATGCCCTTGCAGAAAATCGCCTGCGCACCATCCTTCTCACTTTCTTCGCTGGCACCGCCCTTTCACTCGCTTGTATCGGCATCTATGGCACGCTCAGCTACACCGTCAATGTCCGCCAGCGCGAAGTAGGCCTGCGTCTCGCACTCGGCGCATTACGCGGCCAAATCGTCCGTCAGTTTCTCTGGCAAGGGCTCGGTGTATGCATCGCTGGCTGCCTGGTTGGCTGGGCACTCGCCTCCGCCTCGTCCCGCGTTCTGGCCGGCCTTCTCTACGGGGTCTCTCCCTCGGACGCGACGACCTTGTCCGAGGTTGTTTCTCTCGTACTGTTTGTGGCGACACTTGCTTCCCTGTTGCCGGCCATCCGTGCCGCCCGAGTGGAACCTATGCACGTTCTGCGCGACGAGTGAACGCTCAGCCGGGCGACGCTTTCGAACGAAGCACTTCTTCCCACCCATCGCGGTGAGTGTTATCCTCGCGGCGAACTGACATTAGGAACTATCGACCTGTTGCTGCAATGTCACTAAACTCCGCCGTCGAGGTGTGGAAATGATGTACGAGAAGCGAGCCGATGATGCAGTCGAAGGGCGTTTGAGCCGGCGCAAGTTCGTGGGCCAGGGTGCGGCGGCGGCCATGGCTCTTTCGATCGTGCCGCGCCACGTGCTGGGAGGCCCAGGATACGTGCCGCCGAGCGACAAGGTGAACGTCGCGTTTATCGGCGTGGGCTCGCAGGGGCAGCGCGTGATGCTGCATTTCCTGAAAGAACCGGACGTGCAGGGCGTAGCAGTGTGCGACACGAATAAGGGCAGCCCGGATCATCCGCAGTGGTATGCCCAGGAGTTCTGCACTTCCGCGCGCAATCTTCTCGGAGTGACCTCGGGCTGGGATTGGCTCAGCCCAGACCAGCCGATTCAGCTGACCCACTCGATGAAAGCGCCCAGTGGGACGTCGGGCCGCGAACCCTGCCAGCAGATTGTGAACGCCTATTACGGTTCGAAGCAGGCTTCCGGGAACTACAAAGGCTGCGCGGCTTATGTCGACTTCCGCGAACTGCTCGAAAAACAGAAAGACGTCGATGCCGTGGTGGTGTGCACGACGGACAATCTGCACGCTGCAGTTTCCGCGGCAGCTATGAAAAAGGGCAAACATGTTTTCTGCCAGAAGCCTCTGACACACACGATTTATGAAGCGCGGCGGCTGGCGGAAATCGCTCGTCAAACCGGCGTGGCCACGCAGATTGCCGTGGGCAATCAAGCTTCGGAAGCGACCCGCCAACTATGCGAATGGATTTGGGATGGAGCCATCGGGCCTGTGCGGGAAGTGTTTAACTGGTCGAGCCGGCCGTATTGGCCGCAAGGGATTGAACGACCTAAAGAAACGCAACCGGTGCCGGAGGGACTAGATTGGGATTTGTGGCTGGGCCCGGCGGCGGAACGGCCGTTTCATCATGCGTACGTGCCGTTTGTGTGGCGGGGATGGGGCGACTTTGGGTGTGGCGCGTTGGGGGATATGGGTTCGTACAGCTACGACACGATCTTCCGCGTGTTGAAGCTGGAGGCGCCGGTCAGTGTGGAAGCCAGCTCGAGCGAGCGCTACGAGGAAACTTATCCGCTGGCTTCGATCGTGCGGTACAGCTTCGCTGCGCGTGGCGACATGCCACCGGTGAAATTCGCGTGGTATGACGGCGGGTTGAAGCCGCCGCGGCCCGAGGAGCTGGGAGAAACCCAACCTATGAAGGGCGATGGCGAGGATATGGACGAAGGGCTGCTGTTTGTAGGAGACCGCGGAAAAATATTGTGCGCGTTCAACGGCGCAAAGCCAAAACTAATTCCTGAGTCAAAAATGAACAGCTATAAGCAACCGCCAAAAACATTGCCGCGTTCGCCGGGCAACGAACGGGAATGGCTGGACGCCTGCAAAGGCAGCAAAGTGAAGCCGGGAGGAAATTTCGAATTTGAAGGACTGGTGACGGAAACATTGCTGCTGGGCAACGTTGCGACGCGTGTGCCGGAGAAATTAAGCTGGGATCGCGCGAATCTCAAAGTGCCCAATTCCGAGGCCGCGCAAAAACTGGTGGCTCCCGAACGGCGTAAAGGCTGGGAGCTCTAGCGCTTCTCTAAAATAAATATTGGTCGAACTGCGCGAGACTGGATTAAGCAACGGAAAGATTTCGAGGAAAGTGATGGGGCTTTTCGGGGCGGTCATGATGCGCCCACCACTCGCGCCAGGCCTCGGGGTCCTTGCCGAAATCCCCGCCGGTGATGGAGTGCAGCGCCGCATAGACCAAATCCTGCGTGGCGGCGTCGATCGAATCATCATCCAGAAGATTGAGCAGTTGGGGAACGGCGGTCAGGCGCTGTTCACCGGTGAGCATGCCGGAGCGCGCCAGATTGCAGGCTGCGCGCTCGCGAATCTTTTTGGAGGGGTCATGAGCCAGAATGGTGAGAAGCGGATCGATGGATTCGTCGGTACCCAGCATGGCCAAACCCTCGACGGCCCAGAAGCGCGTCTGCGGACTAGGGTCATGTGAATAGCGGAGCAAAGTCGAGAACACCGTGGGGGTATCCACGCCGCGGTTGCCGAGCGAGCCGAGTCTCCAGAGCGTCAACGAGCGGCTGCCGGGATCGTTGTTAATCTGGTTCAGAAGATGAGCGACGGTCTGCGGCGACTTGCTGAGATTGCTTGCGGCAAGATCGATTTCCAGCGCGGCGGTTCGAACGCGCGGGTCCTCGGATTCCAAGGCCGCGAGCACCAGACGGAAAAGATGATCCGTGTTTTCCAGGCGCCCACGCCAGCCTTCCAGATTTTGACTGATTAGTTCGAGAGAAGATTCTTGGCGATGGATCGCCAGATCGAGCAGGCGTTCGGCCTGCTGCTGAGGCGCGAGTCGGCTGATTTTCTCAAGTTCCGCGCTTGCAGGGCTCGGCTTGGAATCAGAGACCAGCGAAGGCGGCTGCGGAAGCGCGAATGCTGCGTGCACTGGGGTAGCACTAAACCATCTTGCCCAGGCGCTCTGGAAGCGGGCGACTTGGAAACCAGCGGCCGTCGAGAGCACCGCGAGAAGGGCCAGGCCGACAGCGAGGCGGCGCGGTCGAATGGAAACAGGTTTGAGCGGTGCGTCCATAGGTTTACGCCACGCGCGCAGAGTGCAGCGCGGGCTACACGCGACGTTAAAAGGCAGGGGGAAGGCGAACAATGGTACGGCAGGCCAGACGTGTTTCTATTCGCGGGCAAACCCTGTAGGTTCAACGCGTTTGGGGGAGTTACTGGTACGCAGCGCGCAGCAGCAGACCGTCCGAAGGAACAGGTGCGTGGACGACCCGTTTTGGGACCCAAAAGGCACTCTTTGTTCGCGGTAAAGGGTCTGATAGAATAAGGAGCTTGGTCTTGCGACATTCTGAGCGGAAATCCAAGCCAATTCAAAGCGTAAGCAGGAAAAACAATGGCACTGAAGTGTGATTTTTGCGGCAAAGGGCCGCACTATGGAAACGTGGTCAGCCACGCGAACAATACGCGGCGCCGCCGGTGGAATCCGAACCTGAAGCGCGTGCACGCAGTGGTGGCCGGCGTTAGAAAACAGGTTCGCATTTGCACGTCGTGCATTCGTGCGGGCAAGGTGAAGAAAGCCGCCTGAGTCTCCAACCTTGAACTTACCGGTTGCCAAACTGCATCTCGTGGGGCGCTCGATGGAGCAGTCAAAAAAGACGAAGCGCGCGTCATCGTTGCTGCCGTTGGCAGCGATGCTGCTCGCCGTGCTGGCGGGCTGCAACAAGCCGGCGCAGCATGCGCCGGACGTCTGGGCGTTGGTAAACGGGAAAGAGATCAAACGGGATGAAGTCGAGAAATACTACCGCACGCGGGTGAATCCCGAAGGGCAGGAACCTTCGCAGGAAGAAGCGCTGTCGCTCAAGCTGAACGTGCTGGACGAGCTGATCAACAACGAAATTCTGCTGGAGCGCGCGAAGAAGCTGAACCTCGAGGCCAGCGACGGCGAAGTCGAAGACAAATTCACCGAGCTGAAGAGCCCGTACACGGAAGACGAATTTCAACGCCAGCTGAAAAGTGGCGGTGTTTCGGTGGACGACCTGAAGCGCGACCTGCGGCGGCAGCTCTCCATCACGAAATTGATGAATCGCGAAGTGGTGGCCAAAATCGCCATCACCGATCAGGACGTCGCGGATTTCTACAACTCGAACAAAGCGCAGTTCAACGTAGCGGAGCCGCAGTACCGCATCGCGCAGATCGTAGTGACCCCGAAAAAAGAGCCGCAAATCCGCAACCGCAAGAACGACGACGCCACGAACGAAGCCGAAGCCCAGCGCAAAGTGAAAATGCTGATGGACCGGCTGAACAGCGGCGCGGATTTTGCTCAATTGGCCATGGATTATTCCGAGGACATGAATTCGGCGGCGACGGGCGGCGACCTTGGCTACGTGCCGGAATCCGCGCTGAATCAATCCGACCCCGCGCTGAAAAAGATGGTGGTTGGATTAAAGCCCGGGCAGGTGAGCCCGCCGATCCAATTGAAGGAAGGCTACCGGATTTTGAAGTTGATCACGCGCGAATCTCCCGGACTGCGCGGGATCACCGATCCGCAAGTGCAGCAGACCATTCGCGACACGCTGCGTAATCGCAAAGAACAATTATTGAAGGCAGCTTACTTGGCCATCGCGCGGGACGAAGCGCGAACACAGAATTATCTCGCCGAACAGGTGATAGAAGCGGCTGGCAAGCTCCCCGACGCGGCAAAGACCACGTTACCTCCGAAGTCCATCGGACATTAATTCCGCTCTTTCCATTTTGAGAACTTTGCATTCTTCGATCGAACGGTAGTTCATTCGACCCAGGCGAGAATTTCGCCAGCGGTCACGGGCTGGCCTTCTTTGGCGAGTACGCGCTCGACGGTGCCGCTCTTAGGCGAGCGGATTTCATTTTGCATTTTCATGGCTTCGACAACCAGGAGGCCCTGACCGGCTTCTACGCGGTCGTCCGCTTTCACAAGAACGCGAACGACTTTGCCGGGCATGGGCGCGACGATCGGTTGGCGGCCTTCGGCTTCGACGTGGCCGTGGCGGCGGCCGCTCCAGGAGCGGGGATCGATGACTTCCGCCAGGAATTCGTGGGCGCCCGCTTGGAGTTTCAGCTTGCCGCCGGAAACGGGCGTGACCCGAATTTCGTGCGACTCGCCGTTGAGAAGAATCGAGAGTGTGTAGGGAGAAATTTCAACGGTGTCGGCGTCAACGGGTTGGCCATCGAGCGTAACGCGCCAGCCTCCGGCCGTACGTTCAAGCTCAACGACACGGGACCTCTTGCCGGACGGACTGTCGAGTTGGACTTCGAATTTCATGGTTCGCGATCCAGCTGTCCGCGGCGGCCTTCGTGCTTCCAGCGCGACGGCTGATCAACCGAGGAAGATGTCGATGAAGAAGGCCCGCCCGATTGGTTTGCCTGCCAGATGGCGGCGGCAATCGCAGCAGCATCCGCCGCAGCGTTTTGGCGAGCTTCCTCTGTCGAAGAAGAAGCGGAAACGGAACCTGGGCGACGCAGCAATTCGTCCAGCCACTTGGTGTGGATTTCGCCTCGCAGAAAATCGGATTCGGACAAAATACGGAGAAACAGACCGGCGTTGGTCTGGATGCCGGTGATGGCGTACTCCTCGAGGGCGCGACGCAGGCGCGCAATGGTTTCTTCGCGGCTGTTGCCCCAGGCGATGAGCTTACTGAGAAGCGGATCGTAGTCGTTGGGGACGGTCCAGCCTTCGTAGACTCCGTCGTCGAGGCGGATACCCGGTCCGCTGGGCACGTGGCAGGAAAGAATATTTCCCGGTGAGGGGAAAAAGTTGTTTGCGGGATCTTCGGCGTAGAGGCGAACTTCCATGGCGTGGCCGCGCGGCGTGATGGATTCCCAGGCGAAAGGCAAACGGTGGCCGGCGGCGATGGCGACCTGGAGCTTGACGAGATCGAGACCGGTGACCTGCTCGGTGACGGGGTGTTCCACCTGCAGGCGCGTGTTCACTTCCAAAAAATAAAAATTCAAGTTTTGATCGACGAGGAATTCGACGGTGCCGGCGTTGACGTAGCCGCCGGCGCGCGCAAGGCGCACCGCGGCGTCGCCCATTTTCTTGCGCAGGTCGGGCGTGACGATGGGTGAAGGCGCTTCCTCGATGACTTTTTGATGGCGCCGCTGAATGGAACATTCGCGCTCGCCCAGGGAAACGACACGGCCGTGCGCATCGGCAAGGATTTGGATTTCGATGTGGCGAGGCCGCTCCAGATATTTTTCGAGATAGAGCCGCGCGTCGCCGAAGGCGTTCATGGCTTCGGAAGAGGCATCGCGAAACGCGGATTCGAATTCGGCGTCGCTGTGAACGAGGCGCATGCCTTTGCCACCGCCGCCCGCGACGGCCTTCAGCAAAACAGGGTAGCCCATGTCATGCGCCAATGCCTGCCCATCACTGGGTTTCTCGATGGGATCGTTTGTGCCGGGCACCGTGGGGACATCGGAGCGGCGTGCGAGCTGGCGGCCTGCGGTTTTTGAGCCGAGTGCTTCCATCGCTTCGGCGGAGGGACCGATAAATGTAAGTCCCGCAGCTGCGCAAGCGCGCGGCAGCGCGGCATTTTCCGCGAGAAATCCGTAGCCGGGATGCACGGCGTCGCAGCCGGCACGGCGGGCAACATCCATCAGCTTGTCGATGCGCAGATAACTCTCGCGTGATGGCGCCGGACCGATGGGATAGGCTTCATCGGCAAGGCGGACGTGCAGAGACTTGCGGTCGACGTCGCTAAACACAGCAGCG
>Ga0210406_10004555_pt1 | contig 14788 bp, 16 predicted proteins | sample IncBWC30MmetaG_FD_155454 | JGI IMG/M metagenome (GOLD analysis project Ga0210406, IMG submission 155454) | Forest soil microbial communities from Barre Woods Harvard Forest LTER site, Petersham, Massachusetts, United States - Inc-BW-C-30-M | ecosystem: Environmental > Terrestrial > Soil >... | reverse complement strand
AAACGACGTGAAGCTAGGCTAATGCCTGAAACCCATCCGTCAAATAGGAGCGAGCACCTATAACCGCTCATCACCTTCATTAGGCGCGCATGATGACCTGTGGCGCACCGGCGCTGGGGAATGACGGCTCTTGGCGCAAAGCGGACGTGCGTGGCCAAGATGTCCGCTCCTGAGGGGCAACCCGGAGCGGTCAACGGAATTTGCTGAAGGGCGTGTTATGGGTGGTGGCTCGGGAACTGAAGCAAGCGCGGGACGGGCCCACGGTTCCCGCGCTTCGTTGCTATCTTTTAAACATGGCGTCACGCTCTTTGACAAGCTTTTCGAGCTCTTCTTGCTGCTGAGCAATGCGCCCTGATGTTCGTTCTTCATCCTGCGCGCCCGAAGATGCAGCAGCTTGTTCGATTTATTCAGCCTGCCCGACGCAGACGGAGCGACCTTCGATTCGCGCAAGCACTTGGACAGGGGTGCGATTCGAGCGCGTTCGGCGAGAAAGAATGAGTCCGGGGCGACTATCAGCGCGCCATCCTGCTGCGAGGCCGTCTGGAACGCTGGATGGGGTAGAGAGTTTTTTGAAATCAAATAGTTAGGTGGTGGTCGTGTGCAAATCCTGTTCACACATGTTCTCCTGTTCTTTGGCTTTCGTTCTCACGAAACTGCAGCTGGCGGTCGCCGAATGCACTCATCCTGCATAGCGGGTGATGTCACGACGTTGCGCTTGGTTGAGAGGGCTCGGCAAACACCATCGTCCTCATGACGCGGCAAGATCGTTCAATGCATCGCAGCGCCATCCAAGAATATCCCGAGCCCTGGATGTATCCGATACTAATTGGGCGGCTCGCCCTGGATACCTTCGGTACATCCATGACAGTTCTGGCCGAAACGCTGCCGCAAGAAAAGCCACCTCTGACAGAGGCGGCGGCCCCGGAAAAAAAGCGTGTCTTGATCGTCGGTGGCGGCTTTGCCGGTATTGCGGCAGCGCGAGCACTAAAACGAACCGACGCCGAAATCACGCTAATCGACCGGCGCAATCACCATATCTTTCAGCCGCTGCTATACCAGGTGGCTACCGCCGTCTTGTCACCCGCCGAGATAGCGGCCCCGATTCGCCAGCTCGAGGCGAAACAGAAAAACCTCAGAGTATTGCTGGCGGAGGTGAGAGGCATAAATCTCGGGCCTCGAGTCGTCGAGGCTGATTGCCCGGGGGTCGGCAGTCGAAAGCTGGAGTACGACTTCCTGGTAGTCGCTGCCGGGATGCGTCCGAGCTATTTCGGTCACGACGAATTTGCGCGTTTTGCGCCAGGCCTCAAGAGTCTGCACGACGCTGAGATGATCCGAACGAAAATCTTGAGTGCATTTGAATTGGCTGAATCGACCGACGACGAGAAAGAACGCGTCCGCCAGATGACCTTCGTTTTGGTCGGCGCTGGGCCGACCGGCGTTGAGCTTGCCGCTTCGATTGCTCAACTGGCTGGGGTGACCCTGCGCAGAAACTTCCGAAAGATCGACCCTGCCAAGAGCCGAATTGTATTGCTGGACGGCGGCGCTCGTATTCTTCCAACATTTGCTGAATCGCTGTCGCGAAAGGCAGCTAGGCGTTTGACGAAGCTCGGCGTCGAAGTCTTGACAGGAGTAAAGGTCGAGAAAGTTGACGACCAGGGCGTATTCGCAGCCGGCGCCCGCATTCCCAGTGCCACCGTACTTTGGACGGCGGGTGTTAGCGCCTCGCCAGTCATAAAAATGCTAGGAACGACGACGGACCGGATCGGGCGCGCATTCGTTGGCCCCTTCATGAACATCGCGGAGGCGCCCAACGTCTTTGTTGTGGGTGATGCGGTTACGATGACGCAGGATGGTCACCCCATTCCCGGAGTAGCGCAGGCTGCCATTCAGCAGGGTCGATTTGTCGGGCACCTCATTGCCAATCGGGTCAGAGGACGTACGGATGGTCGACCGTTTCGGTACCGCAACAAGGGTAACATGGCGGTGGTTGGCAAGAACTTCGCCATACTGGAGTCCGGTTATTTGCGCAGCAGCGGCTTTGTGACTTGGCTGGTGTGGGCCGTGCTACACGTTTTGGCGTTGCCGCAGCTTCAGAACCGCTTCCGCGTTCAAACGCAATGGTTGTGGTCTTATCTGTCGGGCCAGCGAAGTTCTCGGCTGATCTCCGAGGGGCCGCGGTCGCCTTAAAGTGCTCGGGCCTAGTCGAACTGAATGACACCGAGCATCTCGGCATAACATATTACGGCGAACGCCAATCCTAACACTATCCAGGTTGCGAAGAGCAGCCCGCTAAGAGCTACTTCAAGACAGGACGCGAGAAGGATCAGCGCATTCGCCAACGCCCGATTGAAGGAGATCTTCCACAGGCTGCCAACAAACACGCGCAAGTTCATCGGCTTATCCGGCGCAATCTCCATTGGGGTGCGTCCGTTCAAACGAATCCGGTTCGCCTTGTTCTTCAGACTTGCCACCATCGGCCCTGTCACCGCCCTAAGCCGCGTGTTCCTTTGCTTTTGGAATGGCACCGCTTTCATGCAAACTATCGATCTCGGCCGCGCTGAAACCCAGCTGCAGGAGAAGCTCCTCGTTGTGTTCTCCAATCCTTGGGGCGCGCTTGGCGGGCACTTTGGCGACGCCATGCACTTGAAGGGGGCTGCTAATCGTGGATGTCAGCTTGCCACCGGCACCTTCGAGCGAAACGATGATGTCATTCGCTCGGAGCTGCGGATCGTTGACCACTTCTTGCGGCCCGCGCACCGCTCCGAACGTCACGTGAACGCCGTTGAACACCTTGTACCAATGGGCCATCGGCTCGGCACAGAACATCTCGTCCAGGATCGCCGTGAGTTGCGGCATATTTGTCATCAGCTTCGCCGGATCGGAGAAACGCGGGTCGGTCAGAAGCTCAGGGCGACCCAGGGCTTGGGCGACGGCTGCCAGCTTGTCGGGGGAGACGATGAGAACGAACCAGGTATTGTCTTTTGCTCGATAGACGTTCATCGCTGCATTGGCCGGGTTCTTCCGATCGTGCAGCCCGAAAAATTTCGCCTCGCACAGTGCGGCCTGGATCGAGACACTGGCCGACCAGACGCCTTCGGCGAGAAGCGAGGTCGTGACATGCGCTCCCTCACCGGTACGCTCGCGACGATACAGAGCAGTGACGATCGCCGAATAAAGCCCGACGGCAGTGGCATTGTCACCACTGCCAGCCACTGGCCAGGTCGGCGGCGCACCGGCATCGCGCGTCATCGACAACAATCCGCTGCGCGCCCAATACGACGTGATGTCAAACCCGGGGAGGTCCGCATCAGGGCCCTTGTCGCCGAACCCTGTGATATCTGCGTAAATCAAACGCGGATTCCACCTCAGCACATCCTCGTATTCAAGTTTCAGTCGCGCACGGGCGGGATGCGGTGTGTTGACGATGAGAACGTCAGTCCATTTGACGAGCTTTTCGAGCACCTGATGGGCGCTCGGCGATTTCAGATCGAGCGCCATACCCCGCTTGTTACGATTGGCGAGGTGCCAGGGGTAGGCATCCTCTGCGACCGGTTGCGGCGGCAGGTTGTTCGCGTGCCGCCACAGCTCGCCGCTTGGCGGCTCAACCTTGATGACGTCAGCGCCGAAGTCCGACAGGATTACCGCGGCACTCGGGCCAGCGATGAAGCTCGCCAGATCCACCACTTTCAGTCCAGAAAAAATATTGTCGCTTGTCATAGCTGTCCTTTCCAGGCCGTACGTGTGTTGTTTCATCGACCGCGGAACTTTGGTGCACGTTTCTCGAGGAAGGCGGAGGTACCTTCCTTCTTGTCTTCGGTGGCGGCGCAAATGCCGAAGTAGGAAGCTTCCAATGCCAGGCCTTCGCTCTGGCTGGTCTCCAGCCCCTTGTTCGCCGCCTCCAGGGAGAACTTCACGGCGATCGGAGCGTTGGCCATGATCTGCTTCAGAATCGTCTCGGCACGATTGATCAGGCTGGGTGCAGAAACGACTTCATTGACGAGCCCAATGCGATAAGCTTCCTGCGCGGAAATCGTCTCGCCTGTCAGGATCAGCTGCAATGCACGCCCCTTGCCCACGAGTCGTGGCAAACGCTGCGTTCCGCCGCCGCCCGGCAGCAGGCCCAGCTTGACTTCGGGTTGCCCGAATCTGGCGTGCTCTGCAGCGATCCTCATCGTGCAAGCCATTGCCGTCTCGCAGCCTCCCCCAAGCGCAAAGCCATTGATCGCCGCGATCACGGGCTTGCCGAGATTTTCGATAAAATCCAGCACACTCTGCCCGAACCGGCTGGACTCCTCCGCGCCATAGGCGTCGACATTCGCAAGCTCACTGATGTCTGCGCCGGCGATGAAGGCCTTGTCGCCCGCGCCGGTGAGAATCACGCCGCGCACGGTCGCGTCGGCTTTTGCGTCCTCGAACGCGGCCTTCAAATCGGTCCAGGTCGGCGTGTTGAGCGCGTTGAGCACCTTGGGTCGATTGACCGTCACGTAGGCGATCGACCCCTTCTTCTCGTACTGGACGTTGGCAAGCGCCAATGTCATTCCGGGTAGCGACTCCGGCACTGTTGCCGGCGAAGGCGTGAATGATGTAGCTCCGGAAACCATGGCTATATCTCCTGGATGGGGACAGCCCGGCGTCGCCGCGCCGGCGCATTGAGGGAAATCACACAAAAGCGCCGTGACCGGTGATGGCTTTGCCGACGATCAGATTTTGCATCTGATATGTACCCTCATAGGAGTACAGCGCCTCGGCATCGGTGAAGAAACGTGCGACATTGTAGTCGGCCACGATGCCGTTGCCGCCCAAGACCTCGCGGCCCCATGAAACCGTCTCGCGTGACTTCGCCGTGCAGAACGCTTTTGCCAGGGCCGCATGATGGTCGCCAAGCTTGCCTTCGTCATCCAGCTGCGCCAGGCGGAGCATCAGGCATTGGCACGCGGTGAGATTGGCGAGCATCTTGGCGAGCAGATCCTGAATCATCTGGAACGAAGCGATCGGCCGCCCGAATTGCAATCGCTCCTGGGCATATTTGAGCGTTGCTTCGAATGCGCCCATCTGGATGCCTGTTGACGCCCAGCCCACCATGTATCGCGTCATCCGCAGCACGCGCGCGGTATCGCGGAACGAATTGCCGCCCTGGAGGCGGTTCGCCTCAGATACCCGTACATCCTTCAGCGTGATCTGGCCGTTTTGGACCACCTTGAGCGCAATCTTGTGCTCGATCTTTTCGACGCTGAAGCCGAGCGTCGACTTGTTCTCGACGATGAAGCCCTTGACCTGGTTGTCTGCGAGATCGCGCGCCCAGATGATTGAGATGTCGCACCAAGGAGCATTACCGATCCAACGCTTCTGTCCATTGAGAATCCAGGTATCGCCTTCGCGCTTGGCCGTAGTGGTCAGCCCGCCGCTCGTTCCCGAGCCGACCAGGGGCTCGGTCAGCCCGAAACAGCCGATCTTTTCGAAGCGCGCCATCGGCGGCAGCCATTTCCGCCGCTGCTCTTCGGAGCCGTCGAGATAGATGGAGCCCATCGCCAGCCCGCTGTGTACGCCGAAGAATGTGCAGAACGACGCGTCGACGCGCGCTAGCTCCATCGCAACGAAGCCGAACAGCTTTTGGCTGCCGCCCGGGCAGCCGTAGCCTTCATAGCCAAGCCCGCCAATACCAAGCTCCTTGAACGATGGCAGCAGCTCGAACGGAAATGCATCATCGGACCAATATTTGTTGATGATCGGTTGGACCCTGGTCTCCATGTAAGCCCGCACCTTCGTGACGAGCGCTTTCTCGTCGGGAGTGAGAAGGTCGATCAACTGATAGAAGTCGCCGTTCGGCAAGGGCGCCGGCTTTGGTGCACTGGCCTTGCTTGCTGTGATTGCGATTGGCATTTGGGGCTCCTAATGCTGCGGCTCAAAAGCCAGAATAAGTTGCAGGAGGGTTGATCGATCTCGCCGTCGGCGCCTGGTCTCAGGCGGCCGACTCCGTCGGTTTCGTTTGGCTCGACTTGGCAGCTTTGTTACGTAGCTCAATCAGGCCGAGCAGGACTTCGTCGCGCTCCGCCGCAAGTTCATCGATCGAGCGCGATCCGGCCTCGGCATGGACGCTGTCGATGAGCTTCTTTTGCACTTCCGGTGTTAGCACCGGCGAGCCGAGGGTCTTCCACCAAGCTGTCATCGGGCCGGTGAACTGCTGGAAAAAGTGCTCGATACCGCCCGGACCGCCGCCCAAATGGTTGAGCATCAAATTGCCCGTGACACCCCAACGCAGGCCCGGGCCCCAGCACAGGGCCGTGTCAACGTCGGCGGCGCTCACCACACCTTCGGAGACGAGGTAGTAAACCTCCCGTGCCAGCGCCGCCTGTAGACGGTTGGCGACATGCCCCGACATTTCCTTGTTGAGGCGCACCGTTCGCTGCCCGATCGACGTGTAAAATTCCGACGCGCGCTGGATCGTCGCTTCCGAGGTCTTTGCCCCGCCAACGATCTCGACCAGCGGGATCAAGTGGGGCGGGTTGAACGGATGGGCGATGACGCAGCGCTCGGGATGGATCGCAGCGCCGAGCTGGATTTCGCTCATCGTCAGGCCCGACGAGCTTGATGCGATGATGACGTTGGGATGTAACAACTCGTCCAATTGGCGATAGAGCGTCTTCTTGAAGTCGATCTTCTCGGGACCGTTTTCCTGGACGAGATCTACGCCCTTGACGGCGTCCGTCAGGGCTGCGGTGAACGACAACCTGTTCTGGGAGGCGCCGGACGCGAGGCCGAGCCGCTGCAGCGCCGGCCAGGCCGTTGAAACAAAGCGCCTCAATGCGGCTTCCGCGCCCGGCGCGACGTCTGTTGCCACCACGTCAAGGCCCTTGGCAAGAAAGAGTGCGCTCCAGCTCGCGCCGATGACACCCGTGCCAATAATGGCGATCCGGCGAATGGGCTTGTTTTGCGACATGTCACTTCTCCTTCGGGATTTCGGTGTATGCGATGCCGGTGAGGTTGCCTTGTCCGTAAAGAAAATTTCGTTCACCGGATCCATCGAGCCGTGCGGAGTAGATCGAGCCGGCGAAATCGGTCACGAACATGCGGTCGTTTGGAACGTCGAGCGCAATCCCGATCCCCTCCATGAGGTGGTTCACCACGATCTCTGGCTCGGCCGGCTTGTTGTCGATCGAAGCCCGGTTCACCGTGTTGCCGCGCGGAGGGTCACCACGGTCGGTCCAGTAGAGAACACGGTTCTTGTGGTCGAGTTCGAGATCGATTGGCTCTGGAAGGCCGTCGAAGAAAATCTCGATGTCGGACCTGGTCGCTGCAGTTTGGCCGATAGGGATTTCGACATTGGCACGAAAGATGCGGCCGAGCCCGGCATTGTCGGGGCCCTTCTGCGTCCAATAGATATGCCCGAGTTTCGGGTCGATCGTCAGGCCTACGCACCATCGCGTTAGATCCCGGCGATCGGCTTCGCCGCGCCCCGCCTCGATGAGCGTCTCTAGTTGCGAGCCGTCGAGATTGCAGCGCATCACGCGCATGCCCTCACGATCGCACCAATAGAGCTTGCCGCCTTTCTTATCGAGGGTGATCTGCTTCGGAGTGTGCGTCGTTCCTTTTGCGACGACGGTCTTGCGGTTCTTGCCGTCGAGGTCGGCGCGCTCGATCGAGCCGTCGTTCAGGTTTGGGATGCCCATGTTGGTCCAGTAGATATGGCCGGTATCAACATCGACGACGACGCCGTCGGGCAAGTGGCAATCCGTCACGACGGTCTTGCGGTTGGAACCGTCCGTATTCATGCAGTGAATGCGGCCGGCATTCAGTTCGAGAACAAAGAGGCGAGGAACGACGGCGCTGGCGCTTCGATTGCTTTTCCTGGCGGCTTCGGACATATGGCACCTGTTCAGCGATCTGACGCGAAACGGTTAGCGTTTGACCGCGACTGTGCCGTGAGTGCCTTCCTCGATATTGAATGGGACTATCATCCCTTTAACAGTCGTGCTTCTTCGTCACGTAGAGTGGCGGAATGTCGAAGATCCCGATGAAGGAAGCCAGGATCATGCCGCCGAACACAGCGCGTTGAACGAGCCAAGCACACCAACCGACACGGACAGCAGTACGAGTACCGGAATGGTCCAGCTTTCACCGCCTCTTCTTTCTTCAGGATTTACTCGGCCTGCTGAACCACGTCCGATCTTTTACAAAACGGCTTTTCTTTGCATGATTCGATTGTAAATCGTCGTACCTCCGGCCAACTGGACCAACTCCGCCGTACAAATGGTATGCAGCGCGATAGTATTATGGCGAGCGGCGGGTTTGCTGCGTTCCCAGGTGCGCCCTCAAAGCGCCGAGTGGGGGCGAACCTTTATGCGGAGGTCGACCATGGCGAATAGCGAGAGTTACGGGCAAGGACTTGCCGAACGACTCCATCTAGAACAAGCGCCGGTAATCCTTACGCGCGCATTACGCGCGGCTGAAATGGCCGTCACGGAAACGCGGTGCGACGTTCCTATGGAAGAAATGAGCGGTTCGCTCCCGCGTGAAGATGCTTTTTTCGTTACGCTGTCGTTGCGTGATTTTCCCGGTCGCGAGTATTGGGAGGAGGGCCGGGTAGTATCCGTGTCCGACGTGCGTTCCGGTCAGACTTGCATCCATGACTTGAAACGAGATCCGGTCGCGCGTCTCGACAAGCCCCACCACGTTCTGTTTTTTTATCTGCCGCACAGCGCGCTGGACGCGATCGCCGACGACGCCGACGCTCCACGAATTGGCGATCTGAAACACAGCCTTGTGGCTATAGACGATGCCACGGTTGCCGGTTTTGGAAATGTGATGATGCCAGCGCTTCGCCTTCCCAACCAAGTAAACCAACTGTTCATCGATCACGTCCTCCAAGGGTTCGGGATACATATTGCCCAGACCTATGGCGCCATGCGGCCACCGCCGCCGCTGATCCAAGGTGGGCTCGCACCATGGCAAGAGAGACGTGCCAAGGAAATTCTCAGCGCCAATCTCGACGGTCGCGTGATGCTTAGGGAAGTCGCACGAGAGTGCGGCTTATCGGCGAGCCATTTCTCGCGTGCTTTTCACCGCACAGTAGGCTCGGCGCCGCATCACTGGCTTTTGACCCATCGTATCGAGGTAGCAAAACAGAAGCTGCGCGATCGCCGATTACCGTTATCGGAGGTGGCTCTGACATGTGGTTTCGCCGACCAAAGTCACCTGACGCGAGTATTCACCCGCTTCGTCGGCGTAAGTCCGGGTGCCTGGCGACGAGTTCGCGCCGACTAGCGAGCTGTTGATCCGTAGACCGTAAAAGGCCGAGTTTGCCTCCAGCAAACTCGTCGCCATCGGCCGGAACGGTCGTCGACTCCAGGTATTTCCCGTAGCTATCCATGGTCTACCTCGACGACCTTGCCGCGGAACAGCCGATAGACCACGGCGGTGTAGGTGAGAGTAAGTGGCATGACGAACAAGCCGGCGCCCCAAAACATGAAGTTCAGGCTGGCTAACGGAGACGCCGCCTGTTCGACGGTCAATGCGAACGGTATCATGAAGGGCCAGAACGAGCAGGCCAGCGTCCCGAATGCTGCGATGAAGATCAAAGCCGCGAACCGAAAGGGCGCGAGGTCGTTGCGTCGCTTGGAGCTGTCTAGCAGACCATAAGCAGAGACGGCTCCGATCAACGGAAAGATCAACATATATGGGCGCTCCAGCCACCGGTTCATCAGGTCGAGGTGCATCATCACAGCGGCTACGAATGCGCAGGCGAGAAACGCAAGCACGCCGACGGTCAATACGGGTAACCAGAGATACGCGCGCTCCCTGATCGGGCCTTCGCATTTCCGCACGAGCCAGCTGGCTCCAAGAAGGCTGTATCCGAGCACAAGGCCCAATCCACAAAGCGCAGCGAACGGGCTGAACCACCCGAACATGCCGCCGATATAGTGCCCGTCCCTCATGGGAAGCCCCTCGACAAGGGCACCGACTGTCATGCCCTGAACGAAGGCCGCAACGAACGATCCACCCGCAAATCCGAGGTCCCAAAGCCAGCGAAAGCCGAGGGATTTGTAACGAAACTCGAAGGCGACGCCGCGCAGGATCAGCGAACATAGCATCAGAACCAACGGCAAATAAAAGGCTGACAGGAGTGCCGCATAGGCACTGGGAAAGGCTCCAAACAGAACCGTGCCTGTCACAACCAGCCAGGTTTCGTTTCCGTCCCAAACCGGCGAGATCGCACTCAGCATTCTGCGTCGGTCAGGTTCACCGGCGAAAACGAACAGGATACCCACGCCGAGGTCGAAGCCGTCTAGCAAAACATACAGCGAAATGGTCATGGCCAAGAGACCTACCCAGAACAAGATCATAGCCATCCTCGCTCTTGCACGGCCTCTCCGATCGGGCTGCCGCCGGTGACGGCCAGTGGGCGTTTTGGATTGTTGGGGAGGACTGGTTCGGATGCAGCGGGTCCCGTCTTCAAGAGACGGTACACGTAAACCGTCCCGAAGCTGAAAATGAAGAGATAGACGACGGCAAAGATGATCAGGGAAACTACCACCGCCTCAACGGTCAGCGTCGGAGTGACCGCATCAGCCGTACGCAAGATTCCGTAGACGCTCCACGGCTGGCGTCCGACCTCGGCGGTAAACCATCCTGTGAGCGTGGCGATGAAGGGAAGCGGAAAGCTCAGGAAGGTCGCCCACAACAACAGCCGCTGTCCCGCCCTTCGCTCAGAGAGAAGGTAAAACGACCCAAGCCAGGCCAATGCCACCATCAATAACCCGCAGCCTACCATCACCCTAAAAGCAAAGAACGGGATGACAACGGGCGGCCGGTCTTGCTTTGGAAAGCTGGCTAAGCCGATCTCTTTCGAGTCAATTCGCATTGAGGCAATCAGGCTTCCAAGATAGGGGATCTTGAGCTCGAGATAATTTTTCTCTTGCGCATCATCCGGTATCGCGATGATGACTTCGCCGGCAGGTTGCTCATCGTGCCATCGACCTTCGATGGCCGCGAACTTGGCGGGCTGTTTGTCGTGGACGTAATCGCCGTTCAAGTGACCTAGAAACAACTGGACCGGCATCAGCAACGCCGCAAGAAAAAGGCCCATTCGTAACATCACACGGCCTTCTATCGCGTATTGGTCGCGTAGCCGATACCAGGCGCCCGTCGCAGCCACGCAGAAAGCGCCCGTAAGATAGGCGGCGATCAGCATGTGGGGGAATCTCACCCACACGACGGAACTGAAGATGATCTGCGACCAATCAGTCGGAACGAAGATGCCTTTCTCGACGGCGTAACCGACAGGGGCTTGCATCCAGCTGTTGTTGACCATGATCCAGAAGGCGCTAAAGGTTGTTCCAAGCGCGACCATGACGGCAGAGAAGAAATAAGTTGCACGAGAGGACCGATTTCTCCCGAAGATCAGCACTCCAAAGAAAGATGCCTCGAGCGCGAAGGCTGTAAAGCTCTCATAGGTCAATAAGGGCCCCTGGATCGGTCCTGTCGCTTCCGACAACCGGCTCCAATTCATGCCGAATTCGAATGCAAGCACGATTCCAGAAACGACGCCCAAGCCGAAGGTTACGGCGAAAATCTTAACCCAGAAATCGAACAGTCGGCGATAGACCGGTCTTCCGGTCAACAAGTGAAATGCCTCGAGCACCACGAGCCACGCCGCAAGTCCTATCGTGAACGAGGGAAAGATGATGTGAAACGAAACCGTGAAGGCAAACTGCACGCGGGAGAGGAAGAGCGCGGTCCAAACCATATCGTCGCTCCTTTGATATCCGGCATGACGGATTGACTTTTGCGAGGTCGCTGATCGACGTCACTCTTCGAAACTGCCCGTTTCAGAGGCCTCCGCGGGCAGAGGGGCAGGGCACCCGCGGAGGCCTCCCGGCGGAGCGAGCACGACATGCTTCGCCGATTGACCGAGTGGTTATCCTCAACCTCGGCCGCAATTGATTTCATCGGCTTGCGCTGCCTTGTCTGTTCCTGCGGTGTTAGCCTTCAGCGGCGGCTTCTGGGAAGCGATTCAGCATTTTTGAACAAGCGGTCGCATTATCTTTCATTAGGAGAAATCGACGAAGGCGAAATACATGAAGAAGCCGGCATTGTTTCAACCAGCTGCCCTCTAAGCCGCAAGCCGCTTCTAGGCACGAAATGGAAAAACAGCTCCTGAACGGATGGAGTGGTGACATCCTAGGCCCGTCGTGGGCGCCACGTGTACACTCGGACGCAAAAGTCGTCCAAAAGACCGTCGATTTGTGCCAATGAAATCGTAGAGGATGCGGTTTACGGCTATAATCCGCGAGCTAAATTTGCACGGCACGCAGGTTCCCAGTCTTGCGGTAAATCTGCGCAGCCTTCGTACGCCGCATCGAATGCGTTCCATAAAGAGCCCGACTCCAAGCCGATGCTTTCGACCCACCGATGCACTAGTCGGGCAGATTGACGGGTGGATATGTGAGGACTTGCATGAAGTCCACTTGGAAAGAGATATCGAGACCCGGAAGCCCGGAGCATTGGTAGCCAGGCTTCGACAGAACTCTTCGATTGATCCGTGATCTCGAACTGGACTGGTCGACCCGTCTTCCTTTGGACGATTGTTGCTCGATGGCGCACATTCGCTCCCGAGCAGATGTCGTCTAATCGTAGTTTGACCGAGTCGCAGGCGCGCAGCTTACTGTCGATTGCTAGGTTAAAGATTGCAAGATCGCGCTTCGATCGGGCGATTTCCAGGCGGACCCGAATGGACCAGACCTGCTTCGGCTCGAGAGGTTTCTCTGGCCGATGAGAAGCCCTTTGTTCCAGGGTCGTCGGCATCGGTGGGCGGGGCGTGCGGCCATAATGTATCCTCCGCCATCCCTCCCTCCGCGTCGCTCTGTCGCGAGCATATCACTTTATGCCGGGTAATCAGTTTGGCACCCAATCGCGACTGGCCGCTTCTGGCGCAAACCGGACATAGGCCAAACACCGCTCTCAGGTGCTAAATCCACTATATGGGTGGGCAGCAAAGCGCGGTGACTCTCGGCGTAGTGGTTGCGAAGTGGGGACGTACCGGCGACCGCGAGGTCGCCGGTATTTCTCTTCGAGGTTTCTGCGGCCGGCGCGGGGCACGGTACGATTCACGCGGCGCGGATAAGGCCGAGCTGCTGCAAGGCCGTTACCCCATCGTCAAGACCAATTTCCTCGAGGATCTTTCCGTCCTTGAGTTTCAACACGGTTGTGCCGGTGAATTTCATCTTGCGGCCGGTGTTGGCCGGCAGCGATCCCACCAGGAAGTCGCTGAACGCCTGCCCGGTATGCGTTCCGCCGCCTTCCCATCGACCGACGACGTAGTCGCCTTCCGCTATGAGATCCGCAGCGCCCCAGAAGTTGAGATCGGGGAACGCCTTTCGGAAGTCGGTCATGAACGCCTTGATGTCTTCACGGCCGCGGCGCGGTTCGTGGAGCGAATACTGCAAGAGCATGTCGGGCGCAGCAAGTTCATCGACAATTCCGAGATCGCAAGTCTTACCCCAAAAATCCGTGAACCACCGGCCAACAATGGCCTTGTTGTCTTCTTCCTTTGACACGATCACTTCTCCTATTGTGTGCTTTGGTTGCTGTCCGCCATGAGTGGACGTTTTCAGGGTAGATCTGGACGATTGTTGTTGAACTCCGGTTGTTGTCGGTAAATCGAAACTCGTCGGCGGACGCTCGACAGGCTTCGGTCAACGGACATCAAAATCAGGTCGCAACTTCTTTGTTGATTAGCGCCCGCTTGCGTTCGATGCCCCAGCGATAGCCCGCCATCGATCCACTGTTGCCCATGACGCGATGACAGGGGATTGCCAGGGCGATCGGGTTCTCAGCGCAGGCCTGAGCGATCGCGCGCAGCGATTTGGGGCCGCTCACACGGCAGGCGAGTTGCGCGTAGGTGAGGGGTTTTCCGAACGCAATCGTGCGAAGCGCTTCCCAAACACGGCGCTCGAATGGCGTGCCGCGAATGTCGAGGTCAAGGTCGAGCGGATCGCGCGGCACAGCGATGAATTGCACAACCTTGGTCAGGTCATCGCGGAGCCGGCGGTTGTTCAAGACAATCCGGCTGTCCGGGAAGCTTGCGGCCAGATCCTGCTCCACCTCTCCGGCTGTCGAGCCAAACCGGATTGCGCAAACACCGATCGGGCTGCGCGCGACAAGGACTTTCCCAAGGGCGCTGTCGCCGATTACAAACCCGATTTCGTGGGCAGCGCCGCTCTTGATTGATACGGTCTCTCGCGAAGCGAGATCGGTTACGATCAGATTCATAGGTCTAACTCCGGTGGTTTGTTCCGCCGATGACACTACGAACGCGACCGCGGTCGCTCACTCCGGTTTTCGCCTTCGTATTGACGATGTAAATTACCTTGCGCAGAAGGTAGCGGGATGGATCGCGAACGCGCCGACCGGTGCCCGCAATATTAAAGGCTGCGGGCGGCCTCCCGCGTAAGTAAGGCCTGCTTGCGATCAACACCCCACGCGTAGCCTGAAAGCGACCCGTCGTTCCGCACCACCCGGTGACACGGGATGGCGACCGCGAGGTGGTTCGCGGCGCAGGCGCCGGCAACGGCGCGCATTGCGTTGGGAGAGCCGATACGTTGCGCGATTTCCGTGTAGGAGGCGGTCTGACCGATCGGGACCCTCTGGAGCGCCTGCCACACCCGCCGCTGGAACGCGGTGCCGCGGACGTCGAGCGGCAGATCGAGACCTAGCCGAGGGGCTTCAATGAAGCCGACAACGCGGGCCACAAGGGCTTCGTAGTTCCTGTCGGCGCCGATCAGGCGGGCCT
>Ga0210406_10004554_pt1 | contig 14789 bp, 10 predicted proteins | sample IncBWC30MmetaG_FD_155454 | JGI IMG/M metagenome (GOLD analysis project Ga0210406, IMG submission 155454) | Forest soil microbial communities from Barre Woods Harvard Forest LTER site, Petersham, Massachusetts, United States - Inc-BW-C-30-M | ecosystem: Environmental > Terrestrial > Soil >... | reverse complement strand
GGGCAAAGTGACCACTCGGGTAATCTGGATCAACACGCCGCCGACCTACTGACCGCCGGAGGAGCGAACGATCGATCGTGTCTGCGCCGTCCGGAGGCAGTTGTGTCCTCGTTCAACCGTTTGACTTACATTCAAGCGTTTGCGACACTGCCGGCTCAACGCAAGATGGGAACCCGTTCTTCCGAAGTAATAGGTCGCGGAGATGCAGCAGGTCGCGTCTGACTTCGTAAGCGCCAATCGTGCGCTCATCGAGGAAGCCAAGCACTACGTGCCAGGTGGCCTCCATACGTCCATTCGCATGATCGAGCCACCGCTCTGCGTCCGCCGCGCCAAAGGCGCCTATCTCTGGGACGAGGACGGCAAGCGATACATCGACTATCACGCCGCCTTCGCCCCGGTCATTCTCGGCCACTGCTATTCGCAAGTCGTCGACCGCGTCGCGGAGACCGTCCGCGAGGCGGACCTTTATGGCGTGAGCACGACCTATCTCGAGTTGGCTTTGGCCAAAAAGATCGTGGCGCACCTTCCGTCGATCGAGAAGGTATTGCTCTGCTGCACCGGGTCAGAAGCCACTTTCCATGCCATACGCGTCTCACGCGCAGTGACCGGGCGACGCAAGATCCTCAAGTTTCAGGGATGCTACCACGGCTGGCACGACTACGTCCTGCGCAACGTCATCAGCGAGCCGCAGCTCAATAACGCCTGGGATCCCGGATCAGCCGGCATGCTGCGCGAGGCCGTGGAAAATACGCTGGTCTGCCGCTTCAATAGTCTCGAGGACGTGGAGCAGGCGTTCGCACGCAATCGCGGGGAAATCGCCGCCGTCATTCTCGAGCCCATTCCGCATAACGTCGGCTGCATTCTTCCCAAGCAAGAGTTTCTCGAAGGCCTGCGGCGTATCTGCGATCGTGAAGAAGCGCTCCTTATTTTCGATGAGGTGATCACGGGCTTTCGCCATCACATCGGGGGCTACCAGTCGATCGCCGGCGTCATCCCGGACCTCACTACGTTGGGTAAGGCGATCGCGAACGGCTTTCCGATCGCGGCCGTCGGCGGGAAGGCCCGTTACATGGATCGCTTCAATACCCGCGCCGAGGGGGATGTCTTCTTCTCCGGCACCTTCAATGGACACGCCAGCTGCCTCGCGGCGGCGCTTGCGACGATTGAGGTGCTCGAGACCGGCGAAGTTCATCGGCACATCTACCGCCTCGGGGGCAAGATGCGCGAGGGTCTTGCCGAGATTGTCAAGCGCCGAGGCTATCCCTGTACGGTCGCCGGCTTCGGCTCCGTCTATACACTCTACTTCATGGCCGGACGCGCTATCGTCAATTTCGACGATCTCTTAGCCAACGACAAGGCGCTCTATATCCGCTACCGGCAGGAACTGATGCACCGCGGCGTGTTTGAGATCCCGATGAACCTGAAGCGCAACCATTTGAGCTACAGCCATACGGACGAGGACGTGGAGTTCTCGCTCGCGGCAGCCGAGGAGTCGCTGCAAGCGGCGTTCGACGCCCGCGCGGGCCAGCAGATCTGACGCCTTCGGCCTCGTCCTGTCGCCGAGGACCTCTGTCATGCTCAAGGACGGGAAGGCTTATCTGGAGGGGCTGAGAGACGGGCGCGTCGTCTATGTCGGCGGCGAGCGCATCGACGATGTCACGATACATCCCGGCTTTCGCAACGCGGCGCGCTCTTATGCGCGCATCTACGATAGCCGATCCGACGAGCGGCTGCGCGATATCCTCACCTACCAGGAGGGCGGGGAGCGCTATGCGACTTATTTCCTTAAGCCTCGTACGCGCAAAGACCTGCTCCTGCGTACGCGGGCCTCCGAAGCGATCGCCGACCTGACCTACGGCATGATGGGACGGTCGCCGGATTTCGTCGGCGGCTACATCACTGGCGCGGCCATGCAGTCCGAGGTGTTCGACAGCCCCAAGTACAAGTTCGCTGCGCACGTCGAAGCATTCTATCAGTACTGCCGCAAGAGCGATGTCTTCCTCTCCCACGCCGTGGCGCCGCCGCAAGGCACGCGTGACAAGAAGCTCTATCAGCGCGAGGCGGCGCGGGTGCCGAGCTTGTCCGTCGTCGGCGAGGACGCGCGCGGCGTCACTATCAGCGGGATGAAGATGCTGGCGACGAGCGCGGCCTTCAGCGACGAGGTCTGGATCGGCAACATCCTGCCACTGGCCGAGGGGCACGAGACCGAATCGGTCACCTGCGTTGTGCCACCAAATGCGCCGGGCTTGAGCTTATGGTCGCGCAAGCCGTACGAGCGCTATGCGGTGAGTGAGTTCGACAATTACCTCTCCTACCATTTCGACGAGAGCGACTGCGTCGTCGTCTGTGAGGACGTCAAAGTGCCGTGGGAGCGCGTCTTCACCCACAACGATATCGAGCTCTCGCGCCAGATCTATTTCCGCACCCCCGCCCATACGCTCTCGAACCATCAGGCGGCGGTGCGCTACGCCGCCAAGATGAAGCTCCTCCTCGGCTTGGCGCGGCGCATCACTCAGGCGATGGGCATCGACCGCGTGCCGGCAGTGGTCGATGACCTCGGCCATCTAGCGGCCCTGTACGGAATGATGCGGGGAATGATCTATGGCCAGATTCAAGACTGCGAAGATCTGGGCAACGGCTACGTCAACTACAATCGGCACTACATGTACGCCGCCATCTACTTCGCGACGCAGAACTACGACCAGATTTGCGCCAAAGTGCGAGAGCTTTCGGGCGGCAGCGTGCTGCAGATGCCGGCGGACGTCTCCGTGCTCGAGAACCCGAAGACGCGCGCGCTCTTCGAAGAGTTGTGGCAGACCCCCTCGCATGGCGCTGTCGAGAAGTTCAAGCTCTTCAAGCTGGCCTGGGACTTGCTAGGCAGCGATTTCGGCGGGCGCCACCTTCAATACGAGCGCTTCTACATGGGGCCTGCCTTTGTCGTACGCTCGCACAACAGTCGTGAGTGCGATTGGCGGGAGATCGACGAGTATGTCGATGCGCTGCTTGCGAGCTACGGCCCGGGTCCCATTCTTAATTCGGGGACCGCAGCCCCGGCGAAGACGGCGGCCACATCCGAAACGGCCACCGAATGCCAGGACGCGCTGCCCCAAGTGCCTGCCAAATGAGCAGTATGAGCTTCCGTCCGCGGCAGTCAAAAACACGTTGTCAAACGTTTGAACGGTAGTTAAGGTTCTTGAATAGGGCGGTTGCCGCTTGCGGGGACGCAGGCACGATGGACAGCATTACAACCGCGGACGGGAGCTCATGATGCCCGGGCCATTCAAGGAAATTGTCGACCTCGGTCACGAATACTTCAACGGCATGCAGAACCTGGGAGGCAGCATGGTTGCCTTCTGGCCGCTCGAAACCTTCGAGCACTTCCGCACGATCACGCAAGGCAAGCTGGCGATGGAAGGGCGGATGATCCTGATGCCGGAGCATTGCGGCACCCATATCGACGTGCCGCGGCATTTCGTGGAACACGGCACACCGGTCGAGCAGATCCCGCTCGAGCAACTCATCCTGCCTGGCCATCTGCTCGATCTGTCGCATAAGAAGAACGGGGAAGCCATCAGCATCAAGGATTTCGAACGGGCCGAGCAGAAGTCCGGCGAAAAGATCGGTCCCGGCAAGGCGACCGTCTGCTGGACGGGCGTGGACAAGGATTGGGGCAAGCCCGGATTTCCGAAGAACCGGCCGTTCGTGCCGACCGAGACGGCAAGATGGCTGGTCGACCGCAAAATCAGCCTCTTCTGCACCGATCTCATCGGCATGGATGATCCGGACGAGTGGTGGTGGCCGACGCATCTCATCTGGCTCGAAGCTGGCATCTGCATGGTGCAGCAGCTCTGCAACCTCGACAAACTCGTCGGCAAGAAATTCATATTCGTCTGCCTGCCGCTGAAGATGCGGGACGGCACGGCTTCGCCTGTTCGGCCATGCGCCCTCGTGCTTTAGACGCCGGCCAGGTAGGCGCGCGGTAAAAGCATTTGTAGCGCCGGGGAACAGAAGAGCGCTCTGCTACGGAAGGCGGTCGCGATGTTCCAAGTCATCCAGCCCAAGACCGTGCACGACACCGTGCAGTACTCGTACTCCCACGCAGTGCGCATGGGTGATCTCATCTTCGTGTCCGGCCAGGTTGGCCGGGACGAGAAAGGCGATCTCGTCGGGCCGGGAGATGTGCGCGCACAGACCGAGCAAGCCTTCAAGAACATAAAACTCATTCTGGAGGCCGCGGGGTCCGGCATGCACAAGGTGGGCAAGGTCACCGTGCTCATCACCAAGCTCGAGTATCGCCCCATCGTTCAGGAAATCCGGGCTCGCGTGTTCAAGGAGGCCGGGCATTTGCCGGCCAGCACGCTTGCCGTCGTCGACAGCCTGGCGCTCCCGGAATGGCTGGTAGAAATCGAGGCAATCGCCGCCGCATAAGGAAGAACTAAAGGAGGGAGATCGTACGACTTGCTCTTGGTCACACGGTGCGCATCACCTGCTCGAATCTTGGGCAGATGGCGAAGGAGTGCCGCAGCGAGTGGTCTCGAAGCAGTGCGCAAATGGCGAACCGCGTCGATTCGCGGGCTGTGCCGGCGCCGCTGTTGTCTTTGGCGTGGCACATCGTTTGCTAATCCAACGTGCAGCGCGCCGCGAATGGGCGCGATGACGGAAGCGCGAGAGATCGAGCGAATGTCGAGTATCGGGGCAAGCGCGTGCTGCGATCAGTCCGGCATGCTCCGTGCGGGCGGGCGAGCGCCACGTCTTCCGGCACCCTAGCAGCGCGTGGCGCTCAACTGGAATGGCCTGCCCAAAGCAATCATCAGGAACGGAGGGCTTCGCGATGATGCATCTCAATCGAGTAGCAACTGCAACTTTCGCACTCGGCCTTGCCGCGGCGATCACAGCAGGGAAGATGGACTCCGCCAGTGCGCAAGGGGCTAAATGCGAGCCTGATCAGATTGCGACCAAGTACCCGAGCCTTGCCGGCAAGACGATCAAGGTGGCGACCGACGCTGAGAGCCCACCCTATAGCTTTCGCGACCCCAAGGATTTTAATCGTGTGATTGGCATTGATGTCGACATGGCACGCGCCGCATTCAAATGCATCGGGGCGAAGATGGAGCTTTCCCTCGGCGCCTGGTCCGGCCTTTTGCCGTCGGTGATCGCAGGTCAAAACGACCTCATGTGGGACGATCTCTACTACACTGCTAAGCGCGCCGAGCAGGTCGACTACGTGGCCTATATGGTGGCTGGGACCGGCGGCCTTGTTCGTAAGGGAAATCCCAAGAACATTCACGATTTTGCTGATCTGTGCGGCCTGACGGGTACTGCCGGCCTCGGCACTGTGGAGGAGGCGGCTCTGCGTGACCAGAGCAAGAAGTGCGTCGATGGCGGGAAGAAGGAGATCAACATCCTCACCTATCCCGACATTTCTTCCGGCGTACGCCTCCTGCAGAACGATCGCGCCGACGTGATGGTGACCGACCTCGCGCTGGTCGATCAGCTTGCCAGCGACAATCCAACGCTCTTCGAGCGCGGCATCAAAGTTCTCAGCGACTTCAAAATCGGCGTCGCCGTGAGGAAGGGCAACAAGGACCTCTTGTCCGCGATCTATGACAGCTTGACCGCACTGCACGGGAACGGCGAGCAGAAACAGATCTTCGGCAACTACAAAGTCGACGCCGGGCTGATCGTGACGCCGACAGTTCTAACGAAATAACCCGGCAGTCGGCGGCGAGGATGTGCCTGCCGTGACGCATGGGATGTCATGAAGTCATTTCTCAAGCGCTACGGTTGGGTGTGCGCAACAGTTCTGGTGGTTGCCGCGATAGCCGTATGGTTCTTTATCTCCGAGAACCAAAGCGGAGGTGAGGGGGCACCCGGAAACACACTTAGCAACCTCGCCTCCGGCCCCGCCGCCGCCCAGGAAAAGATCAGCTGGGGGCGCGAGATTCTCTCCTACGTGACGCTTCCGTTTCTTCTCGAAGGAGCATTCCTCGCCATAAAGATCTCGGCGCTTGCTATGCTCGGCGGGCTCGTCATGGGGCTCGGTCTCGCCTTGCTGCGACTCTCGCGCTTCTCGGTGGTGCGCGCGCTGGCCTGGACCTATATCTGGCTGGTGCGCGGCACGCCGCAGCTTCTGCAGCTAGTGTTCCTCTACGACGCCTTGCCCGAGATCGGCATCAAGCTCGACACTTTCACGACCGCCGTCCTTGGCTTTGCGCTCAATGAAGCGGCCTTCAGCGCCGAGATCATCCGCGGCGGCATCCTATCGGTGAACCGCAATCAAAGCCTCGCCGCCGCGGCCTTCGGCATGGGCCCGCTCCTGACCATGCGCCGGATCGTTCTGCCGCAGGCAATGCGCGCCATCCTCCCGGCGATCGCCAACGATACCGTGAGCATGATCAAACTGACTTCGATCGGGTCAGTAATCTTCGTCAACGAGCTTACGTTCCGCAGCCAGCAAATCGTCGGTCAGAATTTCAAGTTCTTCACCGTCTTCATCGCCGCCGGCATCATCTATCTCATCATGACGAGCGCGATCTCGCTCATCCAGGCCGCGCTCGAGCGCCGCTTCAATTTGGAGATCGAACGCCCGGCGCCGGGAAGCGGTTTCTTCGATCGCTTCGTCGGCTTCCGTTCCATGCCGCCTTCCTCGGGTGAGGCGACGGTGCCGCCGGCTGTAGACCCCGCCGGGCGCGCCACCAAGAAAACTGGAAGCGGCAGCCCGTCGATCTGGGTTGATGCGCTGATGGCGCATGAGCACTGGCGCGCGCCCGTGGAGCAGAAGCCTTTCGTCACCTGCCGCGATGTATGGAAGTCATATGGCACACGCGAGGTGCTCCGCGGGATCAATCTCACGGTCAACCGCGGCGAGGTGGTCACCGTCATGGGCCCGAGCGGCTCGGGCAAAAGCACGCTACTGCGTTTGATCAACCATCTCGAAGGGCTCGACCGAGGTGAGATCCTGGTCGAGGATAAGCATGTTGGCTACGAATTGGCGAACGGAAGGCTTAAGCCCAGCCGCAATCTCGCCAAGGCGCGCGCTGCGGCACGCATCGGCATGGTCTTCCAGCACTTCAATCTCTTCGAGCATTTCACAGCGCTCGAGAACATCATCGAGGCGCCGGTGCGCGTCTATGGCGAGAAGCCGGAGAACGCTACCGTCCTCGCTCACAAGCTTCTCTCCGGCGTCGGCCTCGCCCGGCATGCCGCGCACCTGCCGCATCGCCTCTCGGGCGGCCAGCAGCAGCGCGTCGCAATCGCGCGCGCGCTCGCCATTTCGCCGCGCCTCATGCTCTTCGATGAACCGACGTCGGCGCTTGATCCCGAATTGGTCAGCGAGGTCCTCGGCGTCATCCGCCGCCTCGCTGAGGCGGGTATGACCATGATCGTCGTCACTCACGAAGTCCGTTTCGCGCGCGAAGTTGCCGACCGAGTAGTATTCATGGACGATGGCCGCATCGTCGAGGAGGGAACTCCTGATCAGGTCCTGGTCAACCCCACGCAGGAGCGGACCCAGCGCTTCCTGAGATTGGTCGAACACGAGATCGAGGTCGCCTGAACGCTCATTTGAATTCCATCAACGCACGTCACCAGGGAGCGGACTGGCAGCGGCTGCAGGCCTTCTGTTCCTCGGCAGACTTCAGGGTCGTAGGTTCGTTTTCATGCGCGTTTCAGCCGATGTGGGCGGCACGTTTACGGACCTCGTGGTGGAAACCGCCCCGGACTGCTTCCGGCTGTTCAAGACCCCGACGACGCCGCAGGATCCGGCAATCGGCGTTTTCAACGCCCTCAAGCTCGCGGCCTCGGGGTGCGGCAGCTCGCTCGAGCAGTTCCTCTCGGGCGTCGATATGCTCATCCACGCCACCACGCTGGCGACCAACGCAATCCTTGCTAACGCCACCGCGCGCACCGCCTTCCTCACCACGGCAGGACATCCCGACATCCTCCTCTTTCGCGAGGGAGGCCGACGCGAACCCTTCAACAACAAAGTACCTTTTCCCGCGCCCTATGTCCCCCGCAGCATGACGTTCGAAGTGCCGGAGCGCGTCGATTCAACGGGCAACGTCATGCTGCCGCTCGACGAGGCCGCGCTGCGCACAATCATCGGGCGCCTGGTCGAACGCGATGTCGAGGCCGTCGGCGTCTGTTTCCTCTGGTCGATGCTGGCGCCGGCGCATGAGTTGCGCGTGGGTGAGCTTCTCGAACAGCACCTCCCCGGCATTCCCTATACGCTGTCCCACCGCCTCAATCCCACGATCAGGGAGTACCGTCGGGCCTCGTCGACCTGCATCGACGCCTCGCTCAAGCCGCTGATGAGCCGCTATCTGGCAAGCCTGAACGATCGCTTGGCCGAGGCCGGGTTCAACGGTCAACTCCTGACCGTAAGTTCGCTCGGAAGCGTGGTCGATGCCGCCTACCTCGCGGGCCATCCCATCCATTCCGTGAAATCCGGCCCGGCGGTGGCACCGATAGCAGGTCGGCATTACGCCAAGGTCGTAAGCGGCAGCGACGTGGCGATCGTCGCCGATACCGGCGGCACCAGCTACGATGTGACGCTCGTCGACCGCGGCGGCCTTATTCCCTTCACGCGCGAGACCTGGCTGGGTGAGCCGCTGCGCGGCCACATGACCGGCTTCCCTTCGGTCGATGTTAAGAGCATTGGCGCGGGTGGCGGCAGCATCGCCTGGGTCGATGGCGGCGGCATGCTGCGCATCGGGCCGCAGAGCGCCGGCTCGACGCCCGGCCCCGCATGCTACGGCAAAGGCGGACGTGAGCCGACCGTCACGGATGCGGCGCTGGTCCTCGGCTATCTCGATCCGGAGTATTTCCTCGGCGGCGCCATCCCACTCGACGCCGCCGCGGCGCAAGACGCGATTGAGCGTAAGGTCGCATGCAGCCTCGGATTCGGTGTGCCGGATGCCGCTGCGGCCATTCTCGAGCTCGCCACCGAACATATGATCCATGCGATCGAGGAAATCACCATCAATCAGGGCATCGATCCGGCGAACGCCGTGCTCATCGGCGGCGGCGGCGCGGCCGGCCTGAACTCGGTGCGCATCGCGCGCCGCCTCGGCTGCACGCAGGTGATTATTCCGCCGGTCGGAGCCACACTGAGCGCCGCTGGTGCGCTCATGTCCGATCTCAGCACCGAGTTCAGCGCCACCTGCTTCACGACGACCCGCGACTTCGACTTCGCCGCTGTCAATGACACGCTTGCCGCGCTCGAGGAGGAGTGCAACGCCTTCATCGCCGACCTGGCCGTAGCCTTCGTCGGGCAAGAGATCCTGTTCTTTGCCGAGGCGCGCTATCCGCACCAGATCTGGGAGGTGGAGGTGCCGCTGACCCGTTCGCGGCTTGCCTCGCGTGCCGACGTTGACGAGTTGGTGGAGGCCCTGCACGCCAACCATGAACGGCTCTATTCCTTCCGCGATAGCGACTCCAAAATCGAGATCGTCACTTGGCGCGCGCGCGTCATCTGCCGCCTGCCGCAGGGCGGAAGCGTCCGTGTCGCGCAAAATGGCGCGCGGCCGCCGGGCGAGCGCAGCCGACGTGCGGTCTTCCCCGGCGTGGGCGCGATCGAAACTCCGGTGCGTGATTTTCACGCCATGACTGTTGCGCCGATTGCGGGACCGCTGCTGGTCGATGCGAACTTTACCACCATCGTCGTCGATCCCGGCGCGGTAGCGGTTCGCACGCCCGACGGCAGTCTTGCGATCCGGCTCGAAGCCGCCACCGCCGCCATAAGCGAGGCGCGCGCATGAACGACGTCAGAGCGCTTGACCGCACACGCGCCCGCCGGTTCGACGGTGTGCGGCTTGCGATTCTCAACAAGCGTTTCGAGAACGTCGTGCGCAAGATGGCCAATACCTTGTTACGCACGGGACGCTCCGGCGTGCTCAACACCGCGCGGGATTTCTCCTGCTGCATCGTCACTGCGGCGAACGAACTGGTGACGGCTGCCGAATGTTATCCCATCCATGTCCTGCGCGGCGCCGATCTCCTCACCCAGGCGATGCAGCAATTCCATCCACAACTGCATCGCGGGGACGCCTTTCTGCACAATTCGCCCTATCACGGCAATTCCCACGCCGCCGACCACACCATCCTTGTGCCGGTCATCGACGCGAAGGGCACGCACCGCTTCACCGTGCTGGTCAAGGCTCACCAGGCCGATTGCGGCAACTCACTCGCGACGACCTATATGGGTGCCGCCCGCGATGTCTATGACGAGGGGGCGCTGATCTTCCCCGCGGTCCAGGTACAGCGCGACTACTGCGACATCGAGGACATCATCCGCATGTGCGAGATGCGCATCCGCGTGCCCGAGCAATGGCGCGGTGATTTCCGTGGCATGCTCGGCGCCGCACGTATCGGCGAGGCGGAGCTGGAAAAGCTCGGCGCCGAAATCGGCTGGGATGTGCTCGCTGCGCATACCGGCGACTGGTTCGAATACAGCGAGCAGCTGATGATCTCGGCGATCGGCCGGATGCGCGGCGGCCAAGCGACGGCGCGCGCCACCCACGATCCGGTGCCGGGGACGCCGCCAGAGGGCATTACCATCCAGGTAACGGTGGCGGTCGATCCGGTGAATGCCAAGATCGAAGTCGATCTCCGCGACAATCCAGACAACTATCCTTGCGGCTTGAATTTGTCGCAAGCCTGCGCGCTGTCGGCGGCGATGGTCGGCATCTTCAACGGTGTCGGCCATTTGGTGCCGCCGAACGCGGGAAGCTACCGCCGCGTCCGCATTCTCCTGCGCGAAGGCTGCGTCGTCGGCATCCCGAGGCATCCGGCGAGCTGCTCGGTCGCCACCACCAATCTGGGCGATCGGGTCACCTGCGCGGTGCAGCGCGCGCTCGCCGAAATCGACGAACAGAGCGGCATGGCCGATGGCGGCCCGGCGCTGCCGCCGGCCGCGGGCGTCATCTCGGGCCGGGACCCGCGAGCGAACGGGGCACCTTTCTGCAACGAGGTCATTCTCGGCGGCGGCGGCGGCCCCGGCAATCCGGCGACCGACGGCTGGCTCACAATGGCGACGATGGGCAACGCCGGAATGCCTTTCCTCGACAGCATCGAGGTCGACGAGATCCATCACCCGATCCTCATCAGCGAGCGACGCATCGTCTGTGACACCGAGGGTGCCGGGCGCATGCGCGGCGCGCCCGGCGCCAAGGTCGCTTTTGCGCCGATCGGTTGCGCGATGGAGGTGGGTTACGTCAGCGACGGCACTGTCAATCCGGCGCAAGGCGCGCGCGGCGGGCTTCCGGCACAGCCCGCGCGGCAATATCGCGAAGGGTGTAATGGCGAGATCGAGGCGCTGGGGGTCAGCGCCCATGTCACCTTGCAGCCGGGCGAGCGCATTGTTTCCTTCACAACCGGTGGCGGCGGCTACGGCCCGCCGCTCGAACGCGAGCCGGCGCGCGTGCGGGATGACGTGATCGAAGGCTGGATCAGTTCAGCCCGGGCGCGCGACGTTTACGGGGTCGTGCTCACTCCCGCCGGAGAGATCGATGCGGCGGCGACGCTTACGCGTCGGGCACAGATGCGGCAGTCAGGAACAGGTGCAGAGCGTTGAGACCGTCAATCGGCGATTGGATTCACATTGACGCCGGGCGGGCCCGCACGCAGCCGCTCCGGAATCCTATGCAGGTGAAAAACGTCCTGCACCGTCTCCCTCAGCTTGATCACTTCCACACCCTCGCCGTTGACCAGCACCGTCGCCGGCCGCGGCATGCCGCTATATTGCGTCGATCCGGTCTCGGCATACATGCCGGCGTCGAGGATAACGAGCGGGTCGTTACGTTCGAGCTGCGGCACGGCGCGCGCCTTGCCCATGATCGAAGGAATGCAGGTGGGTCCGACGATCATCGCCGTCTCGCGATAGGGCCGCGTCATCCCGGTCGCCGGAATGATATGATAGGCACTGTCGCTCGTATCCACCCGCATCAAGTTGTTGCTGCTGGCGTCGACGTGCACCCACACTTGGCCGAGATCGCGCTTGATCGAGCCGACGCGCGTCAGCAGCATCACCGCATTGCCGGCGATGTAGCGGCCGGGCTCGACCCAGAGTTCCGGCGCGGCGATCTTGGCGGCGGCGAAGCGTTCCAGGAGCGCCGCGCAGCTTGCTTGCGCGTAGTCCTCGATGGTGTGTGGATTGAGCGCCAGCGTTCGCGACTCGGGATCGCGCTCGCGCGCCCAGCCGCCACCGATGTCGAGAAGCCGCGGCGCGAAGCCGGTCAGTTGATGGAGCTTCACCACCATATCGGCCAAGGTCCGCGCCTGTCCGACGTAAGCGCTCGGCAGCGCCGAAAGGCGTCCGAGGTGCGAGTGATAGCCCTCGAGGACGACGCCGGTCATGTTGCGCAGCCGTTCGATCATCGGCGCAGCGAGTTCGAGCGACGCGCCCCACTTCTCGCCGCGGAGCGCGGCGATCATGTCCTCGCCTTTGCGGATGCCGAGATAGTCGCTCCCAAGGTCGCGGAGTTCCTCGGGAATGACCTTGAGACGAAGATTGACGCGCACGATGCGGCCGAGCCTGGCGGCCGCGCGCTGGACGAAATCGATTTCCTCCTCGGCGTCGATGTTGATGCGCACGCCGAGCCCGGCCGCGCGTTCGACATCATCGTAGGTCTTGCTGCTGCCGTTGAGGACGATTCGGTCGGGATCGGCGCCGCCCATGAAAGTCGCGTACAACTCGCCTTCGCCGAAGCAGTCGCCGCCGGCGCCCTCCTGGTACAGGATCGCGCGGATGGCGAGATTGTTGTTGGCCTTGATGGCATAGAGGATTCTCACGGCCGTCGGCCATGCCTCGGAGAAGGACTTGCGTACGCGCCGGAAGTTCGTTCGCAGCGTGTCCTCGGAAACCACATAGAGCGGCGAGCCATGCGCCTGCAGAAGATCGCTCGCTCGTACGCCCTCGATCAGCAGTTCTCCGTCGGGCGTCACCGACAGCCTGTCGGACGCTGTCGCGATGCGTGCGAGCGTATCCGCAGGCGTCCGATCAATGTTCGCGCCTCGCTGAACTGCTTCGTGTGGCATCGCTCTGGTCCTTCGTGGCGTCACGCCGTCACGCGCGTCGCCGAAGCTTTAGCCAAGGTTTCTCCGGCTGCGCAAGTTCGCCGCATCAGTCGCTAACATTCATCAGGGGTAGTCCCACCATGCACGCAGTCCGCATCGACCGACAAAAGCCGCTGGCCGCCGAGCCGCACAGCGGCCACAACCGCTACCATCCCGATATCGCACCGATCCTGGAGGCCGCCGAGGGCGAGGAGGTGGTGCTGGAAACGCGGGACTCTCTCGACGGGCAGGTCCGTCCGGGTACGACTGCCGCCGATCTGGCCCACGTCGACACCGGTCTCGTCCATCCTTTGACCGGGCCGGTCTTCGTCAAGGGCGCCGAGCCCGGCGACATGATTGAAGTCGAGTTCCTCGACATCGCGCCGCAACCAACCGCGTTCAGCGTCATTGTGCCGGGAATGGGTTTTCTTCGCGACATCATGACGACGCCGTTCGTCGTGCATTGGAAGATTCGGGATGGTTGGGCAACGTCTGATGAAATTCCGGGCGTGCGCGTACCCGGTGCGCCCTTCATGGGCATTTCGGGAACGGCTCCGTCGGCGCAGAAGCTGAAGGAATGGACCGAACGCGAGCAGCGGTCGCTCGACGCCGGCGGCTTTGTGATTCCACCGGGGAAAGCCGGCGCCGTGCCCGGTGGTCGCTGCGGCATCGAAGGGCTGCGCACCATCCCACCGCGCGAGAACGGCGGAAATTTCGACGTGAAGCAATTGACCAAGGGCGCCAAGCTGCTGCTCCCCGTGTTCACGAAGGGTGCGCTTTTTTCGACCGGCGACGCGCATTTCGCACAGGGCGATGGCGAGGTGTGCATCACCGCCGTCGAGATGCAAGCGACCGTTGCGGTCCGCTTCAAGGTTCACAAAGGACTTGCTGAGAAGCGAACCTTCGCCGGACCGGTATTCTCGCATAGCGGCTTTTTCGCCGATCCTGAGATTACGGTGCCGAAGAACTTCCTCGGCGTCATGGGCATGCCGATCAACGCGAAAGGCGAAATCGAGAGCGAAAACTTGACGCTCGCCTGCCGTAACGCGACGCTCAACATGATGGCTTTGCTGCAGGAACGCGGGTTCAGCAGGGAGCAGGCCTATGTCATCTGCAGCGTTGCGGTCGATCTTCGCATCTCGAACGTTGTCGATGCACCGAATTTCGTCGTTTCCGCGCTGCTCCCGGAAGCGATCTTCGGGCGCGACTAACGGCGTGCGGGGGACGAAAGTCCGGTCGGCCTCACGGCTTCATCGCCGATCCTTCGTCCACGTCGCGACTACGGCGGCGAGACGTCGCGCTGCTCAAATCGCGTGCGATGCGCGCAAGGATATCCTACGGGTCTCCAATGCCGCGGGCTATTGCAGCCATAGGGACACAAATCGCGTACACCAAGACAGCGAAGTGCCACTAACTTCCATTGTGATTGAGCTACGTTGAGGCCAGTTTAGCGAATTTATCATGGTTTCGACAGTTAGGTGACCGGCGCGGAGTTGCGCCTCGGGTGTCGTCTTAAACCATATTCGAGCTTTTCGCTGATTTTTTGACACGCTTCGGCATCGTCGGCGCGGTTGATCGCGGATGCCAGAAAGGCGGCGTGCGAGAAAAGTTCACGGCTGGATTACGGGCCATGATCGGGCAGCTGACTGGCCGATTGGGTGCCGGGCTCAAGCAACGGCAGCGTGATGAACAGGCGCTCGCAACACTTGCGTCTTTGGTCGGAGCACTCGTGCTCG
>Ga0210406_10004553_pt1 | contig 14791 bp, 7 predicted proteins | sample IncBWC30MmetaG_FD_155454 | JGI IMG/M metagenome (GOLD analysis project Ga0210406, IMG submission 155454) | Forest soil microbial communities from Barre Woods Harvard Forest LTER site, Petersham, Massachusetts, United States - Inc-BW-C-30-M | ecosystem: Environmental > Terrestrial > Soil >... | reverse complement strand
TTGGCCTCAAACATCTGCGTTACCGACCGAGTATTTCCTCCAAGTCCTTCGACGGAGACGGAATAGAGAAAACTCTTTCCGTGAGTGGGATTCATGGGATTGTCGATCGTGTTATAGGACAGGGTCGGAGTGATCTTGCTGGATTTGATTCCCTGCAAGGCGCTGGGCCCCGCGAAGGAGCGGTATTGCAAGGTTTGGAAGAGCACTTCGGCTGAGTTCGAGAGGCCGGTAATGTCCGTGATCGTATAGCTGTAGTTGACACCAAACCGGAGAAAAGAAAATCTCCTGATGGGATAGCTCGCAAACAGCGTGACGCCCTTGGAGTCTTGCGTGTAGTTCTGGGCGGTGGTCGGATTGATGCTGACCTGCTGGTTCTGCAGGATGGACAATTCTTGTTGTTGGTTATACCGGAAGCGGTTGAAGAATGCGGTGAAACCAGTGGAGATGGGCCGGTCAAAAATGTACGGTTCGGTGAATCCAAAAAGAAAATTCGTTTGCCGCTCTCCAAACTGCCCGCTCAGGCTGAGGGTTTCGCCCAGCCCAAGAAAATTGTTTGTTTGATAGGTCAGGCCCACAAAACCGCCGGCGAGGCCGCTCAAGCCTCCGTTGAGAGCGATCGACTGTTTCCCTTTCTCTTTCAATTTCAAGTTCAGATCCACGGTGGCGTCTTTGGTGTTGCGCTTGACGTCCACCGCCTTCTCCGGGTCAATCCGCTCAAAGTAGTCGAGCTGGTTCAAGCGGAGGATGCTGATTTCCCAGGCGCGCTTGTTGAACAACTGGCCTTCATCAATCAACAATTCGCGGCGAATCACTTTGTCGCGCGTGGTCGAGTTCCCGCTGAATTCAATCCGGCGCACGTAATACTGCTTGCCTTCGTCGAATCGCATGGTCATGTTGATTCGTTTGGCGGCTTCGTCAATTTCGGTGTCGGGCTGCGGAACAAAGTCGATGAAACCGTATTGACCGTAGATTTTGCCGTAATCCTCGATGGCCTTGCGGACCTTAGCGGTCGAAAAAACATCGCCTTGCTTGAGTGGAAACGCGCTCTTGAGGGCTTCCACCTTGAGAGAGAGAGTTTTGTCGGGATCGGAGCTGACGACCTTTAGCGTCCCCATGGTGTAGCGGTCACCCTCTTCTATTGGAATGGTGATATTGACCGCTTTGCCCGGCACCTTGCCGGCGAGGGGAATGCCATAACGGTTGTTCTGTGTATCGACGTTTTGAAGAACGGGATCAAGGACCACCACCTTGAAATAGCCGTTGTCCTGATACAGGCCCCGGATGCCAACTTCCAGATCTTCAATCAATTTTTCGTGGTCGTACGTCTTGGAGAGCACGTTGATCTGGGTAAAGTACAAAGGGATGGAATAAGGCCGGTCATTCCGCATGGCCCGGATCAGCTTTCGATCGCTGAAGGCGCGATTGCCCGTGAATAATATTTTCCCGACCTTGACCTTGGGCCCTTCGTCGATTCGAAATGTAAGAATGACCGCGTTGCTGGAGGCGATACGCTCATACTCCGGAGTGATCTTTGCGAATTGGCGGCCGTGTTCACCGAGAAGTTCCTTCAAGACGACGTCGGCCTTCTTGATGCGTGTGGGATCGAATTGGCTTTCCACCGTCAGGCCGACTTTTTTCTCCTTGAAACGATCCAGGATGTCCGACTCTGAAATCGAATGGATGCCTTCATAGCGGATGCGGCGAATAACGGGACGTTCCTTGACATCGAATACCACGATCATTCCGTCGGGTTTCGTGGGCGATGACTCCACAATCAGCCGGACATCCTCGAACAATTGCGTATTCCAGAGGGCTTGAAAATCCCTGCGCAAAGCCCCTTCGTTGTAGGGGTCGCCGGGACGGCTGAATATTCGCGCCTGCAAAGTATCCTTGCGGATGCGCCGGTTGCCCACAAAATCGATCCGCTCAATCACAGTGGTTCCCTGAGCGTTTGCGCCCGCGACAAAGGCTGCTCCGCCGACATTCAGCAAAACAACATATCCGATCGCCCGCCAAAGCCTGTTCACCTTCCCGAATAGTCCCTTAAACAAGAGCACGCCCCGCTCGTAGCCTGATCGCAAATCCAGTTGGTATATGCTTCGTCGTCCGTGATGAGAGACGCGCTGCTTGCTGTGAGACGACCGACCTTACCGCAGGGATGGCTGAGAGACGGTCAAAATACGTCACCATTCGTAAAGTTGTGTATAGACAACCTTCGGCAACGGAAAAACATCTCTCGACCAGGAACTTTTCACCGGGTAAATGGGAAAAGTAGAAAGATCGCTAAGACTTCTTATTTCGCAATTGGATTCAGCCTATGGTCTCGAGTGTTATCAGACGTTCGGGCACGCCTCTAGTCGGGTCACGAACGGAACAGATGAAACGCATCTTGCTGGTCGAGGATGATATTTCGCTGTGCAATCTTTTGAATGAATACCTGGGTCGAGTCGGATTTGAAGTCGAATCAGTTCACGACGGCCGTGATGCGCTTGAGCGTATTTTCTCGGGTAACTATCTTGCAGTGGTCCTGGATCTTATGTTGCCTGGCATTATGGGATTGGACCTGCTGCAGCGAATTCGCGCAAAATCCAACATTCCCGTTTTGATTTTGACCGCTCAGGGCGAAGAGATTGACCGCATTCTCGGCTTGGAGGTTGGAGCGGATGACTACCTCGCGAAGCCGTTCAATCCTCGTGAACTTACCGCGCGGCTAAATGCGGTTCTGCGGAGGGCGCAAGGACTTGCGAGCAAGAACACAAACAGTTTCGATTTTGTGAAGCACGCCGACTTGCTGTTCGATCCCGCCGCCCGCGCGGTGCGGTGCGCCGACGTGGTTTTGCATCTGACCACCGCGGAGTTCGAGCTCCTTCGGGTGCTCCTGAATAGTGCAGGACAAGTGGTTTCGCGCGACGAATTGGCTCAGGAAGCTTTCGGCCGGTTCTTTTCTCCCATGGACCGGAGCATTGATCTGCACATCAGCCATTTGCGCCGGAAGCTTGGCCGGTTTCCAGACGGCTCGGAAAGGATCAAGGCGATCCGGGGCGTGGGTTACATGTGGGCTTATCCCGCGGCGAGAACTTCAGACTGACGGCACAACAATAAGATGCGATTCATTTACCTGAAAATTTTTGTCTGGTTCTGGATCGCTATGATTGCGGTTGGCGTCACCCTGGGATTTGTGGTCGCGAAAACCGAAGACCAGTCGCTGAGCCGCCCCTGGCGTCAAGAGCTGGCCGCTTTGTTGCCTCTCCAAGCAGAGAGAATCGCCGAGGTTTTCGAACAACGGGGTCCACAGGCACTAAGGCAATACGAGAAGAAGGGATCGGGTCCCTTCCGCATTCAGATTCATCTCTTGAGCGACCAGGGGGAAGAGCTTGGGGAGGAACCTTCTTCGCCGGAAATCAGGGAGCTTGCCAGACGCGCCAGCCAATCCGGCAAGGTGGAATTTGCGGATGACAGAAAAGTTCATGAAGCGGCGGTTCAGGTTGATGGCCCAGACGGCCGGCGATTTGTATACGCGCTCGCGATCAGCCCCGCTTTGCCGGTCCCGCCTCTTTTGAATGCCCGCCCTCGCGCCCAAATCATTCGAATTCTCGCAGTCCTCGGAGCCGGCGGCTTTGTCTGCTTTTGGCTTGCGCGCTATATAAGTTCACCGGTCGGCGAATTGCGGGCCGCCACTCGCGCGCTGGCCGGGGGAAATTTGCGAGCCAGGATAGCACCCGGTCTCTGCCGTAGAAGCGATGAGCTGGGCGACCTTGGAATCGATTTCAATGCCATGGCGGAGCGCATGCAATCCCTGTTGGAATCGCAACGCCGCCTCTTGCGCGATATTTCGCATGAACTTCGATCGCCACTGGCGCGCCTCCGCGTTGCACTCGATCTTGCAAAAGAAGGCGCAAACTATTCTTCTCTCCGTGCCCATCGAAGAATCGAACTCGAGGCTGAAAAAATTAACGAGATGATCGGCAGTCTCTTGCGATTGTCACGCTTGGAGGCGCTTGCGGACGTGCCCGACAAATCGCAAATGGATCTAGCCGATCTGTTCCAACAGGCCGCCGACGAAGCGGCATTGGAAGCAGCGCATAACGGGCGAAGCGTGAAGGTTCTGCACATCGAATCCTGCACGATCGTCGGGAACGAGGATCTGTTGCGCAGCGTCCTGGAGAATCTGATACGGAACGCGATCCGCTATACGCCGGAGGGCACCGCTGTGGAGGTGAATCTTTCCAAACAATTCTCTGCTGGAGCCTGGTATGCGATCCTTTCCGTAAGAGACCACGGCCCAGGCGTTCCACCGGCTCACCTCACCGACATTTTCGAAGCCTTTTTCCGTGTTGAGGATTCGCGCAATCGCGAGACGGGTGGCACGGGCCTGGGGCTTTCTATCGCACAGCGCGCTGTCCATCTTCACAGCGGAACCATTCGCGCCATGAACATGCCTCAGGGCGGCTTGAAAATTGAGGTACGGCTGCCGCTTGGCAAAGGCCAGGAGCACAATTTAATAAGGCTGGACCGCTCTCAACATATCCGCACATTCTGAACACCACATATTTTTTATCGGCTTCACTGAAGTCTTGCCATGCTTTGCTCCCTGCCCGTCGGCACGGCCCCGCGCTTAGGGGCGGCACACGCCCAGCCGACACTCAGACATAAATGGTGGAGTGAGTCGCCTTATGGCTGGGGCTTGCTCTGCGAATTGGCCGGGTCCATTTTCTTTGGGGGCACACGACAACTTCGAGGGGATGACGCGGCCCCGTAGTTGGCCCGGAATCGACTAGATTCGCGCACACGCGTGCGCACCCCGTCAATCACGGGTGGAATTGCGTCGTGCGTGACGCCGCGGACAAGGAATACCATCAGGGCCGCTTCTCCCGTGGAATCAAGGCTTGGACTGATCCCGACGCCTTGAACTCCGCTTTGTTTTAGCAATCCGGGCGCATAAACAGAATGGACCTTATTTACGCGCTGGAATTCTGAATCGGAAAGTAGCGAAGTAGAGGTAACGGAAACCGCGGTGAGCTCCGCTTTCGCGCTCTCTGTTTGGGAAAGGGCACCATAGCGCGGCGGGGTGGTAACTTCCACAACCCGCGTGCGTACCCCATCGAATTGCTGGGGCAGGGCTGGGTGTGCCTGATTGTTCGCTACAAACAGCAGGATTGCGGCTTCGGAAACATTGTCGCGGCTGGAGCCTACTCCAACTCCCTGAACCTCTTTGTAGGAGAGGATTTCTGAGAGGTGGGCATCCCGGACCTTCGTGGCATTCTGAATCGCGGCGCTCGCTGGCGTGGTTGTAGCCGCGGTCGTGGCAGAGGCAGGCGCGATTGGCAGCGTGCATCCGATCACCGAATGCGCGGCCCCGCCCACCACTGTGGCAGGATTGCCGTTTGAATCCGTGAAGTAATTCAGCACATCCGCAATCGGATTGGCCACACTGCTCGAATCAGAGGAAGCGAAGAGAAGTCCTACAGCATCCGCGGTATCCTGAGACACCACGAGTGCTCCCGAGTCTCCTTGCGCACTGAAACCACTTCCAGCGACGTCGATCTGACCGGAGAATTCCACGTTGATCGGGGTACCTGTTCCATCGCAATTCTGCACGTACTCCACGGAAAGGGATACGCCAACGGCATCGACCGATGAACACGTGAGGCCCGTTGTTCTTCCGCTCTTCGCGACTCCCCGGCCGATCAGGCTTGCATCCGCAGTGAGCCCAGACCCGGAATGGGGCGCCGCCGCGACAGGAATATTGTTTGTGTCGACGGTGGCTCCCAGATAAAGGATCTTTCCTACGGGATCGACTTCTCCGGCGACGACCTGCGCGATCGCTGCGTCGACCGCCGGCGATTGAGAACTATTTAGCGGGAAGAATTTGGAAAGAGTGGCTACCGTTGTTACGCGGGACGTATCACAATTCGCGTCCAGCAAAGCTGGTTGTACAACCAACTCACCTGTGGTGGCTCCATCACGTCGAGCCAGAGTGTGATTGGTGCTCAAAATATATTGCGTGTTGTTGACCGCAAGCAATGCTCCCAGAGTCCCACCGCAACATACGGTCAAAGTATTGTCTGTGCTGGTGTCATTCGGATTCCCACCCGACGTTCCCAACTCTATGGGAATGCTCTGGGAAGCCTGGTTGCCGGGCTGGATAACGACATTTGCGGTCGCGCTATAAGCCGTATTGTCATTGAGGACCGCGGTGATCGCAGCCGTAGTCGCTTTTGTACTGCTGCCGCTGCTTGTGGTCGGTACGCCGCCCGGCGCCTGAAACAGCCCATTCGAGGAGATATAACCGGAGGATTGGCTCCCGCCTTGAATGCCGTTCACGTACCACGTCACCGCGGTGTTCGCGTCTCCTGTGACACTGGCTACAAACTGTAGTGTTCCAAAACTGGCCACGGTGCCAGTGACCGGCGATAAGGAAACGGAAATCGCATTGGACGCCGCCTGAATCGTAACTTGAGCAGCAGCAGAGTAGACCGCGTTAGCGACAGAGGTGGCCGTGACCGTGGCCACCGCCGGGTTCGGCACAGTCACGGGCGCCACATACAACCCGGCGCTGCTGATCGTTCCGGCCGTGGCCGTCCAAGTTACCTTTGTATTGCTTGTACCCGCTACTGTTGCGGTGAATTGCACCGAAGAGGATGTGATTGCATTCGCGCTCGCGGGCGAAAGTGTAACCACGACTGGATTCGTGGTGGTGGAGTTGGATCCCCCGCTTCCTCCACAACCCGCGATTCCCCCCACCATCAGAAGACACACCGCAGCGAGCCATCGGCGGTGGCAGGTGTTTGAAAATTGAGTCGTTGCTATCGTGCCGCTCACAAAAGGAATTTCCCGTTGGAATTCATAAAGACTATGGAGTCATTGAGATTCCAGAGGGTTGCTTCGCATGTCCACAAACTGCTGTTTGTTGCCAATCCTCACTTTACTGGGGTTCTGGTGGGAAATTTGTAAAGGTTCGTCTGCTTTTGTAAACCAATGAGGGATGGATTTGGGGGGCTTTCCCGCGAGAGGTCAGCCCACCAAGAATCTCACTTCCAGGAATCTCATTTTGGGGGAGCAATGGCGCTAGATTCTTCCAGCCCGTTGGCGCAGCGAGAATCGAAGGTTCAGACCTTGCGGTTTGGCGAAATTCCAGAACTATCAAGAGGGCGAGGGGGATTGGTCTGGCGGGGTTGACGCAGGCGGAGCCGATCGCCTGTTTTCTTCACCATTATGCTCGCGCTTCTGCATCGCCTTTTCCAATTCTTTCTGGTGATCGGTAAGCAGAGCATGAATCTGGTGGTGCGTTTCGTCGCTGATCGCGTGGATCTGCGGACCTAGCTCCTTCCGCGACGCCGACGGATTCTTATCGAGAAGCGCCTGAATCTTATCGTGGTGCTCTTGAAGCAGAGGCCGGACCTGCTGCTGCTGTGCCGGAGTCAACTCCAGATCTTTCGTAAGGCGAGCAAGTGTCTGGTCGATCGATTGGGGCGCATGGATATGCTGGAGCTGCTCACGCGCCGGGGGCTGCTGTCCCTCTTTGTCCTGAGCCAATGCCGGACCGGCCATTCCGAGCAGGAGCATAATCCCGTACGCAAGCGTGTAAGATCGATTTCGCATAGATAGCAGCCTCCTTGAAAAGCCTCGACGCAATCCCCGCCGAGGCTTTCATCTGAATAGACGGGCGATTCCGCAAAAAAGTTGCGTTTTGTCTTCATACATCTGTAAGTGTCGACAAACCGAAGATGCATTCCACTGCACCACAATACAGCAGTCCAACCCGCTAGCGCAGCAAAGTGCCCGCTTACTGGGAAACCCGGAATCCGTACGTAAGGCACGATCTCGGAAACGATAGGTGTCTCCAGCATCTGGTCGAAACTTGAAAAAGGAAGCAGCGGGAAGGCGGAAATGTCGCCGGAGATCAAGAGCCAGGCCCAGTTCCAAATTGAAACAAGAGTTTCGCGCAGGAACAATCTAAGTGTAAGATAATTAATAAATAAATAGTTGACTCCATATTTCTTTGGATAGATACTGATTCCCCTTCAACAATCTGTTTCTTGGGCTGCCCTGACCCTGTCCTCAGCTTCCAGGAACTGAATGCTCCAAATGTCGATTTGAGTCATCCAGCTATAGGCTTGGATACAGGGCCTCGGTGTCGCAGGACGTTCGGGGAGAATACGTTGAAGACGAGAATCTACAAGAGCCACCCTGGAACGGCGAGTGTCTTAGCATTGTCGCCAGATGGTGTGCCGATACATTCTTTGCCCTGTCGCGAATCAGCGGATTTGCGCGCTGAGCGGGCATCAACCGAACAATTCCGGCAGCCTGCGGACATCCTGACTGTGTCCACAACCCCCGATGCAAACCACGGACTGACCGCGAGCCACCGGAGGACGGGCCTCAAGCCAAGATCAACACTGTTAGGAAAACGTGGGGCGATGAGAATCCTCATTGCCGAAGATGACGCAATGACACGACGTCTCCTGCAAAAAGCGCTGGCGCTGGCTGGTTATGAAGTTATTGCCGTGGAGAATGGGCGTATGGCCCTGGAGCATCTGTCCAGCAAAAATGGGCCGCGGTTGGCACTCCTGGATTGGCTCATGCCGGGTCTCAACGGACTCGAAGTGTGCCGCGAGATACGCAGACACTCGGAGTACCCCTACATCTACATGATTCTTCTGACGGCAAGAACGTCCAAAGAGGACGTTGTGAGAGGTCTCGAAGCGGGCGCGGACGATTATCTTACGAAGCCGTTCGACCTGGAAGAACTGAAGGCCAGGTTGCGGTGCGGCGAAAGGATCCTGAAGCTTGAAGACAAGGTAACCTACGATGCGCTTCACGATCCGCTCACGCGCTTGCCAAATCGCGCATTTTTTCTGGAGCGGTTAACGCTTTGCGTCAGCTGGGGAATACTCCATCCGGAATATAAGTTTGCAGTGTTGTCGATTGACATGGACCGCTTCAAAGTTGTGAATGACAGCCTGGGTAATTGCATAGGCGATTGGCTCCTGGTGCAGATTGCGGAGCGGCTCCTCGGATCGATCCGGCGGGATGACGCGATTTTACATTCGACGAATGCGAGAGGGGTGGCCGACGAGCTCGATGGGTGCGGCATACTGGCGAGACTGGGCGGCGACAAATTCACGATCTTGCTGGACAACATCCGGAATGCCAGCGAAGGGATTCGGGTGGCGGAACGAATCCAAAAGACCATCCAGGCGCCCTTTGATGTCGATGGACAGTCCGTGTTCACCACGGCGAGCATCGGCATTGCGTTTAGCGGCACCGGCTATAGCGCGGCGGAGGATATGCTCGGCGATGCAAACACGGCGATGGCGCGGGCCAAGAGTCTTGGCAAGGCGCGGTATGAAATGTGCGATCCCTCGATGCACGCCACCGCAGCGGGCCGATTCCGGCTGGAAACGGATCTTCGCCGGGCAACGGAACGTCAGGAATTTCGCGTTCATTACCAGCCAATCGTTTCGTTGACCGATTTTCGCATCACCGGGTTCGAAGCTCTGGTGCGATGGCAGAGGCCGGAGTTTGGGCTGGTAATGCCGGGGGGATTCATCTCAGCGGCTGAGGATACGGGCTTGATTCTAAAGATTGGCCAGTGGATTTTGCAGGAAGCCTGCCGCCAGATCTGCGCCTGGAACCTGCAATTTCCACACACGCCCCCGTTTACAATGGCCGTCAATATTTCCGCCAAGCAGTTTGCGCAAGCCGATCTAGTCAGCCAAATAGGCCAGGTCTTGAGCGAGACAGGCCTTGCCCCTGAAAACCTAAGGCTGGAACTTACCGAAAGCGTGACCATGCGCGATGAAGAGCGCACTACGCGCATTTTAAGTGAACTCAGAAAACTTGGCGTTCTTTTGTGCATCGACGACTTCGGAACCGGGTACTCGTCTTTGAGCTACTTGCGGCGCTTTGCGCTGGATATTTTGAAAATCGACCGGTCCTTTGTGACTGACATGCTAAACAATAGCGAAAGCCAGGAGATCGTGAAAACGATTTTAAGCCTTGGAGGAAACCTGGGCATGAAGGTGATCGCAGAAGGCGTGGAGACCCGCGAACAGAAGGACATGCTGAAGTCGCTTGGTTGCGAATTTGCCCAGGGTTACCTTTTCTCTAGACCGCTGAACCCGGCCCTCCTCGCGCGAATCCTCGTGACGTCGGAACCTACCAGTTTCCGCTTGCCGCAGGAATCCGCGGTTCCTGCCGTTGCACTTGCGAGGTGAGTGGAGGATAAGCCCGTAGCCTGTTGGACACCTCGCAGCAAAGCCTTTTTTTGGCCGAACGTAGGGCCGGTATAAACTGAAATTCCCTTCAAATAAAATTGGCACGCGGCTACAGGCTGCCCTCTTTCAGCCCTCGGGACCGCGTCCGGAATAGAACTCTACTTTTCCAGCCAAGTATGCGGTGAAGACCAAGTCCGCAATGACACACAAACTGCAATTCGCGCTCGGGTCCGCCGTTTTGGCTTTGCTCGTCACAGGTGCGGTCTCCTACCGCAGCATAGTCGAGTGCAGCGAAAGTAACCTATGGGTGCACCACACGGAGCAGGTTCTTGAGAAACTCCAGGACCTGCTTGCCGCAATGCAAACATCGGAATCGAACACCCGCGGCTATCTGTTGACTGGCGACGAGTCCTTTCTTGAGCTGTATCGCGCTGGCATAGCAACGACGGGGAAGAACCTGACAATGTTGCGTAATTTGACGACGGATAACGCCGGGCAGCAGCGCAGGCTTGATGCTCTCTCGACGCTTGCCTCCCAACAATTCCAGCTTGCAAAGCAGGTCCTTAGACTGCGACAGGAAAATGGATTGGAGGCCGCCACCGAGGTCATGCAAAAAGAATCCGGCAATCAGATCATGGATGGCTTTCAAACGCTGGTTGGCCAGATGCGGGATGAAGAGTTGCGACTGTTGGTGCTGCGTGAGGGGGACGCAGAGCGGCGCTTAACCCAAGCCAAGACCGTCCTGACACTCGGGACCATCCTTGGTTTGTTGATCACCGGCGTTGTGGGGTGGAGCCTCCTGCGCGACAACGCCCAGGGCAAGGATTCCGGCGCAAAGTATAGAGGGCTACTGGAAGCGGCGCCGGATGCGATGGTCGTCGTGAACCAAGGCGGGGAAATCGTGCTGCTGAATGTCCAGGCGGAGAAACAGTTTGGCTACCGGCGCGACGAGTTGGTGGGGCAGCGGGTGAAAAACATTATTCCGGAAGGCTTTGCGGAACGGCTGATCGCGGACGGCACTCGAACCGCGGCGGAAGCGCTGGCGCAGCAGATCGGGACAGGGATTGAGCTCAGTGGGCGGCGGAAGGATGGAAGCGATTTCCCCATCGAGATCATGCTGAGCCCGCTGGAAAGCGCCGAGGGAACTTTGGTAACGGCGGCCGTTCGTAATATCAGCGTGCGAAAGGCCGCGGAAAAACATCTCGCGCAGATGGAGGGCCGGTACCGCGGGCTGCTGGAAGCGGCGCCGGATGCGATGGTGGTCGTGAACCAGGGCGGAGAAATCGTGCTGCTGAATGTCCAGGCGGAGAAACAGTTTGGCTACCGGCGTGATGAACTCGTAGGGCAGCGGGTGAACAACATCATTCCGGAGGGCTTCGCGGAACGGCTGATCGCGGACGCTCTCCGATCCGTGGAAGACGCGCTGGCGCAGCAGATCGGTACGGGAATTGAGCTCAGTGGACGGCGGAAGGATGGCAGCGCGTTTCCCATCGAGATCATGCTAAGCCCGCTGGAAAGCGCCGAGGGAATCCTGGTGACCGCCGCGGTCCGGGATATCACTACCCGCAAAAAAGCCGAAGCGAACCTGTTGAACAAAGTCGAGGAACTAAACCGCTCCAATGAGGAACTGGGGCAGTTTGCTTACATTGCCTCGCACGACTTGCAGGAACCGCTGCGGATGGTCGCCAGTTACACACAGCTTCTAGCCAGACGGTACAAAGGAAAGCTGGACTCCGATGCCGATGAGTTTATTGCTTTCGCCGTCGACGGGGCCAGCCGCATGCAGCGGTTGATCCATGACCTGCTGGCCTATTCGCACGTTGGGACAAAAGGAAAGGATCTGCTGGATACCTCCAGCGAAGAAGCCTTGCAACACGCACTCATCAATCTCCGGGGCGCCATCGAGGAAAAGGGGGCGATTGTGACTCACGATCCCCTTCCCTCCGTCCTGGCGGACGAGACACAGCTGATTCAGTTATTTCAAAACCTTGTGGGCAATGCCATCAAATACCAGAAGTCCGGAATCCCCCGGGTCCACATCTCGGCCGCCAAAAATGGCGGGAAGAAATGGGTATTCTCGGTGAAAGACAACGGACTCGGAATTGAATCCCAGTACTTAGAAAGGATTTTTGGGATGTTTCAGCGGCTCCACAAACGGGATGAGTTCGCCGGTACCGGCATAGGATTGGCCATCTGCAAGAAGATTGTCGAACGCCATGGCGGCAGCATATCGGTCGAGTCACAACCCGGGCATGGTTCCACTTTTCGTTTTGCCTTGGCAAAAAGTGAGAAGGAATGATGAAGATCATCGGAGGAGACGGTATGCCCATAGAGGTTCTCTTGGTGGAAGACAGTCCCGGCGATGTGCGTTTGACTCGGGAAGCCTTTCGTGATGCCAATATGTCCATCCATTTGCATGTGGCTTCCGACGGCGTGGAGGCCATGGCGTTCCTGAGGCACGAGGGCGCCCACGCCGATGCGCCTCGCCCGGATATTATCTTGCTGGACCTAAACCTGCCCAAAATGGATGGCCGCGAGGTTCTTGCTCACATCAAGGAGGATAACAGCCTGAAAACGATCCCTACAGTGATCCTGACCACGTCCGCGGCGGAAGCGGACGTTGTAAAAAGCTACCAGCTCCAGGCGAACTGCTACCTCACTAAGCCCGTGCAGTTGGACGCGTTCGAAGGCCTTGTGAAGAGCATCAATGATTTCTGGCTGAGCAAGGTCAAGTTGCCACAGCAGAGGCAAAAAACATGATCAGGAAGTCGCTTAGGTTACTCCTCCTGGTCGAGGACAATCCCGGAGACGCGCGTTTACTCAGGGAAATGTTCGATGAGGCGGGCGCGAAAGGAGCTGAATTGAGGCAAGCCGTGAACATGCATGAGGCCGAACTGGAGCTTAGGGAGCGTGCATTCGACATTGTCTTGCTCGACCTGGGACTGCCCGACGCGCAAGGACTTGAGGCGGTCCGGCGGACCCACGCAGTCGCCCCGCGCGTCCCTCTTGTTGTGCTGACAGGTTTGGATGACGAATCGCTCGCCACTCAAGCGTTACAAGAAGGCGCGCAGGACTACCTCATCAAAGGCCAGATCGAGACACGCGGACTATTGCGGGCACTGCGTTACGCCATCGAACGCAAGAACATGGAAGAAGCGCTGTTCGTGGTAAAGGAGCGCGCGCAAGTCACACTGAACTGCATCGGCGACGGCGTTGTTTGCACGGACGTATCTGGAAATATCACCTTCCTGAATCTCGTCGCGGAAAAAATGACAGGTTGGCAGTGGGAAGAGGCGGTAGGGCGGTCCATGGACGACGTGTTTAGAATCCAGGACGCCGTTACCCGCGAAACCACGCCGAATCCGATGAACGCGGCAGTGGGACTAGACAGAACCGTGCATTTGCCATCGGATTGTATCCTCATCCGGCGTGATGGATTTGAAACGCCGATCGAAGATTCCGTTGCCCCCATCCATGACCGTGAAGGGAAAGTGACCGGGGCCGTTATCGTTTTTCGCGACGTGAGCGCTGCTCGCGCCATGGTCGCGGAGATGACCCATTCGGCCGAGCACGACTTTCTGACCGGCTTGCCCAATCGTATGCTCCTGAACGACCGGGTGAACCAGGCCATCGTCTTAGCTCCACGTCACCACAAAAAGGTCGCCGTGCTTTTTTTGGATTTGGATGGCTTCAAACACATCAACGATTCCCTCGGACATCCCATCGGCGACAAACTTCTTCAATCGATCGCAAAACGCCTTGTAGGTTGTGTGCGCAACTCGGATACCGTCAGCCGGCAAGGGGGAGACGAGTTTGTTGTCTTGCTTTCGGAACTGGGACAGCAGGAAGATGCTGCCATTTCGGCGTTGAGAATCCTCGAAGCGGTGTCAGCAGCTCATTCGATCGACCAGCACGACCTTCACGTCACCACGAGTATTGGCGTGAGCGTCTATCCAGATGATGGCCTGGATGCGGAGACGCTCATCAAGAACGCCGACACGGCAATGTACCAGGCAAAGGAAAACGGGCGTCAGAGCTATCAATTTTTCAAACCGGCCATGAACGTCCGAGCCGTGGAACGGCAATCCATCGAAGAGAGTTTGCGCCGCGCCCTGGAGCGCGAGGAATTTACGCTCCACTACCAGCCTAAGATCAATTTGCGGTCCGGGGAGATTACCGGAGCAGAGGCATTGATACGCTGGACACATCCTACTCGAGGACCGGTCTCTCCTGCACAATTTATTCCCGTTGCGGAAGATTGCGGTCTGATTCTGCCTATCGGTAACTGGGTCCTTCGTGAATCCTGCAGGCAAGCCCGGGCCTGGGTGGATGCGGGCCTGCCCCTGAGGACCATTGCAGTGAACATTTCGTCGATGGAATTTCGAGACGACAACTTTCTTGAGACTGTATTCACAGTCCTCAAGGATACCGGTTTGGATGCGAAATCTCTTGAGCTGGAGCTAACGGAGAGCGTTCTGATGAAGCGTGCCGAGTCCGCTGCATCAGTCCTCAAAACACTGAGAACCAGAGGAGTGCAGATTGCAGTCGATGATTTCGGCACGGGTTACTCC
>Ga0210406_10004552_pt1 | contig 14799 bp, 9 predicted proteins | sample IncBWC30MmetaG_FD_155454 | JGI IMG/M metagenome (GOLD analysis project Ga0210406, IMG submission 155454) | Forest soil microbial communities from Barre Woods Harvard Forest LTER site, Petersham, Massachusetts, United States - Inc-BW-C-30-M | ecosystem: Environmental > Terrestrial > Soil >... | reverse complement strand
GGTGTGCTGGCGATCATCAGTTTGCTGGTCACCGCCGTGCTCGTCGTGGCTCAGCCGCTGCCGGACAAAATCGTCGCGCTGGGCGGTCTGTTCGAACTGGATCGGATGGCGCAGGTGCTCAAGGTCGCGACGCTTCTGGTCGTTGCTGCCGTGTTCGTGTATTCCACCGACTACCTGCAACGCCGCTTGATCCTCAAGGGCGAGTATTTCGTGTTGGGATTGTTCGCGACCGTGGGCGCCATGGTGCTCATCTCGGCGGCGAGCCTCATCACCTTGTACTTGGGGCTGGAGCTGATGTCGCTCTGCCTGTACGCCATGGTGGCCTTCGATCGCGACTCCGGCATTGCAGCCGAGTCAGCCATCAAGTACTTCGTCTTAGGCTCCATGGCCTCGGGCACACTGCTGTACGGCATGTCCATCGTCTACGGCGTCACGGGGAGCTTGGAACTCGCCGAAATCGCGACGGCGGTGCGCAGCACCGGCATCGGCGGCAACATTGGGCTGCTCTTCGGCATCGCTTTCCTGATCGTGGGCGTCGGCTTTAAATTTGGCGCCGTGCCCTTCCATATGTGGATACCGGACGTGTACGAAGGGTCGCCCACCTGCGTGACCGTGTTCATCGGCACGGCATCGAAGCTCGCGGCCTTCGCGCTGGCGATGCGGCTGCTGCCGGAGGCACTGGGCTCTTCGCAGGCCGATTGGAGCCAGATGCTGGTGGTGCTCTCGGTGCTGTCGATGGCGATCGGCAACGTGGTTGCCATCGCGCAAACGAATGTGAAGCGCATGCTGGCGTATTCGACGATTTCGCACGTGGGTTACGTACTGCTTGGGATCCTGTCGGGGACGGCGCAGGGTTACCAGGCCGCGATGTTCTACATGCTCAGCTACATCATCGTCGCCGCCGGCGCCTTCGGCATGGTCTTGTTGTTGGCAAAGCAGGGATTCGAAGCCGACAAGATCACCGACTTCAAGGGCTTGAACGCAAGAAGTCCCTGGTTCGCGGGCATGATGGCCATCCTGATGTTCAGTTTGGCGGGCGTGCCGCCCTTCATCGGCTTTTGGGCAAAACTCGGCGTGATCCAAGCGGTCCTGGGCGTGCATATGGTCTGGCTTGCGGTGGTTGCCGTTCTATTCTCCGTGGTGGGCGCGTATTTCTACTTGCGCATCGTCAAGCTCATGTACTTCGATGAACCCACCGAGACCTCCAGCATCGGCGGATCGTTGCTGATGCGCACCGTGCTCAGTGCGAATGCGCTGCTGGCGTTTGCGCTCGGGGTCATTCCGGGGACGCTGCTGCAGATTTGTCAGCGGGCCCTGCAGTAGGGAGGCTGAAGAAGAATCAAGGCACGAAGAGACAGTGCCTTGATTCTTCTTAGCCTCCCTGGCGATTGGTCGAGCCGGTCCATATCGCATGCCGAGGCTAGGTCAGCGGCGGGCCAGGTCAATTTCACGGTGCCGAACTAGGCTAAAATCTAGACTCCAGATTCGCCAGGGGAGGGGACCATGATCACGCTCTATCATTCGCCGCAGACTCGTTCCGCCAGCATCGTGTGGCTTCTCGAAGAACTGGAGGTGCCCTATCAGACCAGGCTAACGGACTTTCGGCGCATGGACGGCACCGGTTCGCGCGACCCTGCGAATCCGCACCCGCATAGCAAGGTCCCCGCGTTGGTCGACGGCGACGACACGGTGTTCGAGGGCAGCGCCATCGCGCTGTATCTAACGGACAAATACCGCAAGAAAGACTTAGGTCCCGCAGCCGGTGAGGCGAAGCGGGGCGAATATCTATCCTGGCTTGCCTATCGGCCCGGCGTCATGGAGCCGGCGCTCATCTCGCGCCGCTTCGATATCAAGCACGTGTATGGCGCCATGGGATGGGCACCGGCGGACGAGGTGGAGGAGGTGCTAAACAACCACCTTGCTTCGCGCCAGTATTTTCTCGGGGATGACTTTTCGGCGGTGGATATCATGCTGGGCGGCGGCGTGCATTTCATGTTGATGGCGAAAATGATCAAGGACACGCCGGTGATGAGGGCTTATTCGGAGCGCGTCGTCGATCGGCCCGCGTTTCGCAAGATGATGGAGAAGGATAAGAAGTAAGGGCGGGCCGAGGTGAATTTGACCAGCTTGCTTTAGCTGTCCGGCCAGGTACAATGCTCGGCTCTTCCGGTGCGGGGTGGAGCAGTCTGGCAGCTCGTCGGGCTCATAACCCGAAGGTCGTAGGTTCAAATCCTACCCCCGCTACCAATTTTCTCCTTCTAGATCAATGAGTTAGCCTCGACTTGCGCTCCGGCGGTTCCGTTGCATTAACGGGCGATACCGTGTAATCGCAGAGTCCGGGGACGCCAAGTGACGAAAGGGCGATATCGTACAATTCCGGCGTCCACGAGACGCCTAATGACCAAGCCAATTGAACGAGATTCCATTTATCGACGTCGCCGGTTCGATGCCGAGATCATCGAGTTGTGCGTGCGTTGGTACATCACCTACCGATTGAGCTATCGGGATCTTGTGGCGATGATGGCCGAGCGCGGCATTGTCGTGTCGCACACGACGATTCATCGTTGGGTGATCCGCTATGTGCCGGAGTTCGAAAAACGATGGAACCGTTTCGCACGGCCAGTGAATACCTCCTGGCGCGTGGACGAGACTTATATAAAGATTCGGGGCGAGTTTAGTTATCTCTATCGGGCTGTCGACAAGCGCGGCAAGACGGTGGATTTTCTGCTTCGGCCGGATCGCGGCATCGCCGCAGCACAGGCCTTCTTTCGCAAGGCTCTCTCGACGAATTTGCCGAGGTGGCCGCGCAAGATCACGCTCGATGGCCACTTGCAGAGCCACATGGCTCTTCGGCTTCTGCGGCGGGAGGATCCGAAGTGGAAGTATGTTGAGGTGAGAAGTAACCAGTACCTCAACAATATCATTGAGCAGGATCATCGATTCATCAAACGCAGATGCGCTGCGATGGTAGGAGGCTTCAAGTCTTTCAGGAGCGCCGCCATCACCTTGGCCGGCATCGAACTTGCCCATCGGATACGCAAGAGACAGTTCTCGTTCGGGCGCGGTCGATATCATAACTTCGGGTCACTCAAGCAAATCTGGGATCGAGCACTGGCTTAGCACTTCGTCAGCGAACGAGTCCTCGAATGTGCCGGGCGGACCAGATTTTCGCCGGGAAACCGCAATTGCGAGCGCCTTTAATGCACCAGTTCCATGCAAAACTCATGAGGTCTCCGCGATGCAACTCGCGGGGGGTGAGAGTGCAAATTCCGTCGGCTCGATGCTCTGGCCAAATGGCGAGGACGGATCATTTCGGTAGCAGGCCGGTCGCTCTCACGGGCCACGACATTTTTTAAACTTTTTCCCCGACCCGCATGGGCATGGCTCGTTCCGTCCGACCTTGGCGGTGCGCACTGGCGACGCCGCGGTGCTTGGGGACGGCACGAACTCCGTTACGCGCTCCTTGAACTGCTGGAGCTGCGGCGTTTCGAAAAAACTCCAGGGCTCATTCTCAGCTTCGTAATGCGCACGCATCTCGTCGGTCCAGACCTCGCATGGCAATAGAATGAAGTCCTCCGCGTTCGTATCTCCTGCGAACCTTGGGGCATCGATCCCGATACCGATCACTTTCACTAGATTCGGAAATTTGTTCCTTGCCGCACCACAAGCAATTTCCAGCAGCATCTGGCGTTTGTCGCGGTAGTCCGGTTCCTTCCGGAATGCCTCGGGCGCCCTTAGCTGGAGCAAAACGTACCCAACGTTCGGTACGTAGGACGTCAGAAAGGTGACTTGGCGGGTGAACTCGCTCGGATGATCCGGAAAACGTTCAACCGCACTCAGCATATTGCTGGCGAGACTCCTGCGAAAGAAGCGCGGTTCTCTCACCATTTCGTAGATCGCGCTTTCACCGCGCAAAATATTCGAATTTCCGCCGAGCGTCCCATTTAGGGAGTTCTGACACGTTCTCTGAATCATGTCGTCCCAGAAATACGAGATTCGATTTTCTTTCTTGGTATTTTTGTAGACATCGGTCTTGACGAAATCGTGCCACTCGCCTTCGCCGATCAAAACGCCATCGATATTCTCCTCACGCTTCAGTCCAATGATGTGACGCTTGGAGGTGTCGTCATAATTCAGAAGATAGTGGCCGAGCAGATCCTCCTCTCCGCAATAGGACAGAGAATCCAGCTTCGCAATGGCTAATACTTTTGCATCGAGATAGGCGGAGAAATCGCTAACGGTATCCAGCTCTGCCAAGACAATGGGCATGTTGTGACTGTCAAGAATATGGACTGGATTGTGCTTGTCGATCTCGATGTGGAAAGGCTGTGTCGGGCCGCCATCGGATACGCCATAAGTAATCGCCAGGCTTCCATAAATGTTCTGGCTCGACGCCTTTTTGCAAGCCTCCTTTGCGCCATGTGCTACGACGATCTTGTGAATGGCCGCCTTCTCAAGCTCAATCGCAATAGGAAATGCGGTCGTTCCTTTGCTATCGAGGAAGATGGGCCGCCGGTTGCGGATGTAGCGCTCGGCCCCATGCGCCGTCTTGACTTGTCGGTCAATCACGTTCCGTTTCCATCGGTCCCATAAAACCTGCGGATCTCTATCGGGGACTTCCGCAAGCGCGCTTTCCCGGTCGAAAAAGATGAAGACATAGTCACCGAAAACGGCGAGAAGATCGCAGAGCTCGTGTCCGTCATCCTTGTATGGATTGGGGTAGCTCCACAACTTTAGGAACGAACGCTCGCAAAAGTCCGCGAGTATACGCTCCGTGGCTGTCACACCAGCGGATTTCATAAGAGATGCCTTGGCGCTCGTCCGGTTCATCCGTTGCGTTCCACCGATGGCGCCTCCTATTTTCGGTGTGCGTTATCTCCTAATCCACGCTTCACCCTTCTGGGATGGAGCCTATTATAAACACCGGGGAGTAACGCGCATCGATTTGTGACCGGGATTGCCGATTTGGGGTATGAAGCACGTGAGCGTATTGCCCACGTCGGCAATCGAAGTAAATATGCTGACAACAGCGGATCGTTCGCTCACGGAGGAATGTCAGGATGGGCAAGAGCAGTCGCCGAAAGAGGGAACGCAGAAAGTCGGCTCCGAAATCTCCACTCGGTCTTGAACTTAAGGGAATGACCAGCCCCTTAGCCGATATCCCTCGAGACCAGCTCGCCGGGATGATGACAAAAATTGGCAAGAATCAAGCCGAGAAATTCGCTTCAACCACAATCGCGATCAGCGACCTGGTGTCACGGGTTGATCCATTGCACCTCCTGGCTTGCCTCATGGCGTACGGAATCACGGATTTCATAGACGCAGACGGATTGCCGAGCCACGGAGAAAAGACTCGGCTTTACCCCGCGCACGTGGAACTGGCCCAGATGATGGCGTTGACTTTTTCGCCCTCCGAGCGTGCCCCGGCGCTCAGCCAAGAAGTAGGGTCGATGTTCGAGATGCTGCCGAAATGGGCCGATCAATTTCACTGGAAGCGTCTCTCTCAGGTCGAACAGGCCGCCACAGATCCGGAAAAGGCGCGGATCGCGGTGCAAGAGCAAATGCGCGTCACAACCCAAATGATCCGTAACTGGGGGTTTTACGATCAGGTCAAGCGAATCGGCACGGAATTGTTAACGCCGTTGGACTCCAGATATGAAACCGACCACGGCTACCGGCTCACTGACCTGGTATTGATCTTTGATCATATGTTCGAAGAGTGTCAAAAACGACTCAACGCACATTTCGATCGACTCAGGCCGATGATGAGTGCAAAGAATGTGCGCGAAGCCGTGACTCTCTACCACGATGCAATGCGCGATCTGAAAGACTCTCTTGAATCGCTCTTTCAACTCATGCGCGAGCGACGGGCCTCGGTGAAAACGGCCAAGGCAATGATGCTAGCGCATTCCGATTTACGGCTGCCGGATTGCTATACGTTCGCCGCCTCGGAAATGGCCACGGCCATTGGCCGGCCGGTCGCCGCTGTCGAAAAGGCGTTTCACGCCGTGAGCTATAAATGGGGCGATTTGCGGGAAAGCAACGTCGAACACGCCTTCATGAATAACCCGATTTGGACCAAGCCCGCGATTGACGTTGGCGACGATAATGTTTTCTGCCCGCTGCCGCAAACCTTCTTCGCCTTCTTTTTTGAAACGGTAGTGAGCTTGCTGCGTGACGACGCTTCATTCCGGGAGACCTACGACAAGCGGCGCTCCGACTACCTGGAGTCCCAGACGAAGGAGCTGTTTCGCAAGGCGTTTCCAATGGCGATCTTGACGCCGAACTTCAAATGGCAATCGCCCGATAAGTCTCAGGAATTTGAGAGCGACCTGGTCGTGGACCTGGATTCGGTGCTGATTCTGGTGGAAGACAAATCGGGCCGAGTGTCGCCCCAAGCGCGACGCGGGGCGCCGGAGCGCGTAGGTGAGGACGTCGATCGCTTGCTGATCGAACCGTCGCGACAATCGAAGCGCCTCGAAGCCGCCATTTGGGCGGCCAAAGCGGGCGCTGCCGGCATGGAGGCGTTCAGGGGTGTGTTTCCGGCGAACCTCGATCAAGTACATCGGATCGTGCGAGTCTCAGTGACGCTCGAGGATATTGGCTTTATTCATACCAATATCAATGCGCTAAAAGAAGCCGGCTATGTGCCGCCGGAGATCGCTGTGGCCCCTGCGGTGACGCTTGCAGACTTGGAAATCGTCTTTGATATATTGCAATCGCCGCTGGAGCGCATCCACTATTGGGTGCAACGAAGCGTGTGGGAGGGCAGTGCGGACTATACCGCCGACGAGATCGATTTGTTGGGTGTGTATTTGAACACGGGGTTGACTGTCGGCGATATACATAAGAATGTGCGCCTCGTCTTACTCGGGGCATCCAAGCCAATTGACGAGTACTACGAAGCGCTGCGTTATGGAATTGCCAAGGAGAAGCCGACCTATCAGGCGACACAGTGGTGGCGGGATCTCTTGGCGAGGCTGGAATCGAAGAAACCGGATCGGTGGATCGAAGCGGGCATCGTACTGCTCAGCGCGGGATACGCGCAGCAAGTCGAAATGGAACGCCGAGTGAAGTCCCTCGTCGGGGTAGTTCAGAAAGAGCGGGAGCGGGCCGTATCGCGTAACGGACTAGTATTCGTCGCATCCGCGGATACGACCGAGGCGATCTCGATCCTGGCGCTGGTCAGTAGTCAGGTTCCGAATCGAGCCCGGCTCATGGAAAATATGGCATCTCACGCATTTGCGGATTACCCGACGGTCGCTCAGTGCGTCGTGATCATGATTGACGTTGACGATTCCATATACCCCTACGGCACGCTGGCTTGCTTTACGAGGCGCCCCAATGCCTAGACCTTCCGCCGAGGTGCCCGGAAACGACAGCATAGGCTATTGTCACCCGTGCCAAGGCCAAGCGGAACCTCGGCTGCGCCTATCCGCCAAATACCCCACGGATTCGGCGACTTACTCGCACCCGGGCTGGGTTTCGCCAAACGCGATTCAGTCGCAAGTTGTTACCGATAATTTGCCTCGGCGCCCCAAGGCGGCTAAGGTTGTTGGTATGAAGCGCCAGCTCATTGCTCTCATCGTGATGCTCGCCATCGGTCTGCAGAGTTCCGTGATCGCGTCTGCGGGGATTGCCCCTGTCATGTCAACCGACTGCCAAACCGCTACGATTTCGGACACCGATACATCTGAGGATTCCTGCTGCCCGAAAGGTCAGCGCTCGATGAGCTGCTGCCTCGATGCTTGCGTGGCAACTGCGGCCGTTGCTCTCACGATGACACCCCAAGCCTTGATTTGGCATGGGCGTGTAGCGCCTCCCGCGCAGTTCCGTACGACCCATTTTTCCTCTCGCGGCGATTCGCCGCTCATTCGCCCTCCCATTTTCTAAAGCCGCTCTAGCTCCGTCTTAACGACGGAAACGGCGACTTCACAAGTCGCTCCGTGATGGCGTTTCGATTTCGCCATGTTGGGCTCGATCAAGCTTTGGAGAGTAGACATGTCTCGTTCTTTCGTGGGCGCCTGGGCGCCATGGCTGCGCTGTCGGCAACAGCAAGCCGTTTGTGGGTCGGGCTTCGCAATCGCTTTGATGTGCATTCTCGCGGCTGCAACTGCGCATGCAGGCTCTGATCCTCCGGCCCCGCTTGCTTATTTCAATCACGCAGACGCCGTCTCGACGGACACGGTTGCGCCATTGACGATGGAAGAGGCGGCGCGCCTCGCTGCGGTGGATCAACCTTTGCTGACCGGGCGGCAGGCGAAGATTCAGGCAGAAGACCAGCAAGCCGTGGCCGCTGCGCAGTTACCTGATCCCCAGCTATCGGGCGGGCTCAAAGAGCTACCCATTGACACACCCGAGGCCTTTAGCACCCGCCGCGATAACTTCACCGAGTTTACGATCGGTTTGAGTCAGGAGTTTCCACGTGCCGAGAAGCGTCGGCTGCAAGGTACCCGCAAACAGCTCGACGCCGATGCAGACCGTGCAGCACTCGATAACGAGCAACGAATGGTGCGCCGTGATGCCTCGCTCGCCTGGCTCGACCTGTACGAGACTGAACAGGGCTTGAGGCTTAGTCAGCGGCTGGCGGATGAGGCGATCCTGCAAGTCCAGTCGCTCGAGAAAGATTACAGCAACGGAAAAGCGTCCCAAGCCGACTGGCTTGCTGCAAAGACTGATGCCGGGTTAGCCGCGGACAAGGCACACGATTGGTTGCACCATGAGCTGCGAATGCGCGAAGGTCTTGCGCGCTGGGTGGGCGATGACGCAAGGCGGCCGATCGCAGAGTCACTCGCGATGCCGGGTACTATAACTCCGCTACCGGGCTTGATCGCCAGCGCTGACCATCATCCGGTCATTAGCAATCTGGATAAGCAGATCGAAGCCTCGGCGACCGAGGTGGCTCTGGCAAGACAGTCATACAAGCCGGACTATTCAGTGGAAGTTTATTACGCCTACCGGCGTGACTTCGCCGATTTCGTCGGCATCCAGTTCAAGGTAGGACTGCCGTACTTTACCAAGAACCGTCAAGACCGCGGCGTAGCCGCCGCCCTCGAGCAATCGCACGCCAGCGAAGACCGCAAGCGGGACCTGCTGCGCGAGTTGCACATGCAGATCAGCCAGGACTACGTGGACCGACGGCACTTTCAGGAACGCGTCGCCGACTTCGATGCGTCGATCATTCCCGACGCAAAGCACCGAGTCGATGCGGCGCGAAGCGCGTATCAAAGTGGTCGAGGCAGTTTCGACGCCGTGCTGCTGGCGCGCCGCAGCTTACTCGATGTGCAGCTCCAACGACTGGCGCTCGCGGTGGAATCGGCACGCGCGCAAGTCCGTCTCGATTATTGGAGCGCCTCGCGGACTAATTCCGGAGAATCCCCATGAGGCCGAACATCAGAATCGCCCTGATCGTTTGCGTAATTGCTGTGATCGCGGCGCTCGCTTTCACCGTCCTGCGTCATCGGGGTACCAGGGTCGCATGGGAAAACGCCTGTGTAAAGGCCGCACCCAGTTATTGGTACGACCCGATGCGGCCTGGTGAGCACTTCGACAAACCTGGTAAATCTCCATTCATGGACATGCAATTGGTGCCGAAATGCCCGGACACTCAAGGTGCGGCCCCCGCGAGCTCGCCCACCGCACTCGCCGAGAGCAAACCGCAGTATTGGTACGACCCGATGCACCCCGCTGAGCACTTCGACAAACCGGGCAAGTCCCCGTTCATGGATATGCAGCTAGTTCCCAAGTATGCAAGAGATGCGGCACCCGGCAGTATCGCGGTCGACTCGCGCGTCGTTCAAAACCTCGGACTCCGTCTTGCGAAAGTCGAGCAGGGTAGTTTTTCGCGCCTGGTCGATACTGTTGGCTCCGTGGGTGTCGATGAACACCGCATCGAAGCCGTGCAGGTGCGCCAGCCAGGATGGGTCGAGCGGCTCGACGTGCGTGCAGTCGGTGATTCGGTGCACCGTGGTCAACCACTCGCGGGAATCTATTCGCCGGACCTTCTAGCTACACAGCAGGAGTTGCTGATCGCACTGGGCTCAAATGATCCCCAGCTCATAGAGGCCGCCCGGAAGCGATTGGCGCTGTTCGGCTTGTCGGAGGCACAGATTGCTCGTATTGAAAAGGCTCAACACGTAGAGAGACGGGTGGACTATTTCGCGCCGTTCGATGGATATGTGATGGATCTCGGAGTTCGTCAAGGCGCGGAAGTTCAGCCCGGAACCATGCTATTCCAGCTCGCGGACTTAAGTACTGTGTGGGTGACGGCGGAGGTGCCCGAAACACAGGCCGCATGGCTAAAGCCGGGCGATCGAGCTGAAGTTGAAGTCCCAGCTCTCCCCGGCGAGCGCTTTGAGGGTCAGGTTGACTATCTGTACCCGGAGCTGACGCAAGCCACGCGGACGCTCAAAGTGCGAGTGGTCGTGAAAAATCCGCATAGGCACTTGCGGCCAGGCATGTTCGCGGCGGCACATTTTCAGAGCATGGCTCACACCCAAGCGCTCACCGTACCGAGTGAGTCAGTCATCAAAACGGGCATGCGAAGTTTCGTGATCGTCGCGGACGATGACACTCACTTTCGACCCACGCGGGTGCGAGTCGGCGCCGAGCAAGGCGGCCGCTCTGAGATTTTGGAGGGACTCACCCTCGGACAAAACGTGGTCGCCTCGGGTCAATTCCTCATTGACTCCGAAGCAAATCTACGCGGCGCCTTTGACAACCTTGCCGGTTCCAATGAATCGAAGAGCGAAGACGCGAAGCCGATGATGATGCCCGCACCTTCGATGAAATCCCCGGATGGGAGCCACTGACATGCTGGCAGCACTCATCCGTTGGTCGATCCAGAACCGCTTCCTAGTGCTGATGGGGACGCTGCTACTCGCCGCGTGGGGCGTGCACGCGACTTTGTCTACACCGCTTGATGCCTTGCCGGACCTGTCCGATACACAGGTCATCATTCGCACGGAGTTTCCCGGCCAGGCACCCCAGGTCGTCGAGGATCAGGTCACCTATCCCTTAACCACGACGATGCTGTCAGTACCCGGCGCCCGCACCGTGCGCGGCTACTCCTTTTTCGGGGACTCCTACGTCTACATCATCTTTGATGATAAGACCGACCTGTATTGGGCTCGTTCGCGAGTGCTCGAATATCTAAGCCAGGTCTCCGGACGATTGCCGCCAACGGCAAGGCCGACTCTTGGGCCGGATGGTACCGGCGTAGGTTGGATCTACGAGTACGCTTTGGTTGACCACAGCGGGCAATACGACATTTCTCAGCTACGTTCGCTGCAAGATTGGTTCTTAAGATACGAACTCAAGAGCGTACCGGACGTCGCCGAAGTCGCCAGTGTCGGCGGGCTGGTCAAGCAGTACCAGGTCGTGCTCGACCCCGATCGAATGCGGGCGCTCGGCATCACCATCGATAAGGTGAAATCCGCGCTGCGCGACTCCAACAATGAGACCGGCGGTTCGGTACTGGAACTCGGAGAGGCTGAGTACGCGGTGCGCGCGACCGGCTACCTTAAAAATCTCGATGATTTTCGTAACGTGCCGGTCGGGCTGGGAGCCGGTGGCACACCCATCCTCTTGGGCGCGGTAGCGCGAATCCAGATAGGCCCGGAAATACGCCGCGGAATCTCGGAGTTGGACGGTAAGGGTGAGGTCGTGGGTGGTGTTATCGTCATGCGGGCGGGCAAGAATGCCCTAGAGACGATTGATGCGGTCAAGGCGAAAATCGCGAGCTTGCAGCAGGGGCTTCCGAAAGGCGTCGAGATCATCCCCACTTATGACCGTTCGGAACTCATTCACCGATCGGTCGCAACATTGCGGGACCGACTGATCGAAGAGTTCATTGTTGTCACCTTGGTCTGCGCCCTTTTCCTGTTCCACCTACGTTCCGCATTTGTCGCAATTGTCAGCCTGCCGCTCGGCATCCTCGCCGCATTCACCGTCATGAACTGGCAGGGGGTCAATGCCAACATCATGTCCTTAGGCGGCATTGCGATCGCTATTGGCGCGATGGTCGATGCCGCGGTGGTCATGATCGAGAATGCCCACAAGCATCTCGAAACTTGGAGTCACGAGAATCCGGACCGCCGGCCTACTCCCTCGGAACAGGCGCGGCTGATCGGTGAAGCCGCCGCTGAAGTCGGGCCGGCACTGTTCTTTAGCCTGCTCATCATCACGTTGAGCTTCGTGCCGGTATTCACGCTCGAAGCCCAGGAAGGCAAGTTGTTCGGACCTTTGGCCTTTACCAAAACCTACTCGATGGCCGCCGCGGCGGGGTTCTCGGTCACTCTGATTCCCGTGCTGATGTACTACTTTATCCGTGGCCGCATTCCGGATGAGCGAAGTAATCCGCTAAACCGATTCCTGATTCTCTTATACCGGCCGTTGCTCGATTTTGTGCTGCGGCATCCAAAGACGATGCTTCTTGTGTCTGCGCTCGCCATCGTCGTCACCATTGTGCCGCTGACCCGGCTCGGGAGTGAGTTCATGCCGCCGCTGGTCGAAGGTGATCTGTTGTTCATGCCGTCCGCGCTGCCTGGTCTGTCCGCCGACAAGGCCTCGCAACTACTACAGCAGACCGACAAAGTGATTATGCAGTTTCCGGAAGTCGAACGGGTGTTCGGCAAGGTCGGGCGGGCGGAGACCGCGACCGATCCCGCGGGCCTTGAGATGTTCGAAACGACGGTGCGCTTCAAACCTCGCTCCGAATGGCCGAACGGAAAGACCCAGGATGAGCTCATCGAGGAGATGAACGCGGCATTGCAGATTCCCGGTTTATCAAATCTCTGGGTACAGCCAATCCGCAACCGCATTGACATGCTATCGACCGGCATCAAGAGCCCCGTGGGCATCAAGATCGCAGGTCCCGATTTGAAGACGATCGAGCAACTCGGCGAACAAGTCGAAGCGACCATCAAGCAAGTACCCGGCACCCGTTCCGCCTATGCGGAGCGTGTCCAAGGTGGACGCTACGTCGAAGTGCGAATAGATCGCGTGCGCGCCGCCCGCTTTGGGCTAACTCTGGCCGACGTGCAGCAGGTAGTGGCACTCGCCATCGGCGGCGAGAACGTTGGAGAAACCGTAGAGGGCCTGCAACGTTTCCCAATCAACATGCGCTATCCGCGCGAGCTGCGGGACTCAGTAGAGAAGCTCACCCTCTTGCCGATTGTGACTGCCGCCGGCGCGACCACAACGCTCGGCGCAGTTGCAGATCTCGTTCTCACAGACGGGCCGCCCCAGATTCGAAGCGAGAACGCCCGCCTGAACGGTTGGGTCTACGTGGACATCAGCGGGCGCGACTTGGGGTCCTATGTGGCGCAGGCGCAAATGCTCGTGGCGGAGCGTGTCAAGCTGCCTCCGGGGTACTCGATAGTGTGGTCAGGGCAGTTCGAATATTTGGAGCGGGCGACGCAGAAGTTAAAACTCGTCGTGCCGTTCACTTTGGTGATCATTTTCGTGCTGCTGTACTTGGCCTTTCGCAACTTCGCTTCCGCCGCACTGATCATGGGCACCTTGCCGTTCGCGCTGGTGGGCGGTCTGTGGCTCTTGTTCCTGCTTGGCTACAACTTGTCGATCGCATCGGCCATCGGGTTTATCGCATTGGCTGGCGTTTCCGCGGAATTCGGCATTGTGATGCTGATTTATCTGGATCATGCGATCCAGAAGCGGCGCGCCGCGAATCGGTTCAACAACGAACGGGATCTCGTTGAAGCGATCGAAGAGGGTGCAGTACTTCGGGTGAGGCCGAAGGCGATGACCGTCGCGGTCATCGTCGCGGGGCTTCTCCCCATCATGTTGGGAGGGGGCACGGGCTCTGAAGTCATGCGCAGGATTGCCGCCCCCATGGTTGGGGGCATGATCACGGCGCCGCTGCTGTCGTTGCTCGTGCTGCCGGCGGCCTACTTGTTGCTGCACCGACGCGAGCTACGGAAGGCTTCCGAGCCTTGACGCAATCCTCGTAGTTCGACCGTCGGTTAAATGGAGGTTCCTAATTGCTCGATGATGGCACAGGCTGTGTCACCGACAAGAGGATTGACCCTAAATTATGGCACTCACCGACAACCGCTTGCTCAAAGATCCGGTGTGTGGAATGACGGTGAACGATCGCTCGCCCCACATGACGGTGCACCAGGGCGCCGCTGTATATTTCTGCAGCGCCGGATGTAAAACGCAATTTCTTGCTGACCCGGTGAAGTATTCCGTATCAACCGATAGTGTCCACAAGCTTTTAGGGCCAGCGGTCAAGTCTGCAACTCCGGGCATCATCTATACATGTCCCATGCATCCGCAGATACGCATCGCCCAGGCGCGCATCATTTCAAATGAGACAGTAGCGAACATGAAGCAAAACCTGGGGTTTGCATTTCTTTACAACTCCTTGGGCGTCCCCCTCGCCGCGGGCGTCCTGTATCCATTCACAGGATGGCTGCTCTCGCCGATGATTGCGGCGCTGGCCATGAGCTTGAGTTCGGTATCGGTCATCACAAACGCGTTGCGGCTAAGAAGAACGAATCGATAAGGCGGCGCATTGAACGTCCGGTCGCCAGCCCTAGGAATCGGAGATAGAATAGATCCCTCAAGTAGACTGTTTGTTGATTTGCGCCATTGCGTTGAGCAATGGAACGCTGAAAAGCGCGAGAACAGCTGTGTCCACCCCGACGTTGAACCAGACTCTAAAGTAAGCGGAAAAGGCCGCTTCGACGATGAGCCATACGATCAGCCCACAGAAGAGCGCCTTCATCAGTTCTGGATCATTTCTACGAAACGCTATACGCCCGACTAGCAGCAGTG
>Ga0210406_10004551_pt1 | contig 14800 bp, 18 predicted proteins | sample IncBWC30MmetaG_FD_155454 | JGI IMG/M metagenome (GOLD analysis project Ga0210406, IMG submission 155454) | Forest soil microbial communities from Barre Woods Harvard Forest LTER site, Petersham, Massachusetts, United States - Inc-BW-C-30-M | ecosystem: Environmental > Terrestrial > Soil >... | reverse complement strand
TGACCTCGCTTGAGACCAGGGCGCCACGAAACGTATTGATCGTGGCAACAGCACACAAACTGGCGCGGATCGCGTGGGCAGTCCTCTCGAGCGGCCAGGACTATCGAGCAGTACCCGAGGCACTGACAGTATAAGCAGGCTTAGCAACCAGCAACATCAAGTTCTCCCCACCGAGGTCTGCACTGGATAAGTGAAGATGAAAGAACAGTCAAAACGGCGCACCTGAAACCTGATTGCTCAAACGGCTCTTACGAGGCCGGCGCGTTTTCTAAGGACAGGTACGCGGCGTATCTCATCAAGGCCAGGAGAAAACTCTCCACCTAAAGGCCGAATACATTAACGTAGACTTTCCTTCATTCGAAACTTTTCCCTTGCATTCACACGGCGGACCATACATTGAGCAAGTTCACGCCTTAGACGGCATGAGTCGGTAGCTCAATCCTTCCGGGCGGGTTCAAAGTTCAGTGGCACACTCTGAGCCGGTGGTTTACGAACGTTGAAATCTATATATGTCTGTTCGTGGCCTTCGGGAAGCTGCTCTCGCCACAGGACCAGCAGGAGCGGCGGAAACTCGGTAAGAACGACCTTCGTCCGGTGGACCTTCGCGTGACATCCCGCACACAGAGCGATCATCAGATGCATAACAGACTTGCCCGGTTCCCGATGATGCACTCCGGGATCGGGATCACCGCACACCCTACAGGCGTATCCATCGCGCTCTAAGACCTGCTCTCGCAGGCCGCCGAAATACTCTGCATCCTGCCGTTTCAGCGTGTAGCAGGTCGCACAGAGGCCCAGGGCGAGGATCTTCTCATTCCCACAGGAACAGCAAATTGCAGTCTGGACCCCTTTCTTCAACGCCTACTCCTTCGTCTTGAGCTTGGAGTCGTTTTCGCGGATGAACGCCTCGATCTACGGCGCACTCGCCAGGATGCGGAGCCACTGTTCTTTGTAGAGCGTGACCGGAAAGCGGCCCATGCCGTGCAGAGAAACCCCGCCTTTCTCGCTCACCTTAAAGTGAGGCCGCCCTTGTCTTTGCTCTTGAGCGGGGCATTCTCAGCCCGCAGGCGAGCCAGCTCCGCTTGCATCTCCGATTCACTCATCGTTTCACTCTCCGATTCCCTTGCACACAAGTCATTTTGCAACTTTCCCGGCCCGACGTTTTTTGACCGGGACATATCGATATAGCGTATCCCGGCTAATACCGAACTCGCGAGCAAGCGCAGCCTTCGAGTCACCATCGGCGACTCGCCGCCGCAACTCGGCCGCGCGAGTTGGTGACAACGATGGCTTTCTGCCGGTGTACTTCCCTTCCCTTTTTGCAATGGCAATTCCCTCACGCTGGCGCTCGCGGACTAGCTCTCTCTCGAACTGAGCAAACGCCCCCATGACACTCAGCAATAGATTCGACATGGGTGAATCCTCGCCGGTGAAGGTCAAGTTTTCCTTCACAAAGACGATATGGACACCCCGCTCCGTCAGACCCAGCACTATTCTCCGCAAGTCATCAAGGTTGCGGGCCAGCCGGTCCATCGAGTGACAAAACACTGTGTCGCCTTCGCGGACGAAGCTCTGCATGGCTTGCAGTTGGGGACGCTTTACATCCTTGCCGGAGGCTTTGTCAATAAATGTTTTGCTCAGTGCGAGCCCTTCGAGCTGGCGGACCTCGTTTGATCCAGGGAACTGACGCGCAGGTAGCCGACCCGTTGGCCTTTCGCCGGCTTGCGCCTTCGAGCGTGCCTAGGTGTCCGAATAGACTCCTTAACCTTCGTCATCGTCTGTACGATAACTCAAAAATCGACTCTATTGCGACATTATTTCGCCTGATATCGGACGTAGGGTTGGGCTATACCCAAATAAGACACCGCTCTTTGGCAGCAGCAAGGCCAAATTGCATAGTCCCGCTTGCCTTCGATCCTGGAGCGATGCGGGACCGTGAGCAGCTCCTTTGGCCTGCTCCCGCGCGAGCCAGTTGCCCAACCTGGTTCCGTTCTGGGAGAGGGTGTAGCAAAAGAACCATCGCTCTATCCCTGCTACGAGAATTCAACGAATCTGTGGATGCAGTAGACTTCGTCTTTATCGAGTGTCCTCTGATCGCTGCCGTTAAGCAGAGGAAGCGCGAAGCACAGCCCGGCTGCAAGGCTGTGCTTCTCCGAACCAATGAACTACCCGGGCTTGTACAGTGAGATCGTTCTTCCTTTCACGCCAATCTGGCTGGGCGCCGTCGAGCAATGCCCAGAAACCAGGCCCGTGATTGGGAATGCGAAGGTGGGTCAACTCATGGCAAATGACATAATCCGCTAATCGCATCGGTAACTGCAACAACCGCCAATCGAAAAGGATCGTGTTTCTCTTGCCGCAGGATCCCCAACGAAATCCTAGATCCCGCACTTCAATCCTGGAAGGTCCGACCGTTGTTTTTCTAGTGAGTAGTTTTACGCGCCTCGTGATCCATTCGGTTCCGGTCGCTATGTACCATTTTCGGAATGCCTCTTCGGCCTCTATGCGAGCATCGCGGCGCAAGGTAAATCGGCTACCATCGAACATCAGAGAGCAGGCTTGCTCGTCAACAAGCATCAGCCTGTAGCCACGGCCCAAATAGAAGAACATCTCACCAGAAACAAATTCCGGCCTTGTGTTCTTTGATCTCATTGTCTCCTTAAGCGCAAGCTTTCGATGGACCCAGATGAGTTTGCCCGTGCCCAGTGCTCAAGATCATTTTGCGCCGCATCACGAGGTGCATGGACGATCAACTCACCCCCGCGATCAATCGTAAGGCCGACCGTCTTTCGACGCTCGCTTCGACGAACTTCGAACTCGAGCCCTGCAAGCTGAAAATGGTCACTCATGGCCGCACCAGATTTTCGTGGTTTTCTTTCGCTAACGCAACAAGCTGCTGCGCCAGAGTCCTTTCTGTGCCGCGCGTGCAGATGGCTGCCTGATTAAGATCTCTCACGAGGCGTCGGGTCAGCATCTCTCTCGCGTGCAGGTTCTTCCAGAATCCAACGGCTGTAACCTCTTGGCGAATCCGTTCGACTATCTCCAAGGTAGCTGTGATAGCTTGTGTGCGAATAGAGTCTGTCAGTTCTCGGCCCTTGGCACATTCCTCTAGAACAAACCGTACGAATGGTACCTGTATCTTTGGATCGAGATCCGGAAAGTCGTTCCGATCACCTTGCTTGAGTTCATCGATGAGCTTCCGAAGTTCGTGTTCAAGAGCGTCCCAATCGTCCTTGAACCGCTGAAGAATTTCTTCCAACTTCTGGCTCATGCTCCTGGCATAGCCAGGATTTTGAGTGGAGAACCCAATGATGTGATATCGGGCGGCATGCTGCATCTGAGCTGCTCTTGCACGGTTGGTGCTCTGTGCTAATAGAACCTTTTCGAAGTCTGCGTCCGTAATGGCGGTCGGAGGAATCTTGGGGTCTACGCCTTGCGACGAAACATAACCATTGATGAGCGCCTTTACCTTCTCGGCGACGCCGAGCAAATCAAGCGCCGGATCGCGGTACAGATTGGCAGCTACTTTGTTGATGAACCCGAGCAGTTTCGCATCGCGGAACACCTCCGCTGGAACCTCCGGGCGGTGCTCGATAGCATTCAGCGTCTCGTAGAACATCCGAAGCTTGTTGATGAAATCGGCGCGAAGTCTCAAGTCTTCGAGCAAATCTACGCACTCTACAACCTGTCCCTGGAGATCTGTGATGCCTCGATCACTGAAGACTGCCACTGCACGAGCGCGTCGATCGAGCAGTTTCGGCAGCTCAACCCCAATGTCGATCATCGTGCCCTGAATGTCCTGTCCATCGTAGTCTTTCAATGCCTCGTTGAGATGTCGCGCGATTCCGATATAGTCCACGACATAGCCGTATCTCTTGCTTCCGTAGGTGCGGTTTACTCTGGCTACTGCCTGAAGCAAATCATGTGCGACGATTTTGCGATCTAGGTAAAGGACCTGTTCCACCGGGGCGTCGAAGCCTGTCAGCAGCATGTTGTTGACGATCAGAATGGATAACGGATCGGTTTTGTCGGTCTTATTCAGCGCCAACTTCCGTTTGAATCGCTTGATCCGATCCTCTTGTTTGGATTTATCGGACCAATCCCACCATTCTTCGGGATCGTTGTGATTACCTGAGAAGATAGCAGCGATTTCGAGGACTTGGAGTCTCGGTAATTGGCTGTAGGTGGCAACTAGAAATCGTGTCTTCGCATCGAGTCGGTCGATCTCATCTTCGGGGAGTGTGAGAGTAGTAGCAGATAAAGCTTCCAACTCCGTGACGAGTTCTAACCGGGCCTTCTCCAGTTTTCCCAAGTAAGTCATCGCGGCTTCGCGGCTGGTCGCCACGACTTGGGCCTTGAAACCTTCAGGGAGCACGACGCTAGCATAGTGGTGCATCATGTCGCGTGCCTTCTCCGCAATTAGCATTGGTGCCTCTAGCACATCGCCCTCGGTGGCGTACTTGGCTTTGATCAGAGCCAACTCGCCAGGCGTATAGTCGCGAAACATGTCTGCAAAGAGTTCGTCCAAGCCATTTTTGTCCTGTACCTGACCATCCGCAGTTCGCCCCTCGTAGAGGATTGGCACTGTCGCACCGTCAAGTTCGGCATCTTGCAACAGATATTTATCAATGAACTCACCGAACACGTCGCCGGTCTGCTTCTTCTCATTGCTGAGAATCGGAGTTCCCGTAAAGCCGATGATTGCGGCGTTTGGCAGTGCCTTTCGAAGGTTGCGATGGAGATCACGGGAATGGGAGCGGTGCGCTTCGTCGACGAGCACCAAGATTTCATCCGACTGATTCAGGTCAGGGAACTCCTCGAAATGAATGCTCTCCTCAAAGGTTACTTCCCGTTCAACTGTAGGCTCGTCCTTTCCCGGCTTCTTCTCCTTACGGACAATGGTCATCGCCACTGTCTCCGCAGTTTTGCGTCGAGCGATGTCCTGATATTTCTGCAGCATCGCGAAAACGATGTCAGGCGTGGTCTCAGCCAGAATGCGTTGCGTACGGCGGGTAGGAGATTCTCGCGGAATCACATCATGCTCATTGGGGCGCACTGTCTCGGACGAGAGTCGAGCCGTCTCTCGAAGCTGGCCTTCGAGATCTGTTCTATCAGTTACGACCACTACCTTGAATCGGTTTAGCCGTCGCATCATACGCATCTTCCGGACCAGGAACACCATTGTCAGACTCTTTCCGGAACCCTGCGTGTGCCAGATGATGCCGCCCCATTCATCTCGCGCTGCCCCGCTTGCCCGTGTACGGCCCTCCTGTAGACGATTAACGGCCTTATGTACAGCTCGGAATTGTTGATAGCGAGCGATGACTTTCCGTGTTTTTCCATCCACTTGCTGGAAGACGGTGAAGTTCCGAATTAAGTCCAGCAGGTGAGCAGGGCGAAGCATTCCTGCAACAAGGATGTGCTGACTTTGCAGGACCTGAGCGCTACCAGAAGCGTTATCCGTTCCGCTGCTGCGCATTTCCGCAGGCTTCTGTTCGGGTTTGCGGAAGAACAGGGGCGTTCCGGCACTGTCGGCCCGCTCGCGACCAACAGCCACCAACTCGCTTGCCGCCTCAACTTCTCCTGCGGACTTGCCAAAGAATCCGAGTTCCAGAGCTACTTGGGTCATGGGAACCGGGCTTGTGTCGGCCCACTCGAGAAACGCTTCCGGAGGCGCGCCGACGGCCGCGGCGCGAGCCTCAAAGAAGTCGCTTGCTATTAGAAGCTGATTGGTGTGGAACAAGCGTTCCACACCCTCATTCTCGGAGTAGAGCATCGGAAAGAGCTCTCGTCTCTGGTTCGAGTAGCGCAGAAGCTGGTTGACCGCTTCATGCATCGGATTCTCGATGCCTGGACTCTTGAATTCGGCTACCACAACAGGAATACCATTTACGAATAGCACAGCATCCGGAATCACGTGGCCCCGTCCGCTGGTCAGTTCCACCTTGAATTGGTTGATCACAAGAAAATCATTGTTTGCTGGTTCTTCGAAATCAATGAATTTGATCGGTTGTGGCCGACCATAATCCCACTCCGGCAGCCCCTCGGCAACTGTACCTTTGAGAAGAAGCACCGTGGCGGACTGATTAATTTCCATCAGCCGATGACCTGAGGCCTGTTGGAGGTCATGAATGGCGCGGGCGATGCGAACATCATCGAGCCAGGGATGCCCCTCGCGCAGATTGAGATTTCGTAACGCTGTAGCAAGCCTGCCCTTAAGCAGGACCTCGCGCGAACTTGCGCGTTCGGTCGACTCTGGGAGATCGGGATCGCCTTCAATCCACTGCCAGCCTATCGCATCGAGTTGTTCACAAAAGGACCTCTCGACGAAGTCATATTCCCACTGAATCTTGCTCATGCTGAAATCGCCTCTGCGAGAATGGACTCTCGAACACGAACACGGCCAGTAAGAAGGTCGGCTGACATGCCAGATTTCAAAGACTTCAGCTTGGCTACAAACTGAGATTCACACATAATCTTCCTCTCCATCTTTTCCAGAATGGCAGCGATTGCATCTTGTTCTGGTCTTGGCACAACTGGAATTGGAATCCGACGGACATCACGTAAGTTGATACCTCTGACAGCGACACCTATAGTGTGTACGCGCACAAAGCGGGTTGGAATCTCAGTTTCCAACCACCCAGCTATGAATTCTGGGTTGGCCGCACTCTGCAGCGAGAGCCGCGCGGTGTCTTGAGTGATGTTCGCTTCGTTCAATTCCGGAGGCACAATGGCCATGCGCCCAACGGTCCCTCGGATGGTGAATAGTAAATCGCCCGATTTGAGCCGCGAACGACGATAGACTGCATCAATCTTTGGGTCTGTGAGCAAAAGATCTGACTGACCAATGGTGCGATCTTTTATATCTTTGACCTTGATGACTGGTACCCCTCTTGGAACGCCGCTTCCGGGCATAAGTATGCCGTAGACTATGGGCCGGTCTGGTGGCACCAAGTCGGCCAACACTCCAGGCGTCCACCCCTTCGGAATACGACCAATCGACGATTGATAAAAATCCTCCGGGTTTGTTAGCGGATTACGCAAATCACCATTGTCATCGAGCCCACGAGTGGTGAACTCGTGTAAGAATCCAGCACGCAGTTGTTTTAGTTTCTCAATCAGTGCTTCCGTCTTTGCAATCCCGTTATCCAAAGTGTCCAGCACGGCTGCGATTCGTTCTTGCTCCGAGCGCTCTGGCCTCAACATACGAATTCGAGAAAAATCCGCCTTTGAGATTTCAAGAAACGTGGTGCCAGACGCCAACCGCTTCATTTCTGAGCGCAGCGTACCGATGAGATAGTAGGTAAAGAGTGGGTCTGTCTGCGCATTCGGAATGATGCTTTTGAAACCTTGATTGGTCGTGACAGGCAGAGCAGCAATCGCAACCTCGCCCAACGTCGCTCGTGTTGTTACAAGTAATGACTCCACGGCCTTTTGTTCATGGCGGTAATCCAGGCGACGCAGTCCGACTCGCGGTTCCTACAGTTCCGATGCGAGGTGAAGGATTCTGGGCCAGTTCAAAAGACGATCTTCATGACTCGCATGATGACTTCTTCAGGCGACCAGACTAACAGTAAGAGAGGCACCAGCGGAGCTGCGGTCGCGGCGGCGAGACGAGTCATGTCCTGTAGTCCAAAGGGAACCAAACGCATTTCGTTCACCACGGTGTAGCTGTTACCGAGGTCTGCGAGTGACTGAATGTCGCCGGTTCCGAGGAGTTCTCCGGAATTGCTGCCGTATTCGACAATCCACTTCTCCCGAAAGCCCTCGACATATCGTTGGGCGAGCAGGCCGTACTCCGCCAGTCCCTTCCTCCTTGCGCGAGCCATTTGACCGGTGAACATGATTAACGGCGCAAAGATTACACATACGAAGAAGACCACGAATCCGCCTGCCTGCAGTCTGAATGACAGCATCGAATCGCCATGGTAGAGGACGCGACTGGCAATCAGGCCTGCGAGCATCGCACCTTGACCGAACAGGACTGGACCGAAGGCGTAGGAAATCGCTCCGAGAAAGCCGAGACCTCCGGCTCGATCCGGGTGTGTCGGGATGAGGTTTAGGCTGATCCTCGAGACCTGCCAGAGGAAGCGATACCAGATGAACAGTCTCACATACCAGCGAAGGAGAATGAACTGTAGGATCGGAATGCTCAGGAAGACGTACCAGATACCAGCAGAAGTCAGGTGCCAACGTCCGCCGGGCATGGCATACCAGGTGGCTGTCTCAATTGCGAAGCGACTATTCCAAAACCACAGCCCAATGATGTAAACAGCAGCCAACAAGCCAAGCTCTAAAGGGATGGAATTACGCAGAGCGAATGCAGACTCTACCGCACGGTAAAAAAGGGGACGGTCTTCCGGCAAGATGATGCGGCGTTCGACGAAGCGACGCGCGACTGGCAGCATGCGTAAATGAACAACCAACTCGGCGGCGATCAGAGCAGGAAGAGCCACTAAGAATCGGGCGTGCACTTCAATGTCGTGCAGGAACGAAATCCGACCAGCGCTTTCGGCAAACGGGTTAGCGACCGCCAGGAGGAAGAGCGGCAGCCATGTAATCCCTGTAAAAAAGATCAACCGGCGACGTAATAGTTGCAGGTGATCTCCCTCGAGATGTGCCCTGCGAAGGAATTGGAAAAGTGGGCCACCGAGCACTACAGAGAAATCGGGAGGTTCTTCGAGAAAACTGGGTTGTGCAGGTGCCATACAGTGAGCCTCCTGCGCTCAAAGGACGCACATTATCCGGGCGGTTGTATAACCACAGGCGCCTGAATGGTACCCGATTCCACCCTTTGAAGAATCCAGGGGATTTCCCTAGTGGGGACTCGGCCTAGTAAACCGATTCCGGTTTGGCTTGCGATGACGTCAGATCGCAAAGGTCTAGCTCGCCTTGAGACTGGTGCGAAACTCTATGCTCGGATGCTCATCGCAAGTGCAACTTCCGGTTTGCTGATAACGCAGCAGTTAAGTCAATCTATCCCATCTCGAGAAGCCGATTATTCGTCCATCTTCGACCGCATCGAAGTTGCAATCAATTCGGGGCCGGGTGCGGTGAACTATCGTTTCCCCTAGCTCCGCGGCGGGCCGCGCGCGCCTAAGCTATTCGTGATCTTGCAGTGGTGTGTCATGACGGTCTTCATGGGGCTGACTGTAAATTGACACACCTGGGTCCCACCAAATGCCGGGATGGAGGAACCACAATGACGCAGAAAGAACATCAGTCCACCCCATTTTCATATGTTGAAGTAGCTGAGCAGCGGCGACTCAACCGGGCACGTGAAGAGGGCATCCCGTGGAAAAAGTGGGGTCCTTACCTGAGCGAGCGGCAATGGGGCACGGTTCGCGAGGACTACAGTGCCGACGGCAACGCGTGGGACTACTTTACAGTTGACAGGCTCTCTTTTTCGTCGTTTAACTAGCTCGTTTAGCTAATTGACATTGCAAATGAGATCACCGCCCAAGTCGGTCGCAAAACTCGTATTGACTCTTGCTCTGGTAATTTTGCAGGGATGTGCGGCGCATTCGCGTCATGCGGCCGTGCCTAGCGGTCTCGACCCAAAAGCAATCGTATCTGGAATGGACTATGGAATACGCTATTTCCCCCAAGATCCTGAGCGCGTCCAGGTATTTATAGACGATTACGTGAAGTCCATGGAGCGTGAAGACGCTTACTACGCCAAGCAAGGCCATTCCGGTTCTCTTCCGTCAGTAGCGATGCTCGCAATTTCCGGAGGGGGCGACAACGGCGCTTTTGCTGCGGGCTTTCTCAATGGGTGGAGCAAGGAAGGAACGCGACCGGAGTTCAAGCTCGTAACTGGCGTAAGCACGGGAGCTCTCGTCGCGCCATTTGCTTTTCTGGGACCAGCGTATGACAAGAAACTGAAAGAGTTTTATACGAGCATTTCGTTAAAAGATATTGCCAAGAAACGTTCCATTCTTGCGGTCATGACGAATGATGCCATGGCCGACAATACTCCCCTGAAGAATCTGGTCAAGAAAAACATCGACCAGGCCATGCTGGATGCAATCGCTGCTGAGGATGCGAAGGGACGCATGCTTCTTGTAGGTACTGTAGATCTGGATGCGCGCCGGCCAGTCATTTGGAACATCACCAAAATACCGCCGCTCAGGTCTTCGTATATCCAGCGGCCGTACGGCTCAACGAGGTGTCGGAAGTACATCGGGAAAGAAAGCTCTACATTCTCCGGAATGCCCGCCTCGATCCGGAATGGGCACAGGTAGAACGCAGGACTCTACCGATTGCCGCCCAGGCCATCAGCACATTGATCCAGTATCAAGGCATTGGCGATCTCTACCGTATTTATACGGTCACCCGAAGGGATGGCATCGATTTCAACCTTGCTTACATCCCCCCGAGTTTTAAGATTCCTCACAAGGAAGAGTTCGATACCGTTTACATGCGTGCGCTCTATGAGGTGGGTTACGGTCTGGCCGAGAAAGGTTATAGATGGACCAAGGAGCCTCCGGTTCTAATTCCAACCTCTGAATAACAATTGCCATCTGCTGCGCCGTGCTGGTCAGGAACGCGAGACGCTCTGACAACGAATCAAATACCGTCCATATGCGTCGGTGATAGTGAACGGATCGCCTTGAGATGTTGTTTTTGACATTATCTGTCGTAGATATTTTGGAGATATTTGTCGTACGCCTAGCCTCTGCAAACGACAATCGCTTAGGTCAACGAAAACCTTTGACAGCGATAGGTGTCTTTGCTTTCAGTTAGATAAACATGAAGCCGAGTGGGGAGGCCCAATCAAAAAGGCCCTCGATTCCCTGCCCCTACGCCACATAGCGGCGAAATATCTACGACAAATACCTTCTCAAGCTACAGCTAATATCCAAGCAGTATTGCTGCCCGGAAGCAACATTGCAGAGCTGCACGACAGTACCCGCATACGACGACATCAAGCTGGAGGCTTGGCAAGAGTACTGATTGTTCTGCGTCCCAAGACCGCGCGCATGCCCTTCAGATCAATCCCTAGCCAAGGTCCACCAGTATCTTCTCCGCCAAAGCCACCACATCCGCAGCGATATCTCCCAGCCCATTCACCAGCGGCTGCGGAACCCCCATAGGCTTCAGCCAATCAGGTTTGCCCATCCGCCTCTCGAACAGCACCATCGATTGCGCACGGTTATCCAGCCTGGAGGTCCAGTACAACCCCTGCACCCCCGGATTGTTCTCATACAGCGCCTTACCCCACTCCCGCGTCACCGGATAGTCTGCTGCCGTCGTATCGATCAGGTCGGTATTCTGCAGCTTGAACCACCTCAGCCCTACCGCGGTTAGGTCGATCAGTGCAAGCTCCTCCGTCGTCTCGATCTGCGTGTGCACCTGGTGGTCCAGCTTGGTCTTGTCATACATCACGCCCGTCATATCCAGCGGAACGTCGTGAAACACGCTCTCCATCAGCGCGCAGTCGCCCGTAGTTCCAGCATAGATCACCGGAATCACCGCGCGAGCACTATCCCGTATCGGGCTGAACCGCGCATTGCCCTTGTCGCTGGGGTTGAACACCACCCGCCCAGCCTTCGGCGAGTAGACGTCCAGATGAACACGATGCAGCAAAGTCTTCGCCGCCAACCGAAACAGCTTGCTCGCCGGAACCTTCAGCCGGTCTTTAGCCGGATCAGGCTGCCTAAGCATGCAGCACTCCGGCAGCCTCCGTGCGTGCCGCCTCAATCACCGCGGCTGGAGTGCCGGCCAGCACCTCGCGCGGCTTCTTGTTCCTCAAATAGCTGTTCGGACTCTCAAACCAGAACGCAATCCGCCACGGACTCTTCTCTCGAAACGCGCCGAGGATCTCTTTCATGGCCCTTCGCGGGCGGTAGTTTTCCTCCGGGTCCAGCGCATAAAGCGGAAACAGGTCGGCATTCTCTCTTTGGATAGCGAAGATCAACCCCTCTTTCTTCCACCGGTTCGGAGTTGCACTCGCATTGCCTGCCGAGGAGCCCGCCAGCTTCATGATCTTGGCGGCCGGGAAGAACTGCCCACTCTCCAGCACCCGCGCCTGCGACCGCGCCAGCATATGCGCTTCACTCAACACCTGCTGCGGAATCTCGATCGTCTCTTCAATCCCCTCCAGGTACAGCTTCATCCATCGCTCCGTCGCGCGCTGCCTCTTCTCCTTGGCCAGGCGCGGCAGACACGCCACCCCGCGCTCAATGTAGCTCTTCAACGTCGCATCGTCCGCGGAGGTCTCCGGAATCGCAATCAGGCGATACCCAGCCCGCTGCTTCACCTGCTTCAACACCTCCGCCCTGTCCCCCATCAGAACCGGGAGCTGCGCATCCGTGGCCTTCATGTGGAACCTCCTTCGTGATATCCAATACGATCATACCACCATCACGAATATCACGAATCCCATGCGATTTCCGTTACCCTTGCGAAAACCGACGACCCTGTAACCGCCTATGTTTTTTCGGTGGGAGCACACAAGGCTGAAGGTTGGTGTCGGAGCGGCAAGCGAGACCAAGATTGTTGTTTGCCAAAGGAACAGGTATAGGTCAACGGTTTAGCCGAAGAAGATTTAGATCAAAATTGTTAGAAGTTCTATCGTTCGCCCCAAGCACGTAAAATCCCACCCTATGGGGACACCTCCCTAAACGGAAATTTATGTACGTTTGCAGAGAGTCGACGTAACTTTCTTCCTCACGAAACGGAAATTTATGTACGTTTGCAGTCAATCGTTTAGCCGAACAGCGACAACGAATTGCGCCCTGTCCAAGAACGGCGCATTCTCTACTTAGATCTTGCTGATTACGAAGGGCTTAGGTGAACTGAATTCGCCTTAGCGTACGTTGCGTTCCGCTTGAAGTGTCCCCTCTATTGTCCGTTTTCTGACGGGATCCCAGTTAGGTGTACTCTATTGCCTGTTTTACGAGGTGGACCATGCGCCCTTGGATCGTAGCCGGTCTGTTAATGATGGCGATCATAATCCCTTCCGCTCAAGCGTTTACGACAACAGAAGATCTCATCAAAAACTGCAAAGTCTCCAAAAGCCTAAACGATACAGCCTCTAGAGACACAAACAAATCGACGAGTATACCCGATACCTTCAGTACCACGTACTGTAATGTGTTCTTCTATGCGTTCACTCAAGGAATGTTTAAGGAAGCCGCATCCGGTAAACCTAGAAGCACGCCCAAGATGTGCCTGCCTGCTAACTCATCCTCAGAATGGCCGCTCGTCTTCTTGAAGTACATGGACAACCATCCAAATCGTCTCCATGAGGAAGCAGCTGATACGGTATGGGACGCTCTAGTTGAGGCTTACCCCTGCAAAGCACCCAAGAAATAACTCCTCCGGCGCACCGTTTTGTACCAGACTTTCGAGGATGCGATCACCGCGTCTCTGGTTTTCGTGATGCTGCGCTATCTCTCTATCTTCATCCAAAAGCAGTGGCTGTCGCCCACCGCGCCACATCCACAATCCCCGCAAACTGATGTTCTTCACCCGTCGGAGTGAGCAGCGAATAGACACTCGTCTTCTCTTCTATAGAAAGGTTCGGCCTGGTAGCGAGCTGCACCGACCAGACACAGAAGCATCGCAGATTGCAGAAGTACATCTCTCCGACCGCATCCTTGAGGACGAAGGAAGAGTCAGGGACGGCGAGCATATCGTAGGAGCAGACTCGACGCTTCATTATCCGGCGTTCCTTCCACCAGGCCGTATCGTTGCAGAATCAATCCAAGATACTTCAGGCCGCGCCTACGCAAATAGAGGCGCTCACCCTGAGAGCCTACAGTCCCAGGTTATCGTTGACCGCGATCTCGATATCCTGTTCGGAGCCCAGATAGCGTTCGGTGGTCTGGATCGAGGAGTGCCCCAGCAGGAACTTGATCTGCTCCAGATCGCCGCCATTCTTCCGGCAGAGCTTGGCGCAGGTGCGGCGCAGATCGTGGGCGCCGAAGCGCTCGATCCCGATCTGCTGCGATGACTGTTCAACTACCGACCACACCGCCCAGTCGCTCAGCGTGTCGCGATTGATCTTCCCGCTCTTCGAGATCGAACGCAGCAGCCGGCCGTCCTCGATCCCGGCGGCGGTCCTCCAGGCGTCGATGCCCTGCTTGACCCAGATCGGGATGGCGACGGTGCGGATGCGCCGGCCCTTGCCTTCGAGGTCGGCCAGCACCCACCTTCCCTCTCGTTGCTGAATGGTCTTGACGTCGAGCTCTGCCAATTCGTTGCGACGCAGGGCGCAGCCGACCAGAAGCGCCAGGATCACGTAGTCGCGTTTTCCCTTCAGGGTGGAGCGGTCGGGGACGGCCAGCAGCTCTTTGGCCTGCTCCCGGGTTAGCCAGTTTCCCAGCCGGGTTCCTTTCTGGCTGATGTTGGGGATGGCGGTCAGGCTGGCCGCCTCTTCGGCCCCGAGCATTCCGTTCTTCCGCGCCTCCGAGACCAGCTTGCGCACCGCCGAGAGCCGGACATTAATAGTAGAGGGAGATAAAAATTCCATGCCCGCTCGCCACTCCATTAATAAGGACCGGGAGAGAGGCCGGCTGGCACAGAAGGCGAACAGGTCATCGAGGGCCTTGGCGTAGTTGCGCTTAGAATGGGGCGACTGCACCGCGTCCAGGACCATCTTCCGCAGCAAAGCCTGTGCCGGGGTGAGGGCGAGCGGCTCCCCTGCCCTGCTTTCGGGCCACGGAGCGGCCAAAATGTAGCTTTCAGAATTATTTGGCGTAGTGTTTCAGAGTTAATTGGCGTAGTGTCTTGGCATGCAAGAGCTGAGCGGAGTGTCCGAAGCAGCTCGTGAGCTCGCGATGTCGCGTTTTCG
>Ga0210406_10004550_pt1 | contig 14800 bp, 13 predicted proteins | sample IncBWC30MmetaG_FD_155454 | JGI IMG/M metagenome (GOLD analysis project Ga0210406, IMG submission 155454) | Forest soil microbial communities from Barre Woods Harvard Forest LTER site, Petersham, Massachusetts, United States - Inc-BW-C-30-M | ecosystem: Environmental > Terrestrial > Soil >... | reverse complement strand
TTCCTTTCCTGATTAAAGATTTTCATGTGGCGTTCCTGGCTGCAGTGATTGTGGTCGCGATGGAGCTGGCGACGATTGCATGGGTTCGGAATCGGTATATGGATACTCCGCTGCTGTCGGCGGCGTTTCAGGTGGTGGTGGGCGGAGTACTGGTGTTTGCGGTGGGGATTTGGATTGGGAGTTCGTGAGTGAGTTGGCAATTGGGTATTGGAAGGCTGGGGCTCAACACTCTATATCAGCAAACGGTTCCGCTACCACCTGATATTCATCTTCGTAGACGACATAGCCGACGCGCATTGCTTTCAGCATGCGAACTGGAACGCCGTGGTTTTGCAAAATCACCACGAACTCTCTCACCTGTGCTATGTGATTGTGTGCACTGTCCTTGAACCACGAAAGCGCTCTGCTCTTCTTGCGATAGAACGGAGGTTTCGAGGCGGTGAAACGCGTTGGCCTCTCCAGATTCTCGTTGAACCACTGTCGGATGGAATCGTGTAAGTCCTCCTCGTAGGCATAGAGCCTTCCCTCCCGCCGAAGATTGCCGACAGCATGGAATATCCCAAGCCTGCGCTCGGAATCTTCGTCGATATCTGCAACTACAAATCGTAGGTACATGGTGCTGTCCAAATCGTTTTCGCCTCCGAGGCGACGCGAAGCCGTCCCAGTACGGGACGAAGGAATTCATTCGCGGAAAAAAGTAGTTGCGACGGCTGCCATCAAACAGGCCGGATTGCATACAGCACTTTTTGAAAGCTCCGCCCGGAACCGCAGGGACACAAATCATTGCGACCCAGCTTTTCGATGAGGTCCTTGTCACCGTGAACGATCCGGTGACCTTTCTTGACTTGGGTTTCTGACGGGTATCCTCGGCGACGCTTACTGCTCCGCTTGAAAGGAGGATTGGTTGGCGAGTTGGTCTGTGTATTTCATGGCATACCGCCTTGGGGGTTATCAGAATAGCATGCTACGCGGAATTTTGCTGGCAGAAAAACTCTGCGTCCCCGCCGCCTTACCAGTGATCTATTTCCCATGGAAGCACCGGCTCGCCCTCCAGCGTGGAAGACCATGCTGGCCTTCGGCATCATTTATTTCGTCTGGGGATCGACCTTCCTGGCCATCCGCGTCGGTGTGCGCGAGGTTCCGCCACTTCTTCTTGCCAGCATGCGCTTCTTCATTGCAGGCGTCGTGCTCTTCGGGTGGATGCGCCTGAGGGGCGCGCCGTCCCCGTCTCGCAGCGAGTGGCTTGCGGCTTCGGCTCTTGCGGTTTGCATCTTCGTTGTCGATTACGGCTTGTTGTTCTGGGCCGAACAACGCGTGCCTTCAGGAATTGCCGCGGTCATGCTAGCGACTATTCCCGTCTTCATGGCGTTTTCGGAAATCATTTTTCTGCGCACGCAGCGGCTTACTTTCCGGCTGGCGCTGGCTCTTTTGATCGGGATTGGCGGAGTGTCGGTTCTGGTGAGCCGCTCCCTAAGCTCGAGTTTGGGCGAAGTGCCCATCGATCGTGCTGGAGCGCTCGCGCTGGTGATCGCTGCGATGAGCTGGTCGGTTGCTTCGGCTCTTAGCCGCAAGCTCCCGCTGCCCGAGTCAAAAGTCATGAGCTCCGGAGCGCAGATGCTAACAGGAGGAATCATGCTCGCCCTGACGGCAGCAATTTTCGGCGAGTTCCGTGGATTTCACATTCAAGCAGTCTCTCGCGGCGCCTGGTTCGCGCTCGCCTACTTAATTGTGGCTGGCTCCATCATTGGATTTACCGCCTACGTCTGGCTCATCCATCATGAATCGCCAACCAAAGTTGGTACCTACGCGTACGTCAACCCGGTAGTGGCAGTGATCGTCGGATATTTCCTCGGAGGCGAGACCGTCGGTCCAAGAACCTTACTCGGAACGCTGCTGGTGCTGGCGAGCGTGGTTGTCATCACCACCACCCGCGCTCAGAAGCCAGTCGCGCCGCTGGTGAAGCCAGTGCAAGAACTGGCGGAACAGTAGTCCGCTGATTAACGATTGAAGAGGCCCGCTACGCTGGCCCTCACTCGTTGCCAGAAGTTTTTCGGTGGGCTGGCGAACGCCGATGCCGCCGGGTTTCGCTCGATATGATCCACATGTTTGAATCCCCGAGGAATCTCGAAAAGCGCCGGATCGAGAGGGCCTTCCTCGAGTTGGGTTACTTGCGTCTCAGCCTTCGACTCTGAATGCTTCGTCGTCCCTTCGGGCAATGTATAAGTGCTCTTTATCGTCATTAGAGAACTCAATGCAAACCCTCTTTCAGGCTCTCCGATCGTGACGAATTCAGGTCTGTCGATGGGTTGTTTCCTGCTGACCGCCGACACGTACGCCTGACCTTGCTTTCCTTCCGGCCACTTCCGATCGCACGAGAGTTGCTGGTTGAGATCGATGTACCAGGCGTCCGTAACAATTTCCTGTGGCCCGGAGCGGGCGCCTTCGAGCGGAGTGTGCTTTCTCGTCGTGATGATGTGGCGAGCGTCGGGTCCGAAGATCTCTTTCCGCTCGCCCGTGTCGGTTGTCGTTGTTTCTATTCGCACGGTCGGTTTATCTGACGCATACGTTACCGGAGCGTCTAATCCGCGCGCCTTGAGCACTTCCTTGGTGAAGGGTTTGGGAGGATAGGGCGCTGAGGTGTATTCCCGTGTGTCGACGTTGAGTTCGAAGCTCTGTCCGAGGTCGCAACGTGTTATAGAAACAAGGTGCGGGCCGTAGATCGGTTGCAGGGATCCATCTGTTTTCATCACTCCGAACGAGTTTTGGTACTCCATTCGTTTCCGGTCTGCCTGCACATAGATCGTGCGCTGGCTCAAACTTCCGGGTCGCCCGTTCTGTATGGTCATTTTGATTCCGTGGCCATTCGAGGCTTGCAACAGCGGGACACCAAGGAGAAGTAACCACGTGGATGAGAAATTCACGGCGCGCCTCAACATAGGCGATAAGGAAATCGCTGAAATCAGCCTAGCCTTGCGGTTATTCCGAGTCAAGCACCAGAGTTCCAAAAATTGGAAAAGGTCGGGCCACTCCCCTAATACCGGTTTTGCTTCACCCAGAGGCGAACCTGATCCTCGACAGAAAAGCTCGCCGCCCCCGGCCGCGCAAACTTCGACTCGAGAAAGAACGTGTGCGCTTCCAGAGGGACACGGAAATGAAATCTGGTGTTCACAAAGTTGTGCACGAAGATCTCGGTGTAGCGCTCGAGTCCGAGAACCTGAAACTGGACGGCGTGTACGAGCGCGTGAAATAGAGATCGCTGGGTGAGCCTCTCATTGAAGACTATGACATCGAGAAAGGTTAGAGAGTTCATGTGAGTGAGGTCCGGCAAGCTCACAAATCCCAGAGCCTTCGCTTCCTCGTAGAACGGCGGGTTGGGAACGCGCGCCCCGTGCAGTTCCACTACCTTGACCTGGTCGAGCAGCTTAGCTGAAAAATAAGGACGCATGACGGCTTGGTGCTGTTCACTTAGCGGCGCGCCCGAAGGCAGGTATCGTTCCCGCTGGTCCTGCAGGTAGGAAGAAACATATTCGACCGCCTGCAGGATCTGCTTGTCGTTCAATCCAGCGGCCAATCCAGCGTTCAATCCAGCAGCCAATCCGGTGGCGTGTGCGGAGACCGTTTCCTCGGCCAGTATCTGCTTTTCGCTGGACGAGTAATATTTGCTCAGCGCGCTGGCCGTCTCGATGGACTTGCGCAAGACATCGCGACGCCCGTGACGAACAACAGTTTCGGTGGAAAACCGGCGATGGAGCTTGTGCCCAATGAAGATCCTATCTTCATGGTTTTCTGTGAAACACATCTATTAAACTCCTGAATGAAATTGGCCACTGCAAGGGGAGGGCCGCGCTTCTCTTTATTTACACATCAATCTGCTAACGCCGTACGCATCAAGTCACAAGTATTGCGGGGGCCCAAGGACAAACAAGATCAGGGATTTCGCCGGATCGCCGGCGAATAGCCGCGGGCAGTTTGCAGCCGCGACCAGTCTTCCGCCTATGCCAAGATGGGGGAGGGGGAGAGCTGAACTTGTTATTTATAGCGCATTATGTATACACTGTCAACATAATTATATGCCGTTCTGGAAAAGGAGAGAACATGGCGCGGCAACCCGATCCCGATCTCGAGGACCGTATCCTGAATGCGGCCCGAAAGCTGTGGAAAAAGGGGGCGGGGAAGGCCCTTACCATGCGCGCCGTGGCCAGGGCTGCGGGCACCAACACCCCGGCGGTCTATCGCCGGTTTCCCCACCGGGAAGATATTCTGCGAGCGCTGTTGCAACGTACCAGACAAGAGTTGTTTGAGCAGTTGGCGGCTTCCCCCTCGGTGGAAGAAGCCTGCGAGCGCTACCTTGACTATGCCTTGAGCCATCCCCACGAATACGAACTCTATTATTTGCACGAATACGAACTGCTTTTTTCGGCCAAGCCGGCCCGCGGGGCAACACTCAACCAGCTCTTCAAGCAGAAGAGACCCGCGGTGGAGTTGATGAAAGGCAAGCTGGCCGCACAGTTAGGCGGCTTGCCGGATGACTACGCGCAGCTGACGCTCGCCGTGTGGGCTCTGCTCCACGGGACCGTGATGCTGCTGATCGCGAAAACCATTCAGCCGCAACATGCGACGGAAATGCGCTCAGCTTGCCGCACATCCGTGGAAACGCTGCTGCGCGAGGCCTCCCGCTCGCTGGCTCGAAAGTAGGCTTGCGAAATCCGCGCATATCTCATTTCGCGCCAATTTGATCGTGGTCGTAATATTCGTAGGCTGACATCGGTTTGGCGCCACCTTTTTTCCAGATACGGCTTTCGGCCGGAAGCTTGCCCAACGCTCGGGCCATCTCTCTGACGTGCATGGCGACTGATCCGCAACAGGAGCCGATGTAGTTGATGCCAATTTCTTTGGCTTGCAGAGCGTAGTCTCCCATTTGTTTGCGAGTCAGTTGGAGTGGGTCGAGGGCGTAGGGAAATTCGGGAAGACTGGTGAAGTCGGGTTTATCTTTTGGAGTGTTATAGGCCACAGGTTGGCAGGCTAGATATCCGTCGACGGCTCTGCGCATTTCTTCCATGGGGCCGAGGATGTGCTGCGGTGGGCGCAGGCAGTTCATACCTACGATGTCGGCTCCGGCGTCTAGGAGAGTTTTGGCGGCAGTGGCCGCGTTAGTTCCCTCAGCGGTCTCATCTTTGTTTTCGAAGCAGATGGTGACCATGACGGGGAGCCCGGTTTTCTTGGCGCGCTCGACGCAGAGGAGCGCTTCGCCCAGCCACGAGAAGGTTTCTCCGATGATGAAGTCGATGCCTTCTTCGCACTGGACCTTGAGTTGTTCATCGAAAGTCTCACGCACACGGTCGGCGGAGGTGGGACTGTTCGGTTCATACATCCACGTCAGGCTTAGATTACCGGCGACTAAGCATTGGTCGCCAGCGACTTCTTTGGCGACGCGAACGGCCGAGCGGTTGATATCTTCGACGCGGTCTTCGAGGCCGACGGTGGCTAGTTTGTCGCGGCTGGCATAGAAGGTTAGAGCCTGGAGGACTTCGGCTCCGGCTTCGCGAAATTCGATGTGGAGTTCGCGGAGGGCGTCGGGGTAGACGATGGCGACTTCGGGAGTGAAGGGACCGGGACGTACCCATCCGCGTTTTTCGAGTTCGAGTAAGTAGCCGCCGTCGCCCAGGACGGGGCCGTGCTTCAGACGCTCGAGGATACCTGGCTTGGGCATAAGTGCTCCTGTGTGGGATGCGGTCATTTTGTTGGCTTTAGGATGCGCTCGATTTGGTGGATGTGATTGACATCATGTCCGGCGACCATGCGGACAATGTGCTCGATGGATTCCTGTCCGCGCTCGGCATGTTGGCCATAGTGCTTCCACTGATCTGAGGACAGCGATTTGAGGAGCGCGAGGTTTGCTTCGCGCACGACGCGATGCAGTTCGATGGATTTGCGGGGATCGCGTTTGTCGTAGTGTCCGGTGGTGACCCAGGCGTTCTGATCGTAGGCTTGAACCGCGGTTCCCGGAGCTCCGAGGATGGAGCGCATGCGCCATCCGATTACGATTTCGACGTCGGCAAGGTGGGCCAGGATTTCGGCGACCGACCATTTGTCAGGCGCGGGGCGCTTGCGGAGTTTGGCGGTGGAGACGCCTTTGACCAGGCGATCGAGTTTCTTCGTGGTGGCGGATTGGAGTTTGACAGGGTCTTGTCCCTGGGCATTGGCTAGGATGCGCTGTGTGTACTGCTGAGCGGTTTCAGACATTGAGATTCTCCTTCTTGCTCCCCTTCTTAACATACAGGGTGGAGCGACCAGTGCTCGTGTAGGGACGGACGCATTCGTCCGTCCCAGCCGAGCGAAGCTCGGTAGCCCTCCACCATCGCATGCGAAATATGTAAGTCACCCTAACCGGAAGTCTACTGCTCACGCGACAGCCTCCTTGAACTTTCCTTTCTTCAAATCGCGCAGAACCTGATGCGCGCAGTTGTGGCCGGGAGCTCCCGTGACACCGCCGCCGGGATGAGCTCCGGCACCGCAGAGGTAGAGACCGGCAACCGGAGTGCGGTATTGCGACCATCCGGCGACGGGGCGGTTAAAAAACAATTGTTCGAGACTGAGGTCACCGTGGAAAATGTTGCCTTCGGTCAGTCCGTAGGTGCGTTCCAGATCGAGCGGGGTTAAAACCTGGCGAGCGATAATGGCGGTCGGAACATTGGGCGCGTACTCGGCGATTTTGTTCACGACGCGGTCGCCCAGCAGTTCGCGATTTTCGTCCCATGTGCCCTGTCGAAGTTTGTAGGGGACGTACTGCACGAAGCAGGTCATGACGTGCTTACCGGCGGGCGCAAGAGATGAGTCGGCGTTCGAAGCAATGACGCAATCGACCCATAGTTGTTCGGGGATTTCTCCAAACTTGGCGATGTCATAGCAGCGCTCGGCGAATTCGAGCGAGGGAACCAGGGTGAAAAGCGACCGCTGCTGCGGATCATAACTCGAGGGCGTGCCGATGAAGTGGGGTTCTTCCGCGAGGACCATGTTGACTTTGGCGCAGGGGCCGTCCATTTTGATGCCGCGAATGGCGTGGACAAAATCGGCGGGGAGATCGCGTTCCGGGACCATGCCGAGGAAGGTGCGTTTAGGATCGGCGTTGGAGAGCACGACGCGGCCCCGGATTTCGGCGCCGTCTTCGAGGACGACGCCGCGCACTCGTCCATCGCGCGAATCGATCTGCTGGACCGGGCTGCTGGTGCGGATTTCAGCTCCGAAGCCTCGCGCCGCCGCGGCCATGGCGCTGGTGATCGATCCCATGCCGCCCATGACGTGTCCGTAGAACCCTTGTTGTTCGTGCTCGCCGCCGCTGAGAAGGTGGAAGAGCAGGCCGAGGGCGGAGCCCGGTTGGTATGGGCCCCCGTGTTTGCCATAGACGTTGTTGGCGAGGAACAGCGTTTTTATTTTTTCGGATTCGTAGTTGCGGTCAAGGAAATCGCCGAGGCTGCCGGTAAGGAACGAGACCAGTTGCGAGATTTCGGCAGTCGAGATTCCGCGAAAGCGCTTGCCGGCGCGGAACAGGTCGGACCATCCGTCGAAAGATTGTGTACCTGGCTCGGGCGGAGGCTCGAGAAAAAATGGCTGGAGATAACGTGCTAATTTCTTAAGTTGATCATCGACACGGACAAAAGTCTCGGCGTCTCTTGGGGAAATCTTACGCAGCTCTTCAACCGCCCGATCCCGATTCGACCACCAGGAGACAAGATGCCCGTCTGGGAACGGGACTTGGAGCGCGGGATCGCACGGGACCATGCGGAGTCCGTGATCGGCGAGATGGAGGTCGCGGATAACTTCAGGGCGAAGCATGCTGGCGATGTAAGAAGTGGTGGAGGCATGGCAGTCCGGAGCGATCTGTTCCGTAACACAACATCCGCCAACGATATCGCGGCGTTCGAGGACGAGGGTGGAGTATCCGGCGCGAGCGAGGTAGGCAGCAGCAGTGAGGCCGTTGTGGCCAGCGCCGATAATGACGGCGTCGTAAATCGAGTTCGGACGGCTGGACATGCGGCTGACCGGTGGTCAAACTAAGGAAAGGCCCTGGGTGAAGAAATTAACGAAAGCTCATTAAAAAAGCCATTGAAAAATGCTTTAGGAGTGCTGTATCGTGCGTTGACCAAGGGTCAAGAGAATTTGGGAGGAGTTGGGCCATGGAAGGAATTGCAAGCAGTCTGGCGAAGCCGACGCAGATGCGGCGGGACGGAAAGCCGCGTCCGAGATCGGAAGCGAAGCGGGCGCGGATTGTGGAGGTTGCGATCCGGCATTTTGCCGAGCGGGGGTACAGCGCGGCGCGGGTGGAAGATATCGCGGCGCAGTTGGGCATTGCCAAAGGATCGGTGTTCCAGCACTTCAAGAGCAAGGACGGACTATTCTTCGAGGCATACAAAAAGGCGGTGCAGTCGTTTCCGAAATATATGCAGGCGCCGGCGGCAGTGCAGGAGCGGGGGTTTTTTGAGCTGCTCCGGTACTGGCTGGGACGCACGGAGAACATGGTACGCGATAACTGGTCGTCATACCGAATCTATCTGGTTGGTAACTACGGGACAGACCTTTCGCTGCGGAGGGAAATCAACCGGTTTCTTGTGGCCGAGGATCCTTACGGATGGCATGACTTCGTGAGCTTCGGAGTAAAGCGGGGAGAGTTACGGCCGGATCTGGATGGGGACATGATCGGATCGATCCTGGAGTGGACGATGGATCGGTTTCAAGATGCGCTGCTCACCGAAGAGTTGGATCCGGGATTATTTCGGAAGTCGGGACCGGTACCAGAGGAGAAGGAAGCGCGCATTGAGCAGTTTGTGGAATTGTTGCGGCGGGCAATCGGGTCGGAGAAAGTACAAGTCTCGGGGAAGAAGGCATGAAGGATGGCATGAGCCTGGAGCAGATTATCGCCAGTTATGATGACGCGGCTCCGTTGACGGAAGCGTCGACGATTCCGGCGCCATGGTACGTCGATGCGCGAATTGCGGAACTGGAACGGCAGACGGTTTTCTCGCGGACCTGGCAGGTGATGGGGCGAGTGGACCAGGTGGAAAAGCCGGGACAGTTTGTGACGGCGACGGTGGCGGGAGAGCCGCTGGTCGCGGTGCGCGGAAACGATGGCGTGCTGCGGGCGTTTTACAACGTGTGCCGGCATCATGCGGCGGCGGTGGTGACGGAACCGTGCGGGCAGGCGTCGATTTTGCATTGTCCTTATCACGGATGGAATTACGGCCTCGATGGGACGCTCAAGGGCATGCCGGAGTTCGACGGTGTGAAGAACTTCGAACGCAAGGACAATGGGCTTGTCCCGGTGAAGGTGGAGACGTGGCAGCAGTTTGTGTTTGCGAATCTAGATGCGGAGGCAGCTCCGCTGGCCGATTATCTTGGCGGATTGGTAAAGCGCGTCGCTCCCTTGGGTTTATCCAGACTGCATTACTATGCCAGCCAAACCTACAACATCCATTGTAACTGGAAGGTGTTTGTCGATAACTATTTGGATGGCGGATATCACGTTCCGCATTTGCATAAGGGACTCAATTCTGTCTTGGACTATAAGCAATACACGATCGAGAATGAGGACCGGTATTGCCTGCAATCAAGCCCGATGGTCACTTCGGACGAGCATGCGGCCACCGGTGCGACGCGGAAGGGTGACCGCGCCTGGTATTTCTGGCTTCATCCAAATTTCATGTTCAATCATTACGAAGGATATCTGGATACGAATCTGGTTATTCCGGTCGATGTGGATCATTGCCGGGTCATCTTTGATTACTACTTCAGCGATGTGAGCGAAGCTGGGCGCGCCTACAACGAGCAGAGTGTAGCGGTGGGGAATCAGGTGCAGGATGAGGACTTGGGGATTTGCGAAGCAGTGCAAAGAGGGCTGAAGTCGCGGGCTTATGGCGCGGGACGGCTGTCGGTGCGCCGGGAGGCGGGGGAACAACTGTTTCATCAGTTACTGGCGGCGGATTTGAAGAGTGGGCTCGGGCAGGCGGAGATGGCGTTCGAGCGGTAGGACTTGACCGCGGCAGAGCGCGGACCGAAATCAGAAACACGTCGATTAAAAAAGCTGCGCGAAAACTTGCGCTTCGTATCAGGGGTATCGCTTTAGCGATACCTTCAATCTCAGGGTTCGACTGCCCCTTTAGGGGCCGTCTCTAACAATGGGGATATCCGTGAAAAATATTCTTATGGTGGTGATTGCCCTGGCCCTCAGTTCGTTGGCGGTGGCACAGGTGACCGTGGTTCGGGCCGGGCGCCTGATTGATCCGGATTCGGCGACGGTACTTACGAATCAGGTAATCATGATTAAGGATGGGAGGATTCAAGCAGTAGGCAGGGAACTGGCGCTTCCGGCGAACGCGACCGTGATTGATCTTTCGGCCAAGACGGTGTTGCCGGGGCTGATTGATTGTCATACGCACGTGGCGGATGGGCAGAGCGACGGCGAACCATTCAATGTGCTGCGGAAGACAGCGTCTCGGATTGCGCTGGAGTCCGTTCCGAATGCGCGGGCGATGTTGCTTTCGGGATTTACTACGGTGCGTGACGTCGGCACTTATAGGGCCTTGAATGACATCGCGCTGCGAGATGCCATTGCCCGCGGAGACGTTATTGGGCCGCGGATGTTTGTGGCCGGGGCTTACATCACGATCACCGGCGGCGCGGGAGCGATGACAGGACAGGCTCCGGATATTCAATTGCCTTGGGATCTGCATTATGGGGAGGCAAACAGTCCGTGGGAAGTGCGGCAGAAGGTACGGTTGCTGGCGCACGATGGAGTGGATCTGATCAAGATGCTCTCGACGGGAGCGGTGCTGACCCACGGAAGCAATCCGGCGTCGATTGAGTTCACAGAGGAGGAGTTACAGGCGGGCGTGGATGAAGCGACCCACTTCGGGCTGCGGGTGGCGGTCCACGCGCATGCGGCACAGGGGATCCGGAATGCGATTCTGGCGGGCGCGGCGTCGATTGAGCACGCGGAAATGCTGGACGACGACATCATCGCAATGGCCAAGCAGCGCGGGACGTATCTGGATATGGATATTTATGACGAAGAGTGTATCCAGGCGGGAGCAAAGACGGGACAGACTCCCGCTGATTTCCTGCAGCACGATGCGGATCTGGGGCGAATCCAGCGAGAGAATTTCGGCAAAGCAGTGCGGGCAGGAGCGAAGATGGCGTTTGGCACCGATGCCGGCGTATGCGCTTACGGAACGAGCGGGAAGCAGTTTGCGTTCATGGTGAAGTATGGGATGACGCCGATGCAGGCGATTCAGGCCGCGACTTCGAATGCCGCGGATCTGCTGGGACATGCGAACGACCTAGGGTCGATCAAGGTGGGAAAGTATGCGGACTTGATTGCCGTGAGCGGTGATCCGCTGAAGGACATCAGCTTGCTGGAGCGAGTGGAGTTTGTGATGAAGGACGGGAAGGTTTATAAGTCGGCTGGGGCGGCGTCGTGTGTGCAGTAGTTATAGAGGCAGCTCGCACCGGTTCACTAGGGATGAAAGTTGAGTTCTACGAGTTCTTTGGTTTCCTGCGCAGCCGGCGCCCATTTCCATTTCTCTATCGCATCGACCGCGGCTTTTGCCAGCAAAGGATTGCCGCCAATCACTTGAGTGAACTTCGCCTTTCCGCTGGGTGCGACCACGACTACCACCCTCACAGTTCCATGAATTTGCATTTTGCGGGCTAGGTCTGGATACAGTGGAACCACTCTGTCCACTATCGCCCGCTTTCCTTCTGGTTGCTCTTGAGCCAGAGAAGCGAGTGGGCAGAAGGCGATTACTCCCAAGGAAAACGAGATGAGGGCGGCTACAAAAAAGGGTCGCGTGGATGGCTTTTTCACCAGGGCCAGCCTACCCGAAATTCTGAACGCCGCGAAAGTAACTACAGTAATCCGCTAGGGATGAAAATTGAGTTCTATGATTTCTTTGGTTTCCTGCGGAGCCGGTCCCCATTTCCATTTTTCGATGGCATCGACTGCGGCTTTTGCCAGCAAAGGACTGCCACCCAGCACTTGAGTGAACTTCACTTTTCCGCTGGGCGTAACTACGACTTCCACCTTGACGGTTCCGCGCATCTGCATCTTGTTGGCCAGTTCTGGATACACCGGGACCACTTTGCTCACTATCTTCCGCGATGCTTCCGGCTGTTCTTGAGCAAGAGAGGAGGCTGGGGAGAAAACGATTACTCCCAGGGAGAGCGCAACGAAGATGGCTGAAAGATAGGGTCGCATGGGGAATTTGTTCACCGCGGATAGACTACGCGGAATTCAGATCGTCGCGAAAGTAACCACAGTAACCAAACCGTGTTCCGCGGGAATCCGGCGGTCAAATGCGACGAGATTTTATCGTGATCGTTTACTGGTGATCCCTGCGAATGGTTTCTTCCCAGGTTTTTTGTTTCAGGGGCTGGCCGTCTTTAAATAGTTGGCGGGTGTATTTGTAGTAGAAGTTTTGGGCATCGCTGGTTAGCGTCAAGTGGCCTTGCCAGGTTAGGGTTTGTTGCTTCAACGCCATGACGATTTCCGCTTCGCCTTGGACGGAGCTGGTTCCGGGGTGGTTGTCGTCGGCGAAGTAGGTTATGCCTTCGAAGTCGCTTTCTTTTCCCCAGGGGTAGGTTTCTTCAGATTTTCCTGTCCAGGTGACTTTTGTTTTTCCATTCAGCTCGTCGCGCTCGGTTTTCCAATCGCCGGGCCAGGGAAAGCCTGCGGACTGAATGTCGTTGCGTTGTTCGGACCGCTCGGGGGGCGCGAATTGGGGCGCGGCGTACATCGAAGGCGGGACCAGTGGCAGGGTCAGCCGTGATCCAGAGCCACCACCGAATTGAAGGGTGGTCGTCATCGCATAAGGAGTTGGCCAGACCATCGGCCACAGCGCGTTCGAAACTGCCAGGCGGATGCGATGCCCTATGGGGAAAGTCCAGGTGGCGAGGTGCATTTCGATATCCAGCGGATAAGTCTGGTTGGGCACTAGATCTTTCGGTTCAGAAGCACTTTCGCGCTGCGCGCCGTTGACCCCGGCTCCGGTGACTTGGGTGACGGTGCCGTCGGGAGCTACGTCAGAGAGACGGGCGAACCAGTCGGCTTGCGGGGCGGACGAACTCACCTGAAGCAGGGCGTGTGGGCGTCCGAGAATAGTGAGGTCGGTTTTGAGCGGAGCGGAATCGTAGATAAGGCTGAAGGCGTCGACCGGACGCTGGTCAGTGAGAAGTTCGCCCCACCAGAATCCGGCTTCCACGCCAACAGATGGCACGTAGCGGAGTTGGTGGACGGCGGACTTAGCGGGGTCGGTCGAGAGGACGTGCGCTTCATAGAGATAGAGCGTCGTGTTCGCTACGTTCCTCGGGGGCCATCCAATTTCGCCGCGCCATTTTCCAGGCACGATTTTTAAATGAGGATCGGGAGCATGCCAATCCTGCACATAAATCGACAGCGGCGGTTCTTCCATGATTCCCGTGTTGCGGTTCTTGAGCCAGGTATCCCACCAGCGGAGCGCCTGATCTCGCCATTCAATCTGAGGACCAGGTTCGGCGTCGTTGGGAAAGGTGTGATTCCAGGGACCGATGATCGCCTTCACCGGCGCTTTGACTTGCTCAAACATGCGCGGGATGGAATCACGATAGCCGTCGAGCAAGCCTCCGATAAGGAAGCAGGGAATTTTGATTTCGCTGAGTGGCTTGACGGGAGCGTGCCAGAACTGGCCGTCGCGCTGGTGCCTGAAATACATCAGTGACCAGGGCGCAGATTCGAAGCGCGGCCCGAGGATTGTCTCGTCGAGCGAGTAGTCGGGAGCGCCGGTCATCGATGGGGCGAGGTCCATGTTGAGTTCGAACTCGTCGAAGTGCATCATGCCGTCGATGTAGTGGACGTCGTCGTGGAACAGTTGTTCAGTGGCATCGACGGCTAGGATCGCTTTCAGTGCGGGTGGATGGCGCATGGCGAGCTGGATGGAGTTGAAGCCTCCCCATGAGACTCCGAACATTCCAACTTTGCCGGTCGACCAGGGTTGCGCGGCTAACCAGGCGATGACTTGCTCGCCGTCAAGTTGTTCCTGCTCGGAATACTCGCGATCGGTGGGCGTGCCTTCGCTGGCGCCGAAGCCGCGGATATCGACGCGGACGCTGACGTATCCGCGGGCGGCGAACCAGGCGTGCACAGGATAGTCGCGCGCCGCGGTGGCGTCGTCTTTGCGATATGGGAGATATTCGAGGAGAGCGGGGAATTTTTCGCCGGGCTTGGCGTCGGCCGGCATGTAGAGAGTCGCGGAGAGGCGGATGCCGTCCGGCATGGGGATCGATTGTTGGACCATGCGAACGGTGTACAGCGCGTTCGGCGCCGGTTTTGGGACTGGCAGCGCGCAGAGGCAGGAGGAAATTAGGAGCGGCGCGAGACCGCCCAGGGTTACAGCAAATCGAGAGCGAGGAGTGTAGAGCCAGCTGCCGTTACCAGTCCGCGTAGGGACGGACGCATTCGTCCGTCCAGCCGAGCGCAGTTCGGCAGCTGCCGTTGGCCGATAACTTAAGAACATTGACGCCGCAAATCATAACAGGCGCGAGCGCTTGCAGGTTAGGCTGTTTTCACTGCCTTGACACGGTGTAACTATCTTCATATTGTTGCTAGCCATCTATGAACATTGTTAAAGCTACGAAGCAGTACGAGAGCTGGCTCGGGCTGCACATCCGAATCGTTGAACCCGATTTGCGGTTCAAGCATGAGCAGATGGCGGCGGCCCTCTTTCCCTTCTTTCGTGCGACTTTCTACCGCTGGTTGCAAGTGTGGCCGAAGGAG
>Ga0210406_10004549_pt1 | contig 14804 bp, 9 predicted proteins | sample IncBWC30MmetaG_FD_155454 | JGI IMG/M metagenome (GOLD analysis project Ga0210406, IMG submission 155454) | Forest soil microbial communities from Barre Woods Harvard Forest LTER site, Petersham, Massachusetts, United States - Inc-BW-C-30-M | ecosystem: Environmental > Terrestrial > Soil >... | reverse complement strand
CGATCTCCCGGTCGTATTCGGACACCGGCATTTGCCCGGCTTCGTGGGATTAGGTCTAACCATCTTGTGGGTGCTGGGGATCACGAATGCATTCAATCTGATCGACGGTCTGGATGGTCTGGCGGCTGGCTCTGCTCTGTTTTCGACGATGGTGGTGTTCGTGGTCGCGCTGCTGGGCCAGTTTTCGTTGGTCGCGCTGTTGACGATCGCTTTGGCGGGAGCGATTCTGGGGTTTCTGCGATACAACTTCAATCCGGCGACGATCTTTCTGGGAGATTGCGGCAGCCAGTTCATTGGCTTCCTGCTCAGCGCGCTTGCTCTGCAGGGTGCGCAAAAGGCGCCGACCATTATTGCGGTCGCGATTCCGGTGGTTTCGTTTGGTTTGCCGATTCTAGAGACGTCGCTCTCTGTGTTGCGGCGCCTGATCAGCGGGCGTCCCGTGTTTACCGCCGACCGCGAACACATTCATCACAAACTGTTAGAACTGGGGATGTCGCACCGGCAGGTAGTGATTGTGCTATACGCTGTCTCGGCGCTATTCGCGATGCTGAGTTTGTTTTTACTGTGGCCGACAGGAAGTACCCTCGGCTTGGTGCTAGCCGTGTTGGGGACGGGCGTATGGCTAGGCGTACAGCACCTGGGATATCTGGAGTTCGGCGAATTGCGCCGGGTGGCGCAGCGCACGCTCGAGCAGCGGCAAATCGTGATCAATAATCTTTCGATCAGGCGCGCGACCGAAGAGTTAAAGGTGGCCCGCGACTACGCGCAAGTGTGCCGGATCCTGGTGGCGGCGTTCGACTCGAACGATTTCGATGCATTCGACCTGCACGCCAAGGTGTATCCGAAAGAGCGCGGACGGCTATGTCATGAACGCGACTTTGATGGGGAGTTGGAAGAACTCCACTTCCACTGGAATCGTCCGGGTGCGCCGATGCTGCCGCGACAAGGGTCGTGCTGGGCTTTGTCACTGGATCTGTTGACGACGACAAATCGGCGCCGAGGGGCGATGGCGATCCACCGCGTCTATAGCGAACGCACTTTGCAATTAGACGTGAATCTCGTCACAACCATGTTTCCGGTCGTGCTTGCCGACGCACTTGACCGAGTATTTGGGCACGAGGTCGCGATGGTCGCGCATCCTGATGCGCGCGGAGACAGCGGCCAGGGCATGGTTGCGGCCCAGGCCGGGTAATCTCCGAAGGGCGATTCTGGTTACTGGTCGTCCTTGTCTTTGTCTGCGGGCGGCTTCGGAAGCGGCTTTTCGATTGGCTTGCGCGGCAACATCTGGTCGCGCATCGCGGCGTCATAGACAAACCCCGCCACAATCACTGCTGCCTGTTTGAGATCATCCGCCTGAAGGCGGTCGTACACGTCCATGTTGGAGTGGTGGGTGCGAGTGTCGTAGTCCAGCGGGTCCTGGATGAACTGGAAGCCCGGGATGCCGACTGCATCGAAGGAAAGGTGGTCGGTGCCGCCGGTGTTGCGCATAGTGATGGTGGACATGCCGAGATCACGGAAGGGCTGCATCCAGGCTTCGAAGATCGGCTCGACGGCGGCGTTCTCCTGCAGATATACGCCTCGAATCTTGCCGCTGCCGTTGTCGACATTGAAGTAGGCGGCGAGCTTGGCCTGCTCAGGCTTAACCGTAACCGGACCCGCTTCGCGGCGAATCAGCGTAGGCATCCCTTTCATGTCGGGATCGTCCATGGCAGGGCGCGCGCCGAAATGTTGCTGCACGTAGTTTTGCGAGCCCAGTAGTCCTTGTTCTTCTCCGGTCCACAGAGCGATGCGGATCGTGCGGCGCGGCTTCACGTCGAGTGCTTTGAGGATGCGGACGGCTTCCATCATGACAACCGTGCCTGCGCCGTTGTCTGTCGCACCGGTGCCCGCATGCCAGGAGTCGAGGTGCGCGCCCAGCATTACGACTTCATCTTTCTTGTCTTTATCTGTGCCGGGGATTTCGGCGACGGTGTTGTATTGCATCGGGTCCTCATCATAGAAAGTGTTAGTGACGTTGAGTTCGAGTTCGACATCTCTCTTCTGTTCGAGCAGGCGCGCGACGCGATCCCATTGCTCGAGTGCGACCGTCACGGCTGGGATTTGCACAGTTTCACCAGTTTTCCAGCTTCCACCGGACTGCACGAAGACTGTGCCGCCGCCGAAGTTGCCGTAGCCGTGATCGACGATTGCGAGCACTTTTTCGTCGGCCAGAAATTTCATCGTGTCGCGCTGGAATGCCATGCGCTTGAGGAATTCGCTAAAGCGGAATGCGTTCTTTTCGTTGGGAAGTTGGTATTGGGCGATCTCGGCGAGTTCTTTGTCGCCAAGCCGCTCGAACATGGGCTTATCCACGACTTTCACTTCGGGATCGGGCCCAAACAGGGCAATCATGCCCGCCAATTTTCCGCGGTACTTATCGAAGTCTTTCTTGTCGGTGATTTTGACACGGATGCACTTAGCTTTGACCGGACCACTCGTGCCGGGGGTCCAGGCCTTTGCGTAGGCAATGAATGGAGCGGTATCCGGCGAGACCATACGAACGCTGACGAATTGATTGGCCCACCCTCGTCCAAACGGGCCCCAGGACTCGAGGTGTGCATTGCTCAGGCCGAAGGCGGTCAACTGGTCGCGGGTCCATTCGTTAGCGTGCTTGAGGTTGGGCGACCCGGTGAGGCGCGGGCCGATGCCGTCCATGAGGCCGCTGGCGGTTTCCATGATCTTGGAATTGCGGAAGCCCTCGTAGCGAATGCGGGTCATCATGTCGAGGTCAGCTTTTTCCTGAGCGGCGGCGAAAGAAACCAGCAATAGCGCGAGCAAGGGCAAGCGCAGGGCGCGTTTCATGAATGGACTCTCCGATGGGCTGAACGAACCGATGAATATACTACCAGCGAGCAAAGCTGAGTATGTCGTTGTACGACAGAATTATGTTTCGGGCGGTGGGGGGCAGCCTGGGAACTCTTTCAAGAACGTGTTTCCCATGTATTGCAGATCGTTGATTCCGATCTCGCTGGTGTAGAAGCCATCGCTGGTGAGACGGCGCAGGAAGGCAAAAAATTCGACGCCCTGGCTGAGGCTGGGATCGTCGAACGCATTCTTCTTGAAGGCGATCAGAGGATTTCGGATTTCTGGTCGGGCGTGGCGCTGAGGAAGGTTTGGTTGTAGCGGTCCGCGCACTGTCCATCGAGCCACATGAGGCCGCCCCCTATGGTGACCTGGTAGTCGCGGTTCTCGCTGGTGAGGAGATCGATGAACTCTGGAACCCCGGCCTCAATGGCGCCACCGGAATGATCGTCTTTTGGGAAGATGGTTTCGCAGAGAACGCTCAAGGTCTGGTACTGGTGGGCGGAGAAGAACTTGGGTTTGTATTTTGCACCGGGGGCATGCGTTTTTTCTTCCGTTACCATGCGATGCACATGTTCAGCGGCCTGCAGTGGGATGATCTGAAGCACAGAGGAGCCCAAGGCTCCCATGGTCAGAGTGCGGAGAATGTCGCGGCGGCTGATGCCTGTGGTGAGATTGTCGAGTTTCTTGGTCTGTTCAGTCACAGGTTCCCCTTCTTCGCCTCGTCGAGCAGATGGTCGGAGGCGCGCCATGAAAGCGCGAGGATGGTGAGTGTCGGATTCTTGTCGGGGTTGGTTACAAGCCCCGCGCCGTCGCAGACAAAAAGATTCTTCACGTCGTGGGCCTGGCAGTAACCGTTGAGCACGGATGTCGTCGGGTTGGAGCCCATGCGGGCTGTGCCGACTTCGTGAATGATCACGCCGCCATCGGCGATGCCGTAGGGATTGTCACCGGTTGAGTCTGTACTCGTGAGATAGGTGCCGCCCGCCGCCTCTACGATGGCGCGAAAGGTTTCTTGCATATCTTTCGCCATCTTGATTTCGTAGTCGCTCCATTTGAAATGAAAGCGAAGGATCGGAATGCCCCATTGGTCGACGAGGTCGGGATCAATTTCGCAGTAGCTGTCGGGGTTCGGGATCATCTCGCCGCGCCCGGCGAAGCCAATGCCAGTGCCGTAGCTCTTGCGGCAAGCTTGTTTCAGGCTGGCGCCGTAGCCTTCCACGTCATCGCAGAGATCGTGGAACATGCCGATGCCGGGCATGTCGCGGCCGCCGCCCATCTCGATGTGATATCCCCGGGGGAAATCGTTCTGGCGGTCGTATTTCCACCAGGGCACGTAGACGTGCATGCCACCGGTGCCATCGTGATTGTGGGGCGGGACTTTTTCCATCTGTGGAAAGTAGCCGGTGCCTTCGCTGCCGACCGAGTCCATCAGGTTGCGGCCGACCGCACCGGACGAATTCGCGATGCCCTGCGGGAAATGCGGGGATTTTGAATTCAAGAGCAAGCGCGCGGATTCGCAAGCGCTGGCCGCGACCACGACTGCACGGGCGTGCACACGTTTTTCAGAGCGCGTCGCTTTGTCGACGTAGGAGACGCCCTCGGCCTTGCCGTCTTTACCCACAAGAATCTCACGAGCCATGGCGCCTGTGATGAGGGTGAGGCGTCCGGTTTTTTGTGCGGGTGGGATGAGCACCTGGCTCGAGCTGAAGTTCGAGCCGAGGCGGCAGCCGCGGCCGCATTGTCCGCAGTAGTGGCAGGCCGGGCGACCATTGAGGGGGCGCGTGAGGACCGCCAGGCGCGCAGGAATGCATGGAATGCCGATCTTGTCGCAGCTTCGTTTTAGGACAACCTCACTACAGCGCGGTTTGGGTGGAGGCTGGAAGATACCGTCGGGCGCGCTGGGAATATTTTCTTTCGTGCCGAAGACCCCGATGTAGGACTCGACGCGATCGTAGTACGGCGACAGGTCGTCGTAGGTGATGGGCCAGTCGTCGCCGAGTCCGTCGCGTGTCTTGGAGCGGAAGTCTACGGGAGAAAAGCGAAGGGCGATGCGTCCCCAGTGATTGGTGCGGCCGCCGACAATGCGCGAGCGGAACCACCGGAATTTTGAGCCGGGTGCGGTGGTGTAGGGTTCGCCTTCGATGGTCCACGCGCCGGTGGGCGCGAGGAACTCGTTCTCCATTCCGTTGCCAGGCTTGAGCGCATTGCCGCCGACGCCCGCACCACGATGCGAGAGTTCATAGGGCCAAACGTGTTCCTTGAAATCTTCCTGGGGATTGAGAGGAGGGCCAGCCTCGAGCAGGACAACACTGAGTCCGCCTTCGGTGAGAACTTTGGCGGCCATGCCGCCTCCGGCGCCGGAACCCACGATGCAGACGTCATAGAGCTTGGGGGAACGAATCACTTGCGGCATAGTCGAGGCTCACTTCTCCGAAGTCGGCGATTATAGCGCTGTCTGAAGGGCGATGCGGATTTTTCCAGAGTGCCGATGTGGGTACAATGAGCCGCATGAATTCTCCTTTACAAGTTGGGCTGGTGGGCTACGGACTGGCGGGCCGAGTTTTTCATGCGCCGCTTATTCATGCGAATTCAAACCTGCGCTTAACGCAAATTGTTCAGCGGACGGGAAACGAAGCCGCGACGCATTATCCCGGAGCGAAAATTCTGCGCGATGTGCAGGCGTTGCTGGATGACCGTGAGGTTGAGCTGCTTGTAGTGGCTACGCCCAACTCCAGTCATTTCGACATCGCATCGCGGGCGATGCAGGCGGGAAAGCATGTGGTGGTGGATAAGCCGTTCACCATTACCGTGCGCGATGCCGACGATTTGATTGCGCTTGCCAAGAAGACGGAGCGGGTGCTCAGCGTTTTTCAGAACCGGCGATGGGACGGCGATTTTCTGACTGTGCAGAGGATTTTGCGCGAAAAAGGTGTCGGCGAGCTGGCCGAGTTCGAGAGCCGCTTTGATCGGTTTCGTCCAGCGCCAAAGCCAGGTGCCTGGCGCGAAAAGGCGGAACCAGGAGCGGGCGTTTTTTACGATCTTGGTCCTCATTTGATTGATCAAGCGCTGATGTTGTTCGGTAAACCACAGGGTGTATATGCGGAGATTCGCCGCCAACGCGCGAGTGCGGAGGTCGACGACAGTTTCCAGGTTCATTTGCAGTACTCGACAGTCAAAGTGCTGCTGAAGGCAGGAGCGCTGGTGTGCGAGCCCAGCCCGCGGTTTGTGTTGTATGGGGTTGAAGGGAGCTATGTGAAGTATGGCCTAGATCCGCAGGAAGAAGCGTTAAAGCAGGGAGGTTCGCCGGCGCAGCCGAACTGGGGAGCGGAACCGGAGTCGGCGTGGGGAACGCTCTCTAAGTGCGGGGGGAGAATTGAGAGGAAGAAGTATCCGACGCTGGCTGGCTGCTACCAGAATTACTACGAGAACGTGTATCGAACGATTCGTGGAACGGATGAGTTGGCCGTTACCGCTGCGCAGGGCCGGGACGTAATCCGCATCATTGAACTGGCACAGCAGAGTGCTCGCGAAAAGCGTGTGATCCCGGTGGATTAATTCGCGAGCTAGCTACAACTCACCGCGCTTCATCTGCTGCACCGCATGATCACAGGCACGTGCAGTGAGCGCCATGTAGGTCAGCGACGGATTTACGCAGGACGAGGACACCATTGCCGAGCCATCGGTGATGAACAAGTTCGCGATGTCGTGAGCCTGATTGTAGCTATTGAGCACGGATGTTTTTGGATCGCGTCCCATACGAGCCGTGCCCATCTCGTGGATGGAGAAGCCGGGCGGATCGCCTGCTGTGTCGGTGTAGGGTTCGATGTCGTGGGCACCGGCGGCGGCCAGCATTTCGGCGGCGGTGATGGCCATATCTTTCTGGATAGCCAGTTCGTTGTCACTCCACGCGCATTGAATGTGGAGCACCGGGATGCCCCACGCGTCCACTTTCTCTTTGTGGAGTTCGACGTAGTTGTTGTGATTGGGCAAACATTCGCCATAGCCGCCGAATTCGAACGACCACGGCCCGGGCGCCGCCATTGTGTGCTTGAATTCGGCGCCAAACCCCGGCTGCGTGAAGCCGCGATGCCAATCTGCCTGATGACCCCCGCCTTGAAAGCCGTATCCACGTAGAAAGCCCGAATACTTTTCTTTGACGTTGCGGAAGCGCGGCATGTAGATGCCGTTTGGGCGACGGCCTTTGGCGGTGCGGGTTTCAAGGCCGGGAATGGTTCCGCGAGCGCCCCCATGCTTGATGTGGTCCATTACATTGTGACCGAGTTCGCCACTCGAATTCGCGAGGCCGTTGGGAAACTCATTGGTGGACGAATGCAGAAGCAGGCGAGCTGATTCGAGCGATGACGCGCACAGGAAGATGATACGGCTGCGGAACTCGGTCGCTTGGCGGGTCTGGGCATCGATGACGCGCACGCCCGAGATGCGACGAGTCTTGGCATCGAAGATAAGGCTGTGGACCACACTATGCGTGCGAAGGGTCATACGGCCAGTCTTGGCGGCCGCCGGAAGCGTTGCGTTTACGCTGCTGAAATAAGAGCGAGTGATGCATCCGCGCTCGCAGGGGCCGCAGTAATGGCAGGCGGCGCGGCCGTTGTGGGGCTTGGTGAGAATTGCAGCGCGGCCGATGGTCAGGCGGCGTTCATCGCCGAAGTATTTCTGCACTGTGTCTTTCATCACTAATTCGGCGCAGTTCATTTCCATGGGCGGAAGGAATCTGCTGTCGGGGAGTTGCGACAAGCCTTCAGCCTGGCCGCTGATGCCGATGAAATCTTCGACGTAGTCGTACCACGGCTCGATCTCGTGATAGCGGATGGGCCAGTCGATCGCGATGCCGTCACGCAGGTTAGCTTCGAAGTCGAGATCGCTCCAGCGGTAGCACTGGCGTCCCCACATGATGGAGCGGCCGCCGACTTGCCGGCCGCGGATCCAGCGAAAGGGTTTCTCGTCGGGCGTGACGTAGGGGTGTTCCTTGTCGCTCACAAAGAACTTGGAGGACCACTCGTCGCACGCGTAGCACGTGCCCTGGATTGGCTGATCCTCGCTAATCTTTTTGCGATTGCGCAGGCCGCGGAAGGGCACCTCCCACACCGGGACGTGTTCCACGTAATCTTCTTCGGGCGTGATCGGGCGGCCGGCTTCGAGAACCAGCGTCTTCAGGCCCCTTTCGGTGAGTTCTTTTGCAGCCCAGCCGCCGGTCATGCCGGAGCCAATCACAATCGCATCGTAAGTTTCAGGCATGACTATTTGCTCGGCTCGTTCGGATCCGCCGGCACGCATGCGTCGTAGTGGCCGGGGATGATCTGGAAATGGAGTTCGTCGGTAGCGCCGACTTCGGAGGTGAAGTAGCCGGTGAGGGTGAGTTGTTTCATGGAGGCGAAGAAATTGTGGGGAGCGTGATGGCGGTTGCCTCGAGACGAGTGATCGTGATCCTCGATAACCGAATCGGCGACCATTTCGAGATCAAGATCTTTCACGATAGCGGTTTGTTGGTCAGCCGCTAGCGTGACGAAATCCTTAGCAGAGCGCGAGCGGCTGCGGGCGTCGACATCGGTGAGCCCGGCAAGAAAGTGATCCCGTTCCTCCGGGCTGTACCACTCGGTGAGAATGAGATCGATGAACTCGTTCACCCGCGCGGCGGTGGCGCCGGGCGTTTTCGTCTCGGGGAGAATAATCTCCGCCATGCGGACCACCAGCGCGTTTTGCTGAGGGTTCAGCGTGCGAAGCAATCCGGCGGTCTGTGTCCGGGCGCGAGCCGCGCGCAAGAGGGCGGCCATCTCGCCGGGCACCAAAGGAATTGCGGCTGCGGTCGCGAGCAAGCGCAGGGCCTCACGTCGTTCCATGCAGCTATCCTAGCAGCTCGTTGCGCACGTTCTTGAGCACGTATGCGGCGCGTTCGACGCCGACTTCCCCAGGAAGAATCGGGTCTTCGTTCTCGATGCTGAGGATGCCTTGGTAATCGACATCCATGTAAGCCTGCACGATCGCCTTCCACGTGCTTGCACTGTGGCCGTAGCCGACGGCACGGAAGGTATCGGAGGAGTCCGGCAGTTCGTCGGCGGTGAAGGCGAAGTTCAGAACCCCGTACTTGGCAGCGTTCTCTGGGTAAATGACGGTGTCTTTCATGTGTGCGTGGAAGAGCGCGTTGTTAGCGGCGAGGAAGTGAATGGCTTCCACAGGATCACAGCCTTGCCAGAAGAGGTGGCTGAGATCGCAGTTGGCGCCGATTTCTTCGCCAGCGGCTTCGCGAAGGCGCATGAGCGTCTTCGGGTTGTAGACCGCAAAGTTAGGATGCATTTCAAGCCCGATTTTCTTGATGCCATGCTCTCGGGCGAACTTTGCCGCTTCCTTCCAGTAAGGCACGACGCGCTCTTTCCATTGCCAGTCGAGCATGGCGGCATACTCGGGAGGCCAGCGGTAGGTGATCCAGTTGGGTTGGGTGTCGGTGGGCGTTCCGCCCGGGCATCCTGAGAAGCCAACGACCACGGACACGTCCATGCGCTCGGCTAGCAGGACGGTTTGCTTGAAAGTGTCCGCATCTTTCTTGGCGTGCTGAGGATCAGGATGGATTGGGTTGCCGTGGGAACTGAAGGTCGCAACGCGAATGTTACGATCCTCGAATTTCTTTTTCCAAGCGCGGGCTTTGCCAGCATCAGCGAGCAATTCGGCTACCGGGCAATGATGGGAGCCGGGGTAGCCGCCGGTTCCGATCTCCACGGCTTCAAGGCCGAGGGCGGAAACCTTGTCGAGCATTTCGTCGAGGGAGAGCTTTTCATAGACCGGATCAAAGACTCCGATGGGGATCTCCTTTTTTTTGTGTTGGACGGCGCTCGTGCCGGAGGCCGTTTGCGCCGACGCACTCCCCACGAGAAGGGCGGGCGTAGCCGCGGCGGCTACTACGCCCCCGACTGTCGCCATGAACTCTCTACGATTCGCCGTGAACCCTGCATCCGATCTGCGCACCCGCAATCCTCCTGGCCTTAAGCCGCTAACTGTGAATTTGAAATTTAGCGGTTGATTATACGCCGGGCGATTTTTGGAGTGCGGTCGAAAGTTGCAAGAACCTGCAACTCGGGACTGCTTGAAGCGGGCGATGCGGAAGAATTCCAAAGCTGGTGTTGGTCTGCGTAAAACATGGCGAAATGAAAACCAGCGTGGTGACATTCTGGCAACTTACACCTTGACACTGTTCTGAATCAGTTTGAGAATACGGGAATTCGATTGGCGTCGAGCACTAGTTCGTTTTCCCCCACAAAGGCTCCTTCAAGGGCGCTTTCAAGTAAAGAGTTGATTATTGAAGCAGGCAGTGCTGCTGGGCGACTCCCAGTCCCAGAAAGTAGTTGGCCTGCGTTCGCCAGCTATGAGAGCGAACTCGACCGCTGATGTTTCTTTCCCCGTGGGTTGAAACCAAAGCCGGAAACTCGCAAGACGGACCGGCAAGAGACGAGACGAAAACGATGAAGCGGAAAAGCACCTATTCCTGTGGGTTGACCCTTGCCTGCCTTTCGATCCTGACCCTTCTGCCCGTTCTGGCCCACGGCCAGGCATTCAATATCCCGCCAGGCGGTTTCACAAACAGCAATGTATGCGCGAACACCACTGGCCCCGCACCGGGATGCCAGGTGTTGACCAACGGTTCTCCGAACCTGCCGCAAGTTCTACCCAGCGGAGCTCTTCGCCTGAACACGGCGGACTCAAACCAGCACGCCTCAGCATGGTTCTTCACGCAGCAGCCTTTGAGCACAGGATTCACGACCGCGTTCCAATTCCAGGTGTCCAATACCAACCACTGCAATGGCTGCGGATTCCCCGCTGATGGAATTGCGTTGGTGATTCAGGGAGACTCGGCGGGTACGGGCGCCATCGGTTTCACGGGCGACGGTCAGGACATTGCATACGGCAATGAGAACATCCCAGGAGCTACCGGACCGGGTGCTGCTATTCAGAACAGTCTCGCCATTGAACTCGATTCGTTCTTCAACCCGAGCTACGGCGACCCTGACGGAAACCACATCGCAGTGCAAAGCTGCGCGTCGAGCCAAGCACTCGGTTTGAATTCGAACAGTGCTGACCATGGTTACATTTGTCCGAATGGCGTTGCGGCCAAGATTGCGTTGCAGAGTTTGCCGAGCGGGTTGAGCCTGTCGGACGGCAACCCGCATACCATCACGGTCAATTACCTGCCACCGGCCAACGGTTGCACGACCGACTGCAACAACCTCAGCATCTTTTTCGACAGTTCGCTGATCCTGCAGACGACGGTCGACCTGACGCAATACCTGGAACTGACCAGCACACCGAGCAGCAGCGGCACTCCAGCGACTGGCGCGTATATCGGCTTCACTGCCGCGACCGGAGCGCTGGTGGAGAACAACGACATCCTGAGCTGGTCGTTCAGCCAACTGCCGTTGTCGCCGATTACGATTCCCCAGCCGCTCCAGCCGACGCAGACGGAATTCAACTACACACCGACTTTGAACGCAGGCGTGGACTACTCACAGAGCGGAGTGCCGCCCACGGCGTTCAATGGCGTCGTGATGCAGGGGACTTCGCAGGCGATTAAGGATACGGACTTTAACAACCTGGTGCAGAACACTCCGTTCCAAGGGTCCACGTGCATCCATCAGGATGTTGGTTCGGGAACATTCTCGTGCGTCGTGACCACTGACCTCTGTACCACTCCAACCAAGGGTACGCCCGCTGGAGTGAACTGCCCAGGCGCGCAGAGCGCGTCGATTGGAACGTCGAACTCCTTTAACGCGGATCCCTCACAGAAGCCGTATACGTCGCCCGCTTACATCATGGGCAAAGATACGGCTCTCAAATGCGCTGCAACGGACAACAATATTTGCAAGGGTCTCCAGAACATTTTTGTCAGTATCACGGGCGACCCGGCTCTAGTGGGACGCACGAAGGACTTCAATTCCCTCTTTATCCCGATTGAGGGCATCGTGTTTCCCAAGACTATGCCTACAACCGCACCTACGCTCAATCAAGGGTGGGCGAATGGGGATGTCTCGGTGATGTTCAACAGCACGGAAATGGTGCCTTCGAACAACCTCGATCCTCCGTCCCCTCTCCCCACCATCACGGGCATCAACTACACGATTTCAGGTGCCAATGCCCCTACGCCGATTACGGGAAGTGTTTCAGGCCCAACAGGGTCGGTTGTTGTGCCTGGAGCTGTGGAGGGAACCACTACGATCACGTTCCAAGCCGTGGATAACGCGGGAACGAACGAGACCATCGTGACGACCGACAGCAAGGACCAAGCCAGCACGTCGCTGCCGATGCTGACTATCAAGATCGATCGCACCAATCCTACGTTTAGCTGCACGCCGCCTTCCCCGGTTTGGCAGGCGACCGATGTGAGCGTTCCATGCACGGCTAGCGACAATGCGACAGGATCGGGCCTGGCAACGCCTTCCGCCTTCAACGCAACAACCACGGTGGCTGCGCTGACCGAAACCAACATCGCGCAAACCGTTCCCGTGAATGTTTCGGACATCGCGGGCAATACCGTGGTCGCCGGGCCGTTCGGGCCGTTCCTGGTGGACAAGAAAGCTCCAGTGATCGCTCCGCCTTCACTTTCCACGCCACCAGTGTTCGGACAGCCGGACACGATCAACTTCAGCTGCTCGGATGGTGGTTCGGGAGTGGTTTCTTGTGGGGTGACTGGCTCACCAACGTTCGCACCTGTTCCGAACACCGGGAACCTCAGCGTGAATGCGGACACCTCCAGTGCGGGGATGAAGACCCTCACGTTGAATTCGAAGGATCTGGTGGGCAACCAGAGCACACCGCTCGCGTTCAACTACACGGTTGCGAAAGCGACGCCACTTATCACATGGCCGACACCCGCGCCGATCGCATACGGTACGCCTTTGAGCGCAACGCAACTCGATGCAACGGCAGCGGTAGGCGGCACACCCGTGGCAGGTACGTTCCTTTACAACCCGCCGGCAGGCACGGTGCTTGCTCCTGGAGTCCAGACGTTGAATGTGACCTTTACCCCAACCGATACCAACGATTATGCGACGGTGTCGGCTTCGGTGATGATCACGGTCAACCAGCCCACGCTCAACTTCTCGCCCAGCAGCATTAACTTCGGGAACGTTTATCTTGGCTTCCCGGTATTCGGAGCCATCGTAGTCTCAAACCCGGGTACGGCGGCAGTGCAGATCAGCAGCGTGAAGCTGGTTCACGGCACAGCCGACGGCGACGACTACGGCATCGTCAGCAACTGCCCGAAGTCGCTCAAAGCTGGTGGCGTCTGTGTGATCGCGGTCGGATTCAATGCAGATGACCTCGGGTTGCGCACGGCTACCATCGTTGTGACCGACACGGCCGCAGGTAGCCCGCAACAAATTCCGCTGTCGGCGAACGTCATCAGGAAGAAAAAGTAAGAACGAGAAGTTGTTCTTTGGTGGGCGAGGACAATGGTCCTCGCCCTTTTTTTACTTTCCGGGCGCGGAGTCTTCGGCCATGTTCCACATCACGCGGGCGAATTTCCAGGACCCGTTCGCCTCTCGCTTTAAGACTCGAAGTGCCTTGCCGCGAAAGGATTTCACTTCGCCCTTCTCGGATTCCCGAAAGCTACTGTCGAAGTACCCCTATTCGTACGCCCAGCCCTCGACGACCTGTGTATCGCGAATGTCGGGTTTGCAGCTCATGATCTTAACGCCAGGATGTTCGGCTTGTTCTTTCTTGTTCCCGGCGAGAATCGCCGCTTTCCCGATCACAGCTGGGGAGCCCGGTTCTAGGAGCACCGCATCCTCGGTAAACAAGTCGGCGAGAGCCTGAGGGTCGCTGGAAAGAGTGGCGTCCATATCCTGCTGGTGCAGTTTCTGGATGCCCTGCTCGTCGGACATGGAGGCTCCGGCGGTGCGGGTTGCAGTCTGGGGAAAGATGATCAGGCTTAGGATCACAAGCAGGCTGAGCGAACGCCAAGGCTGATGAGAATTCGTCACGAGTCCTCCTGGGCAGACCGGAAGATTCTGACAAAGAGATCGCGGAGATGCCAGCGCTTCGTTGAGGAGGGTAGGGACTCTCGAACTAGTTCTTTTGCGCGACCTGTGTGGCAGTGGCGAACATGGGCTTGAGATCGTCGCGGTCGGAGATGTGCTCGGCGCCCGGCTCCTTCTGGATTCGCTCGAGCAGGCTGAGCGCACTCTTGAATTGAGCGCTACTTTCTGAAGCGTTGCCCGAGGCGTGGAGCGCAGTGCCGAGCAGGTAGTGAATCCGGGCTTGCAGAAGGAGCAGGCCGAGCTTTTCGCTTTTGCCCAGGGCGCGATCCAGTTCCGTGCGCGCGCCGGTGGTGTTCTTGTCTTGCAGCAAAGCCTCTCCCAGGTAAACGGACGCTTCGAGCCCAAGACTCCGGCGTCCCTGCTGGTCGGCCTTTTGCGCCAGGTTCTTGAGGTCGTTGACGGCACCGCGAGCCCGGCCTTCGCTAATGGCCACCTTCGCCTGGTTCAGCTTGGAACTGAGAATCAGATCAGTATCCAAGATGCGCGCCGCCAATCTCGACGCCTGATCGTAGGACTCGCCGGCGCCCTTCGCGTCGCCCTGGTAGAACTTCAAGTCACCTTCAGCATTGAGTAGCGCGGCACTCAATGCATCGCTCTTCAGATCGGGAACGATGCTGCGCGCTTCATCCAGATACTTTCCGGCTTCGCCGCCCCGGCCTGCACGCCCCAGCGCATCGGCAAGCGCGATCCACGCACTCGCCATCGTCGCTCCCTTTTCGCCGGCCGCTTTCAGGCCGTTTGTCGCGTCCTGTAAGGCGCCTACAGCCGGACCCATGCGTCCTTGGGATTGGAACATCAGACCCATGGCCATCGACACGACGGCGGCTCCGCGGTTGTCGTTGCTCTTGTGGTTCAGGTCGAGCGCGCGCATGTACGACGACATTGCCTGGTCGTACTGCCCCAGGCTCACGTACGCGC
>Ga0210406_10004548_pt1 | contig 14804 bp, 9 predicted proteins | sample IncBWC30MmetaG_FD_155454 | JGI IMG/M metagenome (GOLD analysis project Ga0210406, IMG submission 155454) | Forest soil microbial communities from Barre Woods Harvard Forest LTER site, Petersham, Massachusetts, United States - Inc-BW-C-30-M | ecosystem: Environmental > Terrestrial > Soil >... | reverse complement strand
TATGTTAATCGCTGTTTTCCTGTCAACTCATTGTTTTTATTGGAGTTAGGCCCCCGAGGGTCGGTCTTTGTCTGAAAAGAAGCAGATCCTAAAATCCGCATCGATTATTTCGCTGGTCACCTTCGCTAGTCGCATCTTGGGCTACGTTCGCGACCAACGCATTACCCTTCTCCTCGGAACCACACTCAGTGCCGATTCTTTCGTCCTTGCCTACCGTATCCCAAATCTTTTCAGGCGTTTAGTGGGGGATGGCACCTTTTCCGCCACCTTTGTCCCGGTCGTAACCACTTACATGCGGGAACGCTCGGCGGAGGAGCTTTGGCAGTTCGTCAACCGCCTTTTCTGGACGGTCGCCCTGGTTCTGGCCGTGGTCGTCATCTTTGGGGTCATCTTTTCCCCGCACGTCATCCACACTTTTACTTCTCCGCAGGATAAGGTGGCTGGCTGGGACGAGGCGATCGAGCTTAACCGCATCATTTTCCCATATCTCTTCTTCCTGGGCCTTGCATCCATCGGCATCGGCATTCTCAACTCATTTCACTATTTCGCCGTTCCCGCGGCCACCACCGTGTTGCTGAACGTGGTCATCATCGTCTTCTCCACAGCCGCTGTATGGCATTATTTCCGCAGTCCGGCAACGTCTCTTGCCGTGGGTGTGCTGGTCGGCGGCGCACTGCAGTTCCTGATGCTGGTGCCGCAACTGGTGCGACGAGGCATGCGCTTCGATTTTGGGCTCTCGTTCACACATCCGGCGATTCGCGACGTAGCCCGGGTGCTCTTCCCGCGCTTCTTCGGCTTGGGCATCTCACAAATTAATTTCTTCGTAGACACTTACTTTGCGAACTCGGCTCGCATGCCGCGCGGCTCGCTGACTGCGCTGTATGTCGCGGACCGCGTGATGGAGTTGATGCTGGGCGGCTACGCCATTGCCGTTGCCACCGCGATTCTGCCGATAATGTCGCACCAGGCCGCGGCGAATAATTACGAAGGGCTGAAAAAGACGCTCACATTTGCGGTGCGCATCGTGGCGTACATCACGGTTCCGGCCGCCATCGGCCTGATGACCCTGCGCGAACCGATTATTCGCATGCTCTTCCAACACGGCCAGTTTGTCGCGGAATCCACGCGCCTCACCGCGCGCCCGCTGCTCTATTACGCGATCGGACTGCCCGCGCTCGCTTGCGTGAAGCTGATCGTTCCGGCCTTCTATTCGGCGAACGACACCAAGACGCCGGTGATCGTCGCGCTGATCTCTTTCTTCCTGAACATTTTTCTCAATATCGTGTTTCTCCAGAACACGTACTTGTATCACCGGTTTCAGAATGGCGGTCCGGCGCTGGCAACGGCGATTGCAACGCTCTTTGATTTCGTCATTCTCTTCGCCGTTTTCCGCTTGCGGTACGGCCCGCTTGGCAGTTTCGCGATCCTTCGTTCCCTGGGAAAAATCTCCGTTTGCAGCCTGATCATGGGCGCCGGGTGCCTGTTGGCGAATCACTACGCCAGCTTCACGCTGAACTCTGCCTTTTTTATCCAACTCGTGGTATTTATCGCCATGATCCTCGGGGCCACGCTGGTCTATATCGGCCTTACGTGGCTTTTCAAATGCCCTGAAATTGAGGAAGTTTACGGCATCGCCATGCGGCGCCCCGGCGCGGCGGAAGGATTGGCAGGTTCCTGATGGAAATTTCCGCAACCATCGCATCGTTTCTAACCTACGTCCGGGTGGAAAAAGGATTGTCCGCGAACACAGTTTCGGCGTATCGCCGCGACCTGGTGAAATTCGAAAGCTACACCAAAAAGAAAAAACTTACGCTGGAGAGCGTGAGTCGCGACGACTTGGTGGACTTCCTCTCCAGCCTGTTCCGGCAGAAACTGGAGAGCCGCACGGTTGCGCGGCACCTGGTTACGCTGCGGAATTTCTTCCGCTTTGCGCAGACCCAGGATCTGATCAGCATCGACCCTTCGACAAATCTGGAATCGCCTAAGATTCGACGCTCGCTGCCAGGATATCTTCGCCTGGAGGAAATCGAGCGCCTGCTCGCCCAGCCCGACGACAAAACGCCCATCGGCCTTCGCGACCGCGCCATGCTAGACGTTCTCTATTCGACGGGCTTGCGCGTTTCCGAGCTTATCGGCCTGCGCGTGATAGATCTGGACCGCGCGGTCGGCTGCGTTCGCTGCATCGGCAAGGGCGACAAGGAGCGGATCGTGCCTATCGGTAAAAAGGCGCTAGCGCTCGTCGATCGATATTTGCGTGACGCCCGCCCGAAGCTCGTAACGGCAGGGAAGCAGGTCAACTCGCCGACGCTTTTTATCAACCGGCGGGGCACCACGCTCAGCCGCGTGGGCGTGTGGAAAATTCTCTCTGCGTACGGGCGCCGCGCGGGGCTGCGCGTCCCTTTGACGCCGCACATGCTCCGGCACAGTTTTGCCACGCATCTGCTGGAAGGCGGCGCGGACCTGCGCTCCGTCCAGCTGATGCTGGGCCATTCCGATATTTCCACGACTCAAATTTATACGCACGTCGTGGAAGAACGGCTGAAGCAGATTTATAAAGCGCATCACCCCCGGGCGTAACGCACGGGAACGGACTCATCGCGGGTATGGCATTCGCTGCGGGGGATGCCAACTTTGAAGCGGAAGGAACGCAATGCCTGATTACATGTTTCTGTTGGAAAGCCGGCTTTCGCCGGAACAACGCGCGGCCATGTTGCGCGTGCAGGAGTTGGCCGCCGTCATGGGCTTCAATGTCTATCTCACCGGCGGCACGGTGCGCGACCTGATCACCGGCGCAAACCTGCGCGATCTGGACTTCACTGTCGAGGGTAATCCCTCCAAGATGGCGCGCGAACTGGAGAAGGGCGGCGCGAAGGTTTTGTCTGAAGACGAGAAATTCCGTAACGTCGAACTGCTCTTCGCCGGCGACGTCGAAGGCAGCATTACCGCGGCACGCGATGAACACTACGTCCGTCCGGGCACGCGGCCGGAACTCCGCTGGTCCACCATCATGGAAGATCTGCGGCGCCGCGACTTTTCCTTGAACGCCATTGCCATCTCGCTAAATCCCGCTTCGCGCGGCCTGCTGCTCGATCCTACCAACGGCCTCTCGGACATCGAGCACGGCGAAGTCCGCGCTCTTTCCATTCACAGCTTCACGAATCAGCCCGTGCGCCTGCTGCGAGCGTTGCGGCTGGCGGCTCGCATGGGCTTCAAGCTCGAATCCCGCACCCAGGAATGGTTCAACCTTGCGATCGAGCGCGAACTGCAGCTCACCATTACTCCAGAAGATGCCGGCGAAGAAGTGCGCAGCCTCAGCCGCGAGGAGCGCCCGCAGCTTATCCTGAAGGAATGGGAAGAAGGCGATCTGCTCGATCGGGTTCACCCGATGCTCGCCAAAAAGCATCCCGGCTACGACGCAATCAACCGGCTCATCAAGGTTCGCGACGATCTCTACATGGCCGGGTTCCGTCCGCGCCTCGCCACCCCGATGCTATTGGCCATCCTCGGTCGCCTGAAAGATCGCGAGCTGAGCAGTATGCTCTCAAAACTCGGCTATCGCTCCGCCGAAATCGAAGCCATCGAAAAATTTCCGGAGAAAGCAGCGGAGATACAAAAGGACCTCACCGGAAAGAAAACCAAGACCCCCATCGAGGCCTATCGCTACATCGAAAAGATTCCGATGGAATATGTCGCCTATCTTCTCGAGGAGTCCAGCAACTCCACCGCGCTTTCCAAATTGAAGGCCTTTCTCTACAAGTGGCGCCCAGTCCGTCAGGCCTTGCCCATCGTGGGCACGGAACTCGAAGCCCTCGGCATGCCTCGTGGCCCCAAATTCGACCAGATCGTGCAGGACGTGTTTGCAATTCAATTGAACGGCCGCGCGAAGACTCCCGAAGAGCGCGTGAAAATCCTGCGCAAGCTTTCGGGCATCAAAGAACCTCCAAAGAAGAAAGAAAAAGAAAAGAAACCCGCGAAGGCCGAAAAGCACGTGGAAACGCCGGCCGAAAAGAAAGCCGCCGCCGCGGAAAAACAGGCCACTCACGACCGTCACAAAGCAGGCATGAAAGCCGCCGCCGCGAAGCATAAATCGAAGAAGTAACTTTAGAGTAGTGCGGAGGCGCGGCAGAAGTTAGCCCAGGCCGTGAGGCCTGGGAACGCATAACAACGGAAACCAAGCGCCGTAGGTGCGACAGATCCGCCCTGCAAAATACGAATCTCCGCCCGTCCACCGCGAACCATCTCCTCGCGTCCCCTGTGCAAATCTCACAATCCCGTTCGCATTTCGCATCCCCGCGTTTTACAATCAACTTCCATGGGCAATCCCCAGTTTGTTCATCTTCACGTTCATACGGATTTCAGTCTTCTTGACGGCGCGTGCGAAACTTCCGAGCTTCTCGACGAAGCCTCCCGCCAGAAGATGCCTGCCGTGGCTATCACCGACCACGGCAATCTCTTCGCCGCTGCAAATTTCTTCCATGAAGCCAGCAAGCGCGACGTCAAGCCCATCATCGGCTGCGAAGTCTACGTCGCGAAAGGAAGCCGCCACGATCGCGGAGAAAAATCAGCGCAGATCACGAATGGCGATCGCGGCGAAATGGAGCCCGGCTCGCGCGGCACCAATCACCTTGTTCTCCTCTGCGAGAATCTCGAGGGGTACCACAATCTCATCAAGCTCGTCTCGGCCGGATTTCTGGAAGGTTTTTATTACAAGCCCCGCATCGATCTGGACCTGCTCTCGAAGCACAGCAAAGGGCTGATCGCGCTCTCCGCCTGCCTGCGCGGTCCGGTCACCGAGCCTGTAGTGGATGAAAAGTTCGATCTCGCGCGTGAAAATGCCTACCGCCTGCGCGACATCTTCGGCAAAGGCAACTTCTTCCTCGAAATTCAAGACCAGGGCCTGGAAATCGAACAGCGCGTGAACAAAGACCTTGTCCGCCTCTCGAAAGAAACCGGCATCCCCCTCGTCGCCACCAACGATTGCCACTATCTCCATCACAGCGACGCCCACGCCCAGGAAGTCTTGCTCTGCATCCAGACCGGCAAGACCATGAGCGATACCAATCGCATGAAGTTCGCCACCGACCAGTTTTATTTCAAGAGCGCCGAGGAAATGGCCAAGGTCTTCCGAGAACTTCCCGACGCGCTCAGCCGTACCGTGGATATCGCCGCGCGCTGCAACGTCAAAATCGAGCGCATTCCTAACGCGCTCCCCGAATTCAAGGTTCCCGAGGGCCACACTCCGGGCAGCTACTTCGAAAAAGTCGCTCGTGAGGGCTTCGCCCAGCGTGTGCCATTTCTCGAACGCCTCTCGCAGCAGGGCGTGCTTCACCATCCGCTCGCCGAATACGAGCGCCGACTTTCGTCCGAAATCGAAATGATCAAGAAGATGCACTACGAGGGCTACTTCCTGATCGTTTGGGATTTCATTCATTACGCCCGCGCTCAGGAAGTGCCGGTTGGCCCCGGCCGCGGTTCCGCCGCCGGCAGCCTGGTCAGCTATGCCCTGCGCATCACCGACGTCGATCCGCTGCAATACAATTTACTCTTTGAACGCTTCCTGAATCCCGAACGCGTCTCCATGCCCGATATTGACATCGATTTCTGCATGCGGCGCCGCGGCGAACTGATCGACTACGTCACGCGCAAATACGGCCGCGAAAACGTCTCGCAGATCATCACCTTCGGTACCATGGCTGCGAAAGCCGCCGTGAAAGACGTCGGCCGCGCGATGGACATTCCTTACGGTGAAGTCGATCGCCTGGCGAAGATGATTCCCACCACGCTTGGAATCGAACTGGAGACCGCGCTCGAAGAAGCTCCGCAGCTGAAATCCGCCGTCGACAGCGACGAAAAACTGAAGGACCTGATGGCCGTCGCCCTGCGCCTGGAAGGCCTGGCTCGCCACGCCTCTACGCATGCTGCCGGCGTGGTCATTTCGCCGCAACCACTCACCGAGCTCGTTCCCGTTTACAAGACCAACCGCGACGAAATCACCACGCAGTACGACATGAACGCGCTCGAGCGCATCGGCCTGCTGAAAATGGATTTCCTCGGCCTCACCACGCTCACCGTTCTCCACGACGCGGTCAAAATGGTGGAGCAGAACCGCGGTGTCAAGCTGGACCTCGACAGCCTCACCCTCGACGACGAAGCCACCTACAAATTGTTTTCTCGCGGCGAAACCACGGCCATCTTCCAGTTTGAATCCCACGGCATGCGCGATATCCTTCGCCGCTACCAGCCCACCCGCATCGAAGATCTCACTGCGCTCAACGCTCTCTATCGCCCCGGCCCCATTCAGGGCGGCATGATCGACGATTTCATTAATCGCAAGTCCGGCAAGACCAAAGTCGCCTACGAGCTTCCACAACTGAAGGAAATTCTCGAGGAAACCTACGGCGTAATCCTTTACCAGGAGCAGGTAATGCAGATCGCCAACCTGCTCGCCAGCTTTTCGCTCGGCGAAGCCGATCTTCTCCGCCGCGCCATGGGCAAGAAGAAAAAAGAGGAGATGGCTGCGCAACGCGCCAAATTTCTCGCCGGCTGCGAGAAAAACAAAATCAATGAAAAAAAGGCCGTACGGATCTTCGACCTTATGGAAGAGTTCGCCGGCTACGGTTTCAACAAGTCTCACTCCTGCGCCTACGCGCTGCTCGCCTATCAGACCGCATTTCTGAAAACACACTACCCGGTGGAATTCATGGCCGCACTACTCACCTCTGAAACCGGCAACGCCGAGAAGCAGGTGAAATACATCAACGAAGCGCGGGGCATGGGCATCTCCATCCTTCCGCCCGATGTCAACGACAGCGATCTCTATTTCACGCCGGTAGGCGACTCCATCCGCTTCGGCTTCGCCGCCATCAAGAATGTCGGCGAAAACACCGCGAAAGCGATCCGCGAATCCCGCCTCAGCCAGGGTGAATTCAAATCGCTCTACGAATTCTGCGAACGCATCGAGTCCCGCTTCCTCAACAAGCGCGTTTTCGAAAGCCTCATCAAGTCCGGTGCCATGGATTCGCTCGGCCCCCGCGAAGGCATGCTCGCCTCGGTTGACGATGCTATCAACGCCATCCAGCGCGCCGCCCGCGCCAAGGAATCCGGTCAGCACGGTCTGTTCTTTGGAGGCGGCGCCGCGGCCGAGCCCAAGGTTCATTTCGAACTGCGCGACGCACCTCCGTGGAGCGAAGAAGAGCGCCTCACCAGCGAGTACGCGATGCTGGGTTTTTATGTCTCTGGTCATCCGCTCGAGAAATACGCGTCGCGCCTGAAGGATCTCGGCGCACTATCGCTCGACGAACTCGAAGGCCAGCGCAACGGCAAGGAAATCGCCGTCGCCGCCCTCATTGTTGGCACGCGTCCCATGCGCTCCAAAAAAGGCGCACGCTGGGCCATTTACACCATTCAGGACATGACCGGCGTGCAGGAACTCCTCGCATTTCCGGAGAGCTTCGCCCGCCTGGAAAATATTCTGAAGCCCGGCGCGCCGCTGCTCCTGAAAGCCCGCGTGCAGATCGAAGAAGCCGGCACGCGCCTCTCTTTGCAGGAAGCGCGCCGCCTGGAGGACGTTGAACGCGCCGGCCCGAGCGAATTCCGCCTGCGCCTCGACATGAGCGTTCTGAACGATGAAACTTTGAACCAGCTAGAACAATTATTTGCAAGCACCCCGGGCCCAACTGCGATAGTGTTTGAACTGGTCTCCCCCGACGGCTCCATGGCATCCCTGCAATCGCAGAAACGCATCCGCGTGAAGCCGGAGCTAGAGGAAGCCGTCCGCCGCATCTGCGGCCAGCAGGCGATTCAGAGGGTTGCGTAATGTGCGCCGCTCAAAAAGAAAAAAAGGTCACCGCAATCACCACGCTCGACCGGCAGCGCGAAATCGATCGTCTGGAAAAAGACGTCGAAGAGCTTCGCCGCCTCGCCTCCACCGACGAGAGCGAGGAAGAAGTCGAGCGCCTGAAGAGGGAAGTGCTCGAACTTCGCCGCGAGTTCTACACCCACCTCGGTCCATGGCAGCGCGCCCAGATTGCGCGTCATCCCCAGCGGCCTTACACTCTCGACTGGATTAATCTGATGTTCACCGACTTCGTCGAACTCCACGGCGACCGCGGCTTTGGCGACGATAAAGCGCTCATCACCGGCCTGGCAAAGTTTCGCGGGCGTCCCGTCGCCATCATCGGCCACCAGAAAGGCCGCGACACCAAGCAGCGTATCGATCGCAATTTCGGCCAGCCCAAGCCCGAAGGCTACCGCAAAGCGCTGCGCGTCATGGAACTCGCCGCGAAATTTGGCCGCCCGATTCTTACCTTAATTGACACGCCCGGCGCATACCCCGGCATCGACGCCGAAGAACGCGGCCAGGGAGAAGCCATCGCCCGCAACCTGCGCGAGATGGCGCGGTTGCCCGTTCCCATCATCGTTACTGTCACCGGCGAAGGCGGCTCCGGCGGCGCTCTCGCCATCGCCGTAGGCGACCGGGTCAACATCCTTGAAAATGGCTTTTACTCGGTGATTTCACCCGAAGGCTGCGCGTCCATCATCTGGCGCGATTCCACCAAAGCAGAAACCGCCGCCATCGCCATGAAGATCATGTCCACCGACCTCAAAGACCTCGGCATCGTCGATGAAATTATCGCCGAGCCCGACGGCGGCGCCCACAGCGACTACGAAGCCGCCGCCAAACTTTTCGGCGACGCCCTCGAACGCCAGCTCCTGATCCTCTCCAATCAAGGCACTAAGGAACTCCTCCAGGCCCGCTACAAGAAATTCCGCCACATGTGCCAGTTCTTCGACCTCGGCGGCTAGCTTGCCTTACCAGTAGCTCAGCGAATATCGAACTAATTTTAAGCATCGGGGCGCCAGCACTCACGTCGGCGGCGTCTCAGCTATCAGTCTGTCAGTCGCACCCTCCGGTCAAGCACTGTACTGTGGCTGCGATTCCAGCTTCGAATCCAAATGGCGACTCAAATTTCAGCGGTCCGATACTGCCAGATTGTGAAACCTTGATGCCGGCGTCTGTGAAGGAGTCATCATTCCCTTTCACAAAAAATCCAGCCTTCGCTCCCAAGGAAGTCCCCGGCAACGATCCTTTAGCGCCTGCAAAGATCGTCCAGTCACCTTTCCTCTGCACGCTGAGCTGTGCGAATAGCCCGATTCCAGGCTCGGCGAGAGTCGCATCGACCTTTTCGCAGTTGAAGCTGATAGCTAGAACGCCAAAAAAATCGAGGCTGACCTTGGCGGCCTTCAAGATATCCGGGCAAGGAACTGAGCTACCCGGGTTTGGCATGGCATTCGGTGGCGAAGCCGGCTCCGGAGGTCCCTGGCTGGCGAGCCACCAAGGACCGAGGACGTTTGTTACGTTAAAGGCTCCAGCCACCAAGTTAGCGTAGAGACCAGCATCGTCAGCCTGAGCCTGTAGAGATAAACCCTGATGCGTTAGGGGAAACTCGATGTTTGCCAATAGGCCGGTCATGTCGTGGTACCAGGGATCGGCAAAAGCGCGCAATGATTGATCAAATCGTCCTTGCGTGTATAGAAATTGAGTAAGCCCCTGCCGGACAAGCGAACGACCGGTTGCGAGGGCAGCTTTACAAGCCTCGGTCGCGGAAGGGCACGGCGGTGGCAGACTCGCCAGCCATGCCCGCTCCTGATTAGACAATTCGTCGGCTAGGTTATTTATGGCCTGCTGATTCGCCTGTTCGACGGCCCAGAGGTCACTCAGTCCCGCCGGTGATCGCGAATCAAACTCCTGAAATCTCAACATGTCGAAAGCGCCTTGAATATCAGCACGGCGCACGTCAGTGATAATGGGCGGGGGATTTGCAAACAGTTGCTGGGCAGCTTGGCCAAGCACTTGGCCTCCCTGATTGAATAAGTCGATAGCTTGGCCATTAACAGTAGGCAGAAGGTTCGCATAGTAGTCACGAAATGCGGGCAGTTGATCCGCAACTGCAGGATATGGCAGCGGAGGCAGGTTCGGAGGGACTCCCTGAGATAGATCAAAGGCCTCGTCGAGAGAGGGTTGCATCGGTGGACGTATTAGACCGGCGCGGAAAGCCTTCTCCCCTGTGCTGGCATCTCCCTGACACAAATGCGCGACTCCCAGATTCAGCCTAGCCTCTGCCATGAAAGGCTCAAGTGCGAGCGAATTACCGAGCACTGTCTGCGCCTGGGGCCACTGACCAAGTTGTAGCAACGCGAAACCACGGTTGTTAAGTGCCAGAGCATGGCCATTAATTCCCATGGGGGAACCAAAATCTCCACCCATAGTGTCGGCGGCGTCGAGCAACGCCAGGGCTTCGTTCGGCATCCCGAGGAGAGCGGCCGCGCCAGCAGCGTTAACCAGATGTGTGGGATTCATCGAATCGTTTTGGTGAGCGGCGAGCAGCGCAGCAAGGGCCCCAGCACCATTCTTACCTGCCATGGCCGAGACAGCCGTCGCCACCAGTATTTCCTGGTTGGTCTGCGTGGAACTTGCGAGAAAAGATTCGAGTGCACCCGCTCCGGCGATGAGATCGAGGTTCTGTTGTATCGAGGTCATCGCCTGTGTAAACGTAAGCGAATTCGGTTGCGAGAGGCCTTGGCAGTAAAGCGGTGAGGATGCCTGTAGCGATTGAAGAATCGTGGCATCATCCGGCAAAGTGCGCGAATCGCTGAATGCATGCAGAATCAGTACCACGCCACTCGTGCATTCATTTCCAGCGAGGATTGTGTGTGTGTACATAAATGCCGCTCTATACGGATTGCTGAATTTCAACACAACATTCGGCAGGCTTGCGGCAGGAGCGAGGCCGGTGGCCGGAAAGGATCCCACTATCACCGGCTTGTCATCGGGCGTATGGCAGGTGGCATTTTCCAGCGTCACGCTCGTCGGGGTGATTGTGGGTAGCACAAAGGAGAATTGTCCAGAAAGGATTTGGTTGGATGTGTTAGTGATAGTCGCTGCGGTGTCGAATGTGTTAGTCGCGCGATTGAATACAATCCCAGAAAAACTCACGTTAAGGTCGCTGTCCAGGCTTGGAAGAGTATCCTGAGCACGCGCCGCGCCGACCGTCATAAACAGAATCGAGAACGCAACATAGGAGAATGTCCGGAGAAAGGGCACGTAGCTCATGGGGGCTCCTTTGACGGATTTTTTATAGGCAAGCGCGCTCTAAGCAACTCGGCGTGCATTCGGCGCGCTTGATTTATTTGTCCATTTGTGCGGACTTAGACTGACGAGGGTGGCCATGCCAGCGATCATCAGCAACAACGAGGATGGTTCCGGAACAGGCGGCGGAGGTGGAGGTGGACCCGAATTGATCGAAACCGTCACGGCAGGGCTGATGGCACCCGGCAACATCGCAGCTCCACCGGAACTGCCAGTCATGTCGATCTCGAGTATGGCGTTCCCCGAGAGATCCGTTGTTACCAACGAGTTTATCGCTGTATTGTCCAACAAAAAGAATGTGAACGCGTCCGGCGGTGCGCCAGCGGCATTTGTGTAATCAATCGTGAAGCTGATCGAAGCCCCCAACGTCGCAGGTACCAAAAGCTCGTTAAAAAAACTTGCATCTGAAAGCGTCACTGTTCCGGGGAGAGAGCCGCTCACACTCCCGGTGGTTATTCCGGATCCAATCGTGGCATCGGAGATGAAATTCGCAATCGATACTGTATTATTGACGACACCATCCCCATCGATAAAATCGAACGCCAGAGTGCCAGAAGTTCCCAACAAAGCGGCTGTTCCGATGGTTACAGTAACTGAGTCGGCGAGAGCCACGGACGCAGTGCAAGTGAGTCCCACTAATGCCAGCATCAGTAAAAAAGCCTGAAGAAGCAATCGCTTTGCTCCTTTCATATCGGTTTCCTTTCTCTGGGAAGACGTCCGCGGGACACCGGGTGCGAGGGAACCTAAAGTTGCGCGGACTCTACCGAACGAAATCGCGCTTGCATGTGCTCTTATGAAAGCACCGGATTTTGCCGCCTCCGGCGGACAACACCGGCACCGGCGAGACCGAGGCCCAGCAGAATAAGCGACGCCGGCTCCGGCGCAGGGGTTGTCGGATTCAAAGGCGTCGACGTCAGGGTAATGTCGTAAACGCCGGGGTCGTTGGTAATCGTAACAAACGCGGGCCCGACGATCGACTCAGTTTGTTGGCCCACCAGAACGGCGTTTGATACCAATGAGTCGGTTTCCTCGGAGCAGGCACCGACCACACAGCCTCCCCCATCCACCGTCAGTAGCGAGAGTTGCGTGGATTGTCCCACAGGCAGGCCATTCAGCAGCGTCACGAACTGGCTGAATGTTCCCGAGACCGCGAAAGTCAACTGGCTTTGAATGCCACTCTCGCTGAAATCCAGCGTGTTATTCGTGATTGTCAAAAGCGTGTAAGCCCCAGCCGGGCCGTTTTCGTTAGCGGGCGCCAGACCAAGGTTGTTGGAATTCGTCCAGATCGGCTGGGTCGAGGTTGGATTCGATGCGGGGAAGGGCACAACTGTGGAGGTAAACTTCCAGGAAACTCCATTATCAATGTTTATACCGCCCCCGGGGAAGACGATAAACGCAGTGCTTCCACTGACGTTCCTGCCGTCAGATAGCCCCACCGAATCGGCGCTGGCCCGCGTGGCCCCCACTGTCAAAGCGCAGATCGCAAGGCAGAGCAGAGAGTAAGTCGAAATAGGCCGGGTCATTGGCTTTCCTCCTCCAAAGTTGGCATGGCATCTGGGGACAGCTTCCGTCGGCAGAAGCGCTAAGCGCTGTTTCCTTGGCTCCGGATAACCCTTCGGCGGTTTACTTGGGACGCCCTGCCAACACAATCGCTGTACTGTAGGCCGGCCCCGCGCAGAAGCAAGGGACACTCGCGGTCACCAGCCGAATGACCGCATTTGGCCGTTTCCCAGGAATTAAGTTCTCCGCGAGCCACGTTTCCGATACAATACCGTCACTCTACGTCCCCCACGGAAGACCCCTGATGAGCTCTGAAACAAAGGGCTTAACGAATGAGGGCCCTGCTCGCTCGCCAGGAGACGACCGCTTGGCGTCCTGGAAAGAGATTGCTGCTTACGTGAAATGCAGCGAACGCACCGTGCGGCGTTGGGAGTCGGAGGGGCTTCCTGTCCATAGGCATTCCCATAAAAAGAAGGCAGGCGTTTACGCTTATAAATCCGAAATCGACGCGTGGTGGGAACGCGACCGACACCGGCTGGAAACACCGAGTGGGACGGAAGGGGTAACCGCAGGGATAGCCCAAGAACCAGCTGAAGAGACGCCAGCCGATCCTGCCCATACACCAAGATGGCTTGTCTCCGGCATGGCACTGGTTTGCTTGTTCCTGCTCATAGGCTTGCTCAATGTTGAACGAATTCGCACCCGCCTGTTGGGGAAATCGCCGGCGGGGCATATCCACACTCTGGCGGTGTTGCCTCTGCAGAATCTTTCGCATGACCCGGAGCAAGAGTATTTCGCGGATGGAATGACCGAGGAGTTGATTACCGATCTCGCGCAGGTCAGCGCGCTGCGGGTGATCTCGCGGACATCGGCGATGCACTACAAAGGAACCACCAAGACACTGCCGCAGGTTGCTCGGGAATTGAACGCCGATGCTGTATTGGAGGGCTCCGTGCAACGCTCTGGAGACAAAGTCCGCATCCGGGTCCAATTAATCTACGCGGCGTCGGACCAGCATCTCTGGGCGGAAAGTTACGAGGGTAGTTTGCGCGACGTGCTGGATTTGCAGAATAAAGTGGCCAACGAGATTACCAGGCAAATCAAAATTCAGCTTACGCCCGAGGAGAAGACACGTCTTGCCAGCGCGCGGCCGGTAAATCTGGAAGCTCACGAGGCTTATCTCAAGGGCCGCTACTACTGGAATCTACGAACCGAGAAAGGCTTCCAACAGGCAGTCCGATACTTTTACGAAGCAACGCAAAGTGATCCCAACTACCCGCTGAGCTATGCCGGCTTGGCCGATAGCTACATCCTGCTTGGCGAATACAGTCTGCTGCCACCCCAGGAAGCCTTCCCGAAAGCCCGGACTGCGGCTGCTAAAGCTCTGGAACTCGACGAATCATTGGCCGAAGCGCATAACGCGCTGGCGGCGGTGAAAGTGGATTATGACTGGGATTGGCCGGGGGCCGAACGCGAATTCCGGCGCGCGATTGAGCTGAACCCCGGCTATGCGACTGCACACCAGTGGTACGCCGAGTTGCTAGCGCAAATTGGCCGGAATGAAGAGGCTCTTGCCGAGATCAAACTGGCGGAGCAGCTCGATCCTTTCTCTCTCATCATTAACGTTGTGCATGCCGATGCCCTTCGATGCGCGGGGCAAAACGACTTGTCAATCGAGCAACTGCGGAGAACGCTCGAGATTGATCCCGATTTTGCTCACGCCCATTTTCATCTGGGCATGGCGTATCTGCGTAAAGAAGCGTTCGCTGGCGCGATTGCCGAATTTCAAAAAGCGGTGAGCCTCTCTCCCAACGTGACGGACTACAAAGGAGGCTTGGGATACGCCTATGGCGTTGCTGGCGAGCGCGCAGAATCGCGCAAGTTGCTGGAGGAATTAAAGGCGCGATCCAACCAAAGCTATGTCCCCTGGTTCTACATCGCGGAGATCTACGCGGGGCTGGGGGAGAAGGATCAAGCCATGGCGAACCTGGAAAAGGCCTACGAGCAACACGAGCAGGGGCTCGCGGTCATGAACAGGGCCCCGATGTTTGATCCGCTGCGCTCCGATGCGCGGTTTAAGGACTTGCTGCGCCGCATGAATCTTCCTATTGAAGCTCCGGCAGCAGCATTAGCCCACAACTAGGAGAACCGTCGG
>Ga0210406_10004547_pt1 | contig 14806 bp, 14 predicted proteins | sample IncBWC30MmetaG_FD_155454 | JGI IMG/M metagenome (GOLD analysis project Ga0210406, IMG submission 155454) | Forest soil microbial communities from Barre Woods Harvard Forest LTER site, Petersham, Massachusetts, United States - Inc-BW-C-30-M | ecosystem: Environmental > Terrestrial > Soil >... | reverse complement strand
TTCGAGACAAGCAGAAAGCAGTAGAGCGAGGTCTATGCAGGTGCCGCGCTCTTCCGCCAGAACCTGAGTTGGCGTGCGAATGCGTTGGCTCTTCTTTTCAAACGTAGGCGGCGGATTAATATAGCCGAGCCTGAAATCGTGCACTAGGGCATTCCAGATCGCCTGGACCTGCCTCTGCACAGATTCACAGTCGTCGACGCGTTGATACCCATCGAATCCAGCCAACGGATGATCATTCAGTGTCCGGAGGTATTTCTGGGCGACATCTGTTATTTGCGTTACGGCTGGGTCGTTGGGCAGCACGAAGGATGGAAGCCAAGCACCATTGAGCTCGTCATCTCTCCATTCGTTAATCGGAAGGAGCAGGACGCGATGCGTATTCTCATGCACCGTCTGGCCCTGACACTGCACCGCCACATGCAGCGCGCTATAAACATTCTCTCGTAGCCTGCGAAGAAGGTCTGAGGTGAGCGAGATCCGGACCTGGCTGAGATTCGCATAGAAGTCTTGGAGGTCCAGCGCAGTCGAATAAGAACATTGCGAACCTGCGACCTCTAGATCCACGGTCACACGAAGATCGAAGATGGTGCCCTCAGTTTCGGTTTTGATGACGAAGCGCTGGAATAGACTGCGATTGTTGTGCAGCAGTGAGTAGTTGAGCTGGGGGTGCGGCCGGATATCGCAGTTCAATATCCTGCGTGCACCGCCCTCGTGAAGCGGAGGAGCAGTCACACGTCGTTGAAACGAGGCGTCGACTTGGGAATCCCGCGGACGTTTCAGCGGTAGCTTTTCGCAAGTCCACAGCACAATACCGGTCCCTCGCAGACTGCCACCATATGCGCCGAGCTCAGTCACCTTTTCACGGCGTGTCGCTTCCATTGCCCTCCAGAAATTCTTAACCACCTGATCCTTCTGTAATTCGCCGTCAACGAGCAGACCGAGGTAGAAATTCGCGAAGAAGAGCTCCATCAGCGGATTGTCGACCTCGTCTTGGAAGCCGATGGCGAGCTGTGCGCCATAGTTAACGATATCCGCAGCGACCCCGGACGAATGAAAACAATTGACCGACACGAGAGTCGGAACAGATTTACAGCTTTGGCCCAAATCAACGCCTGAAACCGCCTGCTCTACACGGTTGGCTTCGAGTTGAGTTTCGGATGCTCGTAACGAGGAACCCTCGCGCGTATCCTGCGTTGAAGCTTTTGGCTCGACTGATGCAGTTTGCTTGGGCTTCGCTTGCAAATAGAAACCAGGTTCGGCCCAGCCGACGTGATCTGCATCCAGATCAATTGCGCCTTCCCTACTATCTATGCCGGACAGATGCACGATGACGGGTTGCGCTTTCGCAATTTCGGTCTTGAGCTTGTCTAACGTCGGAGTATCGATCACGTGGATCGATTCCGCGGAGCCGTCGGCGTCAAGGTGAAGCGCCCGGCGAACCAATTGGTATTCAGTATCGAAAGCATATTGCGTACGCAAACGGCCCGGCGAACTCTGCACGAACAGCAACGGCAGGCCGCGGGCATCTGAGGCCGTGTTTTTCTCTTGCTTCGGCGGCCCATGGGGTGTCTTGGGATTCAGAAGCCGCCGGATAACCAAGAGATTCCGACCAGCTCTTGTGGCACTGGTCGCTGTGGCCAGAAGAAACTCCCAAGGCATATACCAAAGATCCGGGTTTTCACTGGGAAGTCCTACTTCGACCACATCGGACTCGGCGATTTTGTCTAAGTCCTCGTCAATGATGGAAAACTGCTTTAAGTCATTGATGGCCTGTTCCGCGAGTTGCGCTAAGAGTTTTGCGTCGTCACGCCAGCGCCGACGTTTCCAGACGACATAGGACCAGCGCAATGACAATACATGGACGTTAGACGGTAGAGCATATTCTTTAGCCTCAGCGGACTTCTCGCCCCACCGCAGCGTTATGCAGAGTTCTTTCGTCTGATTCGGTTGAGCCCTCATGGCGATTAATCAATTCCAGGGGTCCTTCGTTGCGAAGTAAGCACATTGCCTAGGTGCGGGCCGTGGAGTGGTCTCGACAGAGGCTCCAACAATATGCTGGCCAACACCGTAAATGGCGATGATGGCAACGTTTGCACTATTCGAGTCGGATTTCGAGTCAACCGTAGCCTACGCAAATTCCCCTGTTCCATCGGTTTGTTTCCTCTCTGGTTACGCATCGCTACCATCATGGCATTACTCTCAGAAAATGTTCGTCAGCAGGGCAGTTGTGACGCGGACCATTATTTGCCGCAGGGGGCTGTGACCCCGGGCCTGTATCGGGCCGAGAAATTGTAGCATTTCTGCAATTTGCCATGCGAGAAATCAATTCTGATACTCGCGGTGCGGCCGCTCTATCCACGAAAATACAGTCGGATGCGTCAATGTTAGTTTAGCGTCAGCCGGTACTGGTATTTCCGGTGAGAAGGGACTACCAGTCGTAGACGAAATGTTTCGGCCACTCGGACGCTATATGCTGACCAAGAAAATCCAGTTCGCTAAGGCACGGCTGGTGATTATTCTGCCGATGGTTACAAATGATGATCGAGAAGGCCGCTTTGTCTAGCTAGCTAGTTCTATAAAAGTCTCTTCACCCTACCCTGTAGTTCTTGAATTAGCTATTGCAGGGGAACTAAATAAGCCTTAGGATACTATGCCTAGTTGGTGCCCTCCAGTTTGCGAAACATGAAGGTCTGAAATTTATGGATACGCGAATCTGCAAAGATAGTTGTAACTCTGCTCGGCGTACCAGGGTTCGGCCTCCTCGTTTTCTATCTTTTGATGAAGCAACTCAGATTCTCGTTTTCTACCATTTCGCCAACTATGCCTGGCGTCATCGTCCGCGAATTTATTTTCGTGGTGGGATTGATAACCTACAATAAGTCGCGATGTGCAACTTCTGCTGCCGTTTTTGAGCCTCGAACTTTTTGGAGAATGAGGAAGCTGGATGGGGAGTGGCCCATGAGTTCTAAATCGAGACGGTTATTTTCCAGGCAAGCTTGGATTTCGTTTTTAGTGTTGGCGACCGTGGCACGCGCCGCGCAGGCACAAACGCCGACAGACGTATTGCCGTTTAACCAAGCTTCGGACAATTTGGGGTCGGTTCTTCGGAGCAGCTCTCAGAAAGTGCTGGGTACATGTCAGAGTTGGCCTCCTCGGCTAGCGAAGAAGCCAGGCGACCAGAACAAAAAGCTTACCGATTCGGGCTTAGCAGATGGAACGGACATCATAACGGGACAGTTGGCGAGTGTCTTAAACATCAAGCCTGATGTGAAGCCTTACGTCTATGACGCTTCGTTTCTACGCATGCTCGATAGCGTTAGCACGTTTGATCCGGGCGTGCCCAACAGCCAACTGCTAGGAATCGCCGTTCATGTGGACCCGAGCCAGCTTCAACTTTGGGGAACAAGTACGTCAACTGTGAAATATGACTGTCTCTCGATGCTGAGCTTAGCAGCTCAGGCTGGTGGGGGATTTTCGATTCCTTTTTTCTCGCTCAACGCAGCTTTTCAGGCGAGCCAATCAGTTTCCTCAAATCAAACAAGTACCTTTTTCTTTGGAACTCTCCAATCGCCCTTCGACTATATGTACCACTCGGCTGACCCGTCGCAGCGCCTATTTGCGGCGTTGAAGGCACTGGAGTGGCGTCTCAACAACGGTCGCGACTCAGATAGCAGTCAAGACCAGTATGTCGCGACCGCCCAGTTCCTAACAGTAGAGAGAGGCTCCGCAGCATCAGAAAGAACCTCATTCCTGGGCAACATGAAAGCAGGTGTCACTTTCCCGCTAGCAAACCTGTCGAGCCAGATTTCTGGACAGTACACAACTTCTCTTCAAGCTAACAGCACTTCCTATATCACGTATTTTTGGTCTCCTAAGATGAAGAGTATGGAAAATGTGAGCGCTCTGACGCGTTACGTCGCGAATAGCCTTCCCCAGATGGTTCCGGATGCCAACGAACTTACGGCAGGCACTACTGTGAACGCGAGTACGTCCGTGAGCGGTTGGCCCGATGAACTGTGCCTCCCGGGGGCGTGGACCCTCATAACAAAGAACAGCAATTTCTCAGCATCAGCGTTGGCTATGACCGGCGCTACGACAAATGGCTGGCCAACGTGTACAATAAAAGCCTCATTTTCCTTTCCGGGACAGAATACAAAACCGTCTTCAGATTCAGGTAAACAAACCTCTTCAGACCCGAATCAGCAAAAACCTTCCGACCTTGCGAGCCCACAACTCTACTTAGTAAGCGCAACAAACAGCAACGTGAGCATCCCACTTTCGGTTTATGGAACCTTCCACTCCGCAGGTGCCGTATCCGCGACCGTCGAGCCCGTCAGGGGGAATTGGGACTCCGACAGTCAAAAATCGGAACTGTACTGGACCATTTCAGGGGACATCGATTTGCCGAAGGGCCGCGTCGTAAGTTCAAAGGAGATCAAGACTGCCGAGTTCACGTGCAAAACGGCTGACGGTTCGCCTTTGCAGTTCGACAGTGTTGAATTCGATGGCGCGCCGAAGACTACCCCTCGAATCAAGAAAGATAGCGACACCGACTTCACGATTTATGCGAGTGTGTCACTGCTTAGCGTCCACAAATATGATAGTGACGCTAACCAAGCAGATAAAAAGACCTGCGCGATAAGCGGAGCCATGCACCTAGCAACAACCGACTCTGGCGGAAAGAACTCTTCAAACGACCTTGTAAACTTCAAGACAACGGTGGTCTATTTTCCGAACGAATTGACGGTGCCCGTGACTCCAACGAATGTCAGCGCTACAGCTGGAACAGCTCAAGTATCCTTGACATGGACAGGCACTCAAGGGGCCATCAAATACAATATATATCGAGGAACAGCGCAGAATACTGAAGTACTCTTGAAGTCCGGCGTTCAGGACACCAGCTACTCAGACACCAGCCTCGCCAGCGGCACAACCTACTACTACAAAGTCACAGCGGTAAACTCAGTTGGTGAAAGTCCACGGTCGAACGAGACAAACGCTACGCCGAAGTAAATTGTCTATCTGTCCATACCACGATGCTATAGGAGTAAGGCGCTATTCCCACCGGCGGCCCCTGTGCATGACGCGTGTGCTAGAAAGCGATCTGCTCGCGGCTGCAGCAGTTGGAGCAACTCCCTATGCCGAGGACGGTAAGAGCGGGGTTGCAAGTACATTGCTGGCCTGCCGTTGATCGCATATGACACGGATGCTGTCCATCCTCAAGCCGGACTCCGGCGCGGAGCCGAACAGTTGGGCTTTCCTGGGAGGTAAAGACTCGATTTCTGTCTTCCTCCAAAATTGTGGGAGGGCGCTTTACATGCTTGTCCTAGTTGCCGCGATCGTTCTCTGGGTGGGGTTGGTCTGGTGGGCTATCACCGCGACAGTGGAGAACTGGTGGCACATGCTGATTGCCGTGATTCTGTTGATTTTGCCGCCGGGCTGGGGCGAGCCGTTCTTCGAACGCGCTGGGCGGTGGGCGCCGGTCTGGGTGATCGGTCCCTGCGCCGTCTACCTGCTATTGGTCGAGCCTAGCGGTCCATTTCTCTTCGTGGGTGCGATCGGCTGTGCATGGGCGCTTGCCAGGGCCGAGTTGGTATCGGCGGCCGAATGGACGGAGATGCCCATCTATGTCCGGAAGCTGGTTGCCGCCGTCTTACGTTCCGGCAGAGAAGCGGCCCTCCTGATGGCGGCGGGATTCGCGTTCGCGCTTGTCACGCAAATCTACGTGGTGATCTGGAGCGGCTTCGGCCGTTACGCCCTTTGGGTCTGGGAAGGCCTGGTGCGGCCATTATCCAGGCTGCCAGGGATCAAACTCAAGTACGCCGCCGCGGCGCTGTTTGTGATGATGATGCTCACCCTCTTGAATCCCCGGACGCGGTGGGTGCAACGCTGGTTGGGCGCAATCAAGACATACAAACGGTTCGTCGCACTTTTCACCGCGATGGCCTCCTTCACCTTCTACACCTCGTCTTCCGTGAACGCCCTGCATCGGGAGTTGCTGGAGAAGACGCCAGTGAAGGTGGGAGCTGCTCCAACACCGGAGCAAGCCGCCCGGCGGGCGGCGTATATTGTGCTGCGGATCGAGCTCGCCACTCCGGAGGAGAAGCGGCGGCTGGCGGAGGAACTGAGAAAACTGCCCGGCGCAACCGATCGCGAATGGGCAGCACGGAAGGCATCGGAGGCAATGGCCGCGGACCTAAACGGGATTGGCGCAGAGTCGTTCGGAAACGAGGCCGGTGAGCCGCCCCCGCAGGCGCCCTCACAAGCCGAGTCCGTATACGCCGAATCCCGCCAGGCCGTCATCTCGGTGCTTGGGCGTGTGCTGAAGTCGCAGACAGGCACGATCCATGTGGGAAACGATTTGCTCCAAAGCGTGGCGGACGCTCTGCTCGGCGCCGTCGCGCCCGCCATTCTGGACAACATCGTTCCCAAGAACCTGCGCGACGTGCAGAGCATCCATCAATGGATGGCGCAACGGCTGCGCGGCGCTCCGCCGTTGAACGTCACCGCGTGGAACGTCGAGCCTGACTGGGACAGCCTCCGCGAACGAGGAGTGAAACTTCCCAAGGTTCGGCTGATTCCGAAATTCGCCCCTGGCGAGGTTTCGGCGAAGCCATCCGTAGAGCGTCCACGCGTTGAGCTGCTGCCATGAACCGGCCTTCTGCGCACGGAAATGAAGAGCGCCAGGGCCGGGCTTATGCCCACGCGGCGCTTCCACAGGGCAGCCTTTTCAATCCGTTAGAGATTTTTTGACCATACGGGTGTTCCGACCGAGTTTCACAGAAATGCCACTACAAAAAATCTGATGCATTTCATACAAATAACGTTATTGTGCTTGACATGTGGTCGGCGCGGTGCGATGTTTTGAATCCTGCACGTCGTTTTCAGAATGGAGAGGCGTGCGGTCGAACGGTGTAGGACACCACACGGTCTCTTCCTGGCTTGGAGGCGTGCGGTGCTCGACAGACTCGTTCGATTCCTGAATCAGCTTCCTCGACTGTTCCCACCCTTGGAGAAATTACTTTTGAGAGCACTATTTCTTGTGCTCCTGGCGGATGCAATCGTGAGGATTCTGAGAAGCCTGCGATAGTCACGCCTTGCGCGCCGCCTCGTACACACGCGTCGCGGCCTCAACGCGCGGACGACCCGCGTCCGGTGGCCGGGTCGCGTGGCTGCTGGTATGCAGTTGGACGAATCGTAGCGCGCATCTCGGTGAGGATTTTCTGTCCATACCGAAAATGCTATCCGGCGCGAACGCCTTTGAAATCAGCGGCATCCAAGAAAGATGAAAAGCGAGTCCTAACACGCAACCAGGATGTAATGTTACATCGCATCTAAACTTGTCACCGTATCAATTCGCCAGGGACACCTCGGAAGCCACTTCAACGAGGATAACGAAACGTGCCAGGAGGGGGCATGGGGGCATGGGCACATGGATTGCGGCTGGTGCGTTTTCCTGCCACAATTTTGGAGGGGGTGGCCGGATGGACAAAAGTCTTGCAGAGTTGGTGAAGAGATGGCGAGTGACAGCGTCCGCACGGTTGGCTAAGGACCCGGAAGATACTGTCGGCCAATCGCTCCTAAAATGTGCTAACGACCTTGACTTCGCATCAAGGACGAACCGCGCGTTGGTGGGCGCTGCCATACTCGCCGGTAGCTTGCTCTTTAGTGAGGCTATTTTGCCGCACAGCGACGAATGGAGAGGCAGGGAGGTTTGCACGTTAGCACCACGTCCTGAATTCCCGATCCCTGCGGATCACACGGAACAGGAAGGACAAGAAGAACAGTCTTTTAACGTCCTCGCACCTGCGGTATCTGGGGAGAATGCTACGTCGCATACTGTTTCGTCATCGGCACTGTTATCCTTTGAGAGTCTGCGCAGAGTAGAACGCCCGTTTGTGTTTTGGACCGACTTTGACTACGCGATACTCAATCCCGCGCGGCAAGAAACCGGCAACCAGGCAGATGTTGAAGGCGAGAAGCAACAAAAATCCGATCTTCCTGGGCGCGTTGAGTCCCGCTCCGAGTTGTAGAAGGCCCGGAGGTAATGACCCACTTGTCCGTGGGCAATTACGGAGCTGCGGCAGCGGGAGGAGGATACGTCGCTCCAGCAGCCCACTTCGCTTCCAACGCCGCTATTACCTGTGCCTTGGAATCAACAATCTCCATCGTGTGAAATGCCTTGCGCCCAGCGTCCTTCAGCGAAGACCCTATCAGCCAGCAGCGTTCGTTAAAAATAATATGGCGGTCATGCAGCTTGGAGTGCCGCCGAACTTCAATCTGAAAACCTTCAGCGCGAAATGCGTTCAAGGCGTTCTCAAATCCATCCTCAATCGAGTTAGCATGCGATCCGGTCAACAAGCGAATCGGGGATTTCACGGAACGCAAACAATCAAGTGTCCCCAATCCCGCGTAGGGGTCAACGACAAGAATCTCAGTCTCAGCCTTTTCCAAAAACTCACGCACTTCCGCTTTTGCGGTGAATGGCTTGTTTTCTGCAACGACGATTTCCCTGGCAATGCCTGGCTCTCTGAGAGCTGCTATTAACTTTTCCACTTTTCCCCGCGCGGTTTCGTGAGCATCCCTCCGTTCCCAATCGGTTCGGGCTATGGCGGTCATGTTTCGCTGCTCAATGGCATCGAGAAGCGATTCCAGCATAACGTAGTGATTGCCGCGATCAATTTGCTCCACTAACTGCCGAGCCACAGGCAGCCACCTAAACTGGCTGCCCGCAAAAATCTCACCTGTCCAATTGACCTCGAAAATCGACGCCAACTCCATTAGTTCGTGGTAGTCGTAATAGAGTTCGAGCACTTCCGCCAAGACAGGGATGAGAGATTTATCCATTGTGGCAAAGTGATTCTACAGCAACGCGAATGCGAGCGTGCAACGTGCGCTATAATCTTTTGCAATGGGTTCGCTGATATAATCCCGCATGTGTGGCTCCTTTGCCCCAACTGTCGTAATCGCTTCCCAGATGCGCCTGGCGATTTGAAACAGTATTCGTGTGGCATTTGTGGCAGTCCGAATCTCGTCCGTGTTCGAAGCGAACAGGAACGGTCCAGGGATGCCCTCGCTGGCTTGGCGGCTGGGGCAGCAGTTGGAGCAGCAATTGGCGAGTTACCAGGGGCTTTGATCGGCGGCATCATTGGACTTGTTCTTGCGGCTCTGCGTACACCCAGCATCGAGCAAAGCAAAAAGTGAGCCAGCCCTACTCTATTCTTATCGTGTCCGCTCTTGGAATGACCGCTTATGTGGCCTGCGCGATTAAGACTCACAGGAGACTAAAGGCGGACGATCTTCTTGCATTTGCGATGTGGTGTGCCGCAGCGGTTGCTGGGATTTTCGCATTCATCGGTGCCTTTAAGCTCAGTAAGCAGGCAGACCAAGAAACGAATGCCATTTATCTAGGGATATTCGGGTTGTGTTTGGTCTGGCTAGCGGTCCAGAAGACTGTGGAAATGGTCACAGAACTGTTCCCGCCGCCTCCTCCTCCGCCCTCTGCCCATCCAACAGAAAGCAACGAACCACAACAATCGTAGAAAGCTCGGACGCAAGGGCGCTCGCTCCAGCAGTAAGATAGGTGAATGAGCGCCCAAGAGCCCGCCGACCTGCTCCGCAACATCCGTGAAGAAGTGATTGGACTCCTGTTTAACCGCCACGTCTTCCGCACGCACCAGGAGATCGTTCGGCTCAACCCACGGCTACAGGGCCGACCGCCAAGCATTTTCAGTGAGTGGGCGCAGGTCGTCTACTTACAGGCTGCTGCGGTGGGGGTGAGGCGTCTTGCGGGCCAGGACCCCGAGGAAGGCGATGTGAACCTGGTCGGCCTTCTTGATATGTTCATCCGCGATTCGAAAGGTCTGTGGGATTGCCTTATGCGCCACTATCCCGACGACGCCACCAGAGTGCGCGCTGAAATTCTGAAAAAAGAAGGGGTGCTCCCGGCTGGCTGGGAGATCTTGGCTTGCAGGCGACTTCTCAGCGAGGATCGGAAAGCGGTGATTTCAGCCGCTCAGAAGGCTGTTCACTTTGCTAGTAAGCGAGTGGCGCACAGTGTTCCCGATGTCCCGGTCAGCACGACGTTTTCAGACTTGGACGACGCCATCGATACAGTGACAAGAATCACCGAAAAATACACGCGGATCGTCTGCTCAAAGACGCTTCAAGAACTTGAGCCGCTCCATCGGGCCGGAAAACCGACACTGTACCTGTGGCTTCTTGAGAGAGCGAAAAACCTCGATCTGCTCGAAGAAATGAAGCGCCGCAAACTGCCAAAGGGATGGGAGTCGATTTTCTTGGAGGCATGGGCAACGCCTGAAGTCATCGAGCGTCCACTTGGCGAAACGCCGCCGCCGAAACGTAGAGCATCTGGAGGAGGCTGACGGCGAGCGGCTTACCGAACTGATCGTTGTGTCCAGAGGTTCACCTAGCCAATTTACCGCCGCCACGGGAGAAGACGCCACAAGGGGGTGTGGTTGGGGCCGTTTTCGAAATTCGTACAGGGGTGCAACTGACGAGCGCTGTCCACCGGACCAGTAGTCTATGCTGCGTGCCTGCCGCAGTCTTGGGGGCGGACTGTTAGCGCGTGCTTCTTTCAACGGTTTCCATCACTATTCCAACCATTTGTGCTTGGTTGTGGTTCGCCAAAATGATATCGCAGGCGAGAGGCTTAAGAATCAGCGACATGCAGATCGACATTCACTGGTGAGATCCACAGGAAGACGAGGCATGTACATTGTTACAAGGCGCTTGGCCGCACGCTTGAAGGGCCGGACGGAATTTTCGGTAGGCACAGTAGGTGATTTTTTCTTCGACGGCATTTGTTCTCCTGCCCCTGAAGTTGAGATTCATTCTACTCCTTCGAGGTGCGTCTCTGAAGCTATGGTTTTGCGCTGAATGCTGGCCCACCCGTTGATTTCAGGACGAACGCGTGTCGAACTCTGCTTAAATGAAACAGTGACCATATACTTATGCTGATTGACTTAAATCCACGCCTATCGAAAATCTCGCCGACGGCGTCCTCATCAAACAGGTCTTCCACTCGTTCGTTCTCAAACATTCCTCGTACAAGTTCTGAGAACACTTCATCGGGGACTCGCTCGCCCACATCACTTAAATTCACTACTAAGGCTGGCTTGGATAGGAGTTGTCGTAAAAAGTTTGGTTTGTATTCGTACACCGCAGCTTGCAGTCTGATGCGAAATTCTATTGGAGTGAACTTAAGGTCGCTGAGACCAACATCATCCGTAGGAATCTTTATTTGTCGTTGGACGCTCGCGAGCGAGACGAAATACACTCTCTTGTTGAAGTGATTTACTACACGCATCACTGGCTACCAGTTTGCGGGAATCGTGTACGCCAGAACATATCCATAGAGCCAAGAAAAGAACGCAGCGACCATCACATTAGCCGGGGCCAGTAGGTAATTCCAAGCGAAAGTATCAATGAGCCCTCTTGGATTGCAAAGAACACAAGCTGTGCCCTGAACAAAGCCCAAGTCCACTTTTCCCACCGCCGATAGCTTTGCCTCCAACGTTCGACTTCGACTTCTCTGCTTGAATCTCTTCGATGCCTCGCCACGCGTGCTGTGCAGCGGAAATCGGCAAGGCGGGTTAAGCAAACCACGCAGCCACAGGCAACTGAGAGCAATCCGAAGATGCCCGAGAAGAAGAACAACCTTTTGGCAATACAGGCAGTAATGCAGAACGTCGGTTGGACAAGCAGATTGATGCAGAACCCTAACGTCGCAACAGAAAAGGTTAGAAACAGCGCGATACACAATCCAAGCTGGCCTATGCGAAACCCCTGCCAGCGCGTGTATGGGTCGTTCTCGTCGTCGGTCTGAGGCTGAGGCTTATCAACGGTCATTTCGTATCCCGCAAGGCGATCCTATCACGCTATGGAAAAACCCGAGACTGTACGAAAAAGAAAAGAGCCGGAATTCGCTTGAGCGATTCCGTCGCTGCAAAGACTAGTCTCTTCATCAAGTTTTCCTCCGCTCTCACGGCGTCAGCATGGGCAGACAACACTCCAAGTGACGTGTCGCGCGGGACTAGGCAGAGTCATATCTCGGCGAATGTATCGCCGCCATTCGCGTCCGGTCTCCAACATATTTACCCGTGATACAATCCCCCGATACATTTCGGAAATACCAGGCTGGTTGCGATAGATTTCAATCGGAGGATTCATGAAAATTCTAGCCGCAATTAAACGTGAACAGAAAAGGCTCGAAAAGCAGCTAGGCAAGCTACAGCATCAATTGAAGGGAGTGCGGGCGGCTGCTGAAGCGCTCGGTCATTCCAAGGAACTGAAAGTCGTTAAGAAGCGCGTCCTGTCCGCTGCGGCACGGGCCAGGATTGGGAGAGCTACGAAGAAGCGGTGGGCGAACTTCAGAGCGCTGAAGAAGAAAGTGGCAGGATGAGTCGTAATGCAGTTCACCGATTGCGCTTGACTTCGAGAATGAGTGATACCCGTGTGGCGAGCGTGTGCGATAATTCGTAAGAGAAAGTATGGAAGCCCGAAAATGATAGTCACCACGCGAGAAGGCATCGTCCCGCTTTGCAATAAGCACCGGTCGCCTATGAAGCCTTCGCGCTACGAGGGCGGCTCTTTTGGAATGAATGCTTTCGCTTGCAGCTCTGCAGGTTGCACCCGGGCCTACAACACTAGCAGTGGCTACTTGGATGTTGTCGACGGTAGGATTTTACTGCAAAAGGAACAGCAGCTCTGCCCTGAAGACGGTACTGCTATGTTCTTGGAGTTCGTGTCGCCACCTAAAAGCGTTGAGCACTGGCGCTGTGGACAGATCAACTGCAATGCAGCGATTGCCGTCCAGCCTTAGCGAAATTGTCCGTGTGATTGTCCGTGAACGGTGTACAAAGCCATCTGAAACCAGCCTAAAACTTTCCGTCTCTCGCGCTGATTTCATTGGCTCTTGTTGTACCGCGTGCATTGGCGTGTAGCGCAAATTCCCCCTACGAACCAGAAGGTCGGGAGGGGTTCGCGTCGCCCCGGGCGCGCCATTTCAGGTCTGTGTGCGTTTTTGTGTGAGTTTTTGCCAGTCTACGGTGGATTCGCGTGTACGTCCGTGTGCGACCTTGTACAGAGCACAAACGACTTACGAAATAAATCCTTTATCTGGGGAGTGTTTCGGTGGAGTGACAGGGCAGCGTTCTAACCAACTGAACTACGTCCCCAGCCGTGGAATCAATAACTTAGCGCAGACCTTGCAAATAAGGCGTTTGCAAGATTCGCATACAGCGCACTGGCCGCTTGGATTGCATCCGGTAGCATCTGTCCCTGCCGAAGCCGCCCATAAACCGCCCATAAAAATCAGCGCGCTGATGCGAGATTTATACTAACACACATGGGTGGAAGAGGCGATGCTGCATTGGGTCATCGCGATCGGAGGGGCGCTACCCTGAATTGTGGGGGCCTGGAGCTACAACGGTCTAGGGGACTGTCGCCCGGGGTCGCGTTTCCTGCTCTGCGAGCAACGTCTTGTGATCGTGCTCATAGCGGAGCAAGCGTTTGGTTCAAAGCCGAAAGCCCGCAGCGTCGATTGCTACATTCCCTGCACCCGTTCCGTCCGCGACCGTGCTGTGCTGCCCAATGCAGCTCCATAGGGCAATTGGCTTCGAGGCCCGAGCTCTGGACCACTGGAGGTAATCCAGTTCGGGTATCTGTTGCGGACTAACCCGGGAAAGCAGTTTTACTGCAGAGCGAATGCGACGTATGAACCCGGGATCCTGTCTGCAGACGCGGGATGGCCCGGTGTTGCTTGTGCGTGCGTGGAGGCTCGCGCGGCTGCGCAGAAGACCACATATTGCCTGCCTGCCTGCTCGTAAACTGCTGGCATGCCCTCTAGCGCGGCGTCGACTGTGGCCTCCCACAGCACTGTACCGGTTGCGGAATCCAGTGCTCTTACTTTGCGGTCACGCGTGCCGGTGAAAATGAGGCCGCCAGCGGTGACGACCGGGTTCACCTTTGGGAAGTGAGAACCCGTATCGGTGATGCCCCGCGCCGCAAGCTCGGGAACTTCTCCCAAAGGGATCTTCCAGCGAATTTCACCGGAATTGAGGTCATACGCGGTCAGAGTAGTCCACGGCGGCGCAATCACAGAGAGGCCACTGTTTGCGAACATAAATCCAAAACCGCTTTTGTAATGCGCCGCCGTGAGATCGGTGCTTCGAGCGTTGGCTGGAATCCGATTTGCAGAAGCGTCTGCAGACGCGCCCACAGGGTCCGCTAAATAAGCTAATATTAGATTAATTTCCTCACTCGTTAACTTAGCGAATGGCGGCATCAAGCCCTTACCATCCGCCACAATCGTCCTGATCTGATTATCACTTAGCCGTCCGCGCAGTCCGACCAACGAAGGGATAGCCGGAGGTGCTCCCTGTAGATTGTCAAGATGGCACCGCCCGCAGTTCGCCTGGTAGAGAGAGCGCGGACGCAGGTGTGGCGAGTATATTGTCGAGAGAGGATCTGCCATGGAAAGTTTTAGCATTGCCGGCAGATCCTTCGAGACGACGTACAGATAACCGTGCTTGGGATCCACGGCAGATCCGCCGAAATTCGCACCGCCGTTGTTTCCCGGCATCTCCACGGTGTCCTCCGTGCTCGGCGGTTCGAAAAGCCCACGGTTACGCGCCTTCAGAATCTGCGTTCGCAGGCGGTCTTGCTCTTCCGGCTCAAGATACGGGCTCAGATCAGCCACCGTGAACCTCTGCCGCGCGAAGGGTGCCGGCTTCGACGGAAAGGGCTGGGTTGGCCACGTCTCCTCTCCTGGCATATCGGATTT
>Ga0210406_10004546_pt1 | contig 14808 bp, 12 predicted proteins | sample IncBWC30MmetaG_FD_155454 | JGI IMG/M metagenome (GOLD analysis project Ga0210406, IMG submission 155454) | Forest soil microbial communities from Barre Woods Harvard Forest LTER site, Petersham, Massachusetts, United States - Inc-BW-C-30-M | ecosystem: Environmental > Terrestrial > Soil >... | reverse complement strand
AGGGCTCAGGGTCGGAATTGACCGGCGGTGGGCCAAGCGCCCGCGGCAAGTGGTTCTGATACCAGACCGCAAGCGACCGAAGCAACGGATGGGCGAGGTTGCGCACGAGGTAACGCTCGATCCGCGGCAGGTGGCGCAAGTACTCAGGCTTATGATCGCGTTTGTCGAGTCGGGCGAACAGGCCAAGAACCTTGGTGGCGCGCTGGGCTCCCATCGCGGCATAGGCGGCGGCGAAGCGCTGGATGTCAAAGGCAGGATCTGTGGCGGTCCTGCGACGCATATAGAGGGCGGCGAGACGCATCTCGAGATCCTCCGGCACGTCGACGCGCGCATCTTGCAAAAGCGAAACGACATCGTAGGCCGGCGGGCCGATCACCGCGTCCTGAAAATCGATGAGGCCTATTCGCTTGAGGCCCTGCCGGTCCGCGAGCCAATGCAGATTGGGCGAATGATAGTCGCGCAGCGTCCAGGTTGTGGGATCGGCGAGGATGGGCGCCAGGAGCTCGCGCCAGATGGCCAGGAACTGCATCCGCGCGCCCGATGGCGGCGTCACCCGAGCGATCGCCGGCGCATACCAGTCGTTTACGAGCTCGACTTCGACCAGCATCGCTTCGATGTCGTAGACTGGCGGTTCGTAGGGTTCCTCGTCGGCCGACAAGCTCGGCGGCAGTTCGCGTCCGTGCAGATCGGCGAGAAGCGCGATCGCCGGCGCATAGCGTGCGCCATCCGGAACGCCGTTTTGGGCGATGGTGGTTGAGCCGAAGTCTTCGATCAGCGCCAGTCCTTCGTCGATGCTGTAGTCGATGAGAGCCGGGGCTGAGTAGCCGAGCCCGCGCAGGCCCTCGGCCATGGCGATGAAGGCTCGGATGTCGGGCGACAACTTGGCGATGGCCGAGTATGGCTTGCCGAAGCGCAGGATGGGCCCCTCCGGCCGTGGCGGAGAGATCATCAATATCGCGTTCTCGCCGGTTGGCTTGGCCAGCCGCTCATAAGCGCGAATGGACGCGTCGCCCTGCAGGAATTCGCGGCTTGCGTCGCTCCAGCCGGCGCGCTGGAGCAGCCTCGCGACGCCAAGCGCCCGCGACAAGCGCGGGCGGACCGCGCCGAACCCGCGCAATGTCACCAACCGAAAATCGGGACCGCGTTTTGCATCAAACCGGATGTCGACCTCCAGCCGGTCCGCGGGCAGCGCTTCCGCGACCTTCTCCGGCCACTCGACAATCGCAATCGCGCCGTCGACAGCTTCATCCCAGCCCAGATTGGCGAGCTCCGTTGGGCCGCGCAGCCGGTAGAAATCGGCGTGAATCACCGGCCCGCGCAAGGCCTCATAAACTTGCATCAATGTGAAGGTCGGACTCGGCGCTTCGAGCTCCGGAGCCTCGGCAAGGGCGCGGATAAGCCCGCGGGCGAAAGCAGTCTTGCCCGCTCCGAGATCGCCAATGAGAGCGACGAAATCGTCGGGCTCAAGCCAAGCCGCCTGCGCCGCAGCGATGGCCAAAGTCGTCGCTTCGTCCGGCGCCTCGAAGCTCCAAACACCCGCTGCTTCTCTTACACCGGCGAGACCGTTCATGCCCTCTACTGGACCGATTGCGTCTTGGGCGGCGCCATGAGTTGCGGGCCCGCCGCCGATGCCCCTATTGGGTCCACCGGAAAGATGCAGGTGACCGTTGTGCCCTCCCGGGGCGCGGTGTCGATCAAGACCCGGCCCTGATGCAGTTCGACCATCGCTCTCACGATCGACAGGCCGAGGCCGGGGCCGCGATGTCGGGAGCCGTTGGGGAAGGTTTCGAACCGCTCGAATACGCGATCGATCATCTCGGGGGGAATGCCGCGCCCGCGATCGCTGACCTTGAACACGATCTCCGCCCCGCGTCTCATCGCCGCCAGCGTGACGGTCTGTCCCGCCTCCGAATAGTTGATCGCGTTGGACAGAAGATTGAACAAGATCTGGCGCACCCGCCGGCCGTCCGCGTGCAGCGACCCGACCCCGTCGGTCATGACGATGCGCAACTCGATCGCCGCCTCGCTCAGGCGATCCTGCACGCCCGCCGGCCTTCATCGCCTCGGCGACATCGACGTCCTCGAGCCTGAGCTCCAGCGCCCCGGCGTCCATCGAGGCCAGATCGAGAATGTCGTCGATGATGGCGAGCAGAGCATGCGACGAATCGGTGATGAATCCGGCATATTCGAGCTGCTTCGGATTGAGCGGGCCAACGCCTCCGCCCGCGAGAAGCTGGGTGAAGCCGATAATGTTGGTGAGCGGCGTGCGCAGCTCGTAGGAGACGTGATTGACGAAATCGTTGCGCAACTTCTCCGCCGCGATGAGCGCCTGATTGCGCTCGGTCAGCGCGCGCTCGATGTTGACGCCAGCGGTCACATCCAGTGACGTCATGAGGGTCGCTCCGTCCGGCAACGGCAGAGCGGCGCAATCGAGGATGAGCCCGTCCGTGCGCTCGATTCGCACCGTCCGGTTCTTGCGATGCTCGGGAAGATCGACGATCACCGCCTTAAGCGCGTCGAACAGTTCGGGTTCACTGCACAGCGGCTTGCAGGCGCGCGCGATCTCATCGACGTGCGGGCGGTCGCTCAAGACGGCTGGATCGAATCGCCACAGTTCCGCAAAGGCCGGGTTGAACAGCTTCATGCGCCCATCCGCCCCGAACGCCGCTACCCCTTCCTTGAGCGCGTCCAGCGTTTCGCCCTGCACATGGGTGAGCGCGGTCACTTGGGAGGCGAGCGCGTAGCTCTGCGTCGCGTCGTCATAGAGATAGGTGACGCCGCCTTTCGGATTGGGGCTCACGACGACGCGCAGCGCCCGCCCGTCGGGCAGATGCCACACGGATTCGCTCGGCTCGATCGCCTGATAAGCGCTCAATTGCTGCGCCTTCCAGGCGCGGAAGTCGACCTGTTCGGGCAATTGTCGCTTAGCGCGCAGCCTATCCAGGATTTCGCCGTCACTCGGTGCTTGATCGAGAAAGGCCGGCTCAAGCGACCAGATTTGCCGGTAGGCGGCATTGTACAAGGTCAGCCGCTTGGACTTGTCGAAGATCGCAACCGCCGTCGACAGCCGATCGATCATCCGCGAATAGTCGTCCTCGTTGCGCTCCATATCCGCTTTCAGCGCCACGATTTCGGAAACGTCTCGGGCAACGCCAGCAGAGCCGACCTGAGCGCTTGCCTCGACGGCGTCGAAGGTTCGGCGCTCGCCGCCGACGACCCCCGATGCGCGGCGCTTCCAGGCCCCGGTCTCCTTAAGCGCCGCCGTCGCTTCGCGGCGGACTGCCGGATCGAATATTTCACCGCCGCTGACGATCGCGGCCTCAGCGTCGGGAGCGTCAACGGCGTACGCGTAGGCAACGTTGCACCAGACGATCCGGCCCAGTGCGTCGCGCGTCCATGCTGGCATATCCGCAGCTTCGAGCGCGCGGCGCAGGCCGTCCAAGCCGCCCTCGGCTTCAGCGAATGAATCACGCAATTGCGCCAACTGAAGGCGCTCGCCCGAGACATCGCGGATGCGCATCACTGCGCTGCCGGACACTGGGCGCCCGTCGAGTTCGAGATAGCGGCCACGCAAGCTGACCACAGCAGCTGCGAATGCTTCGCCGCGGGTCAGCAATCGCTCCGTCGCCGCTTCGATCTTGGTCGCCTGGGTTGGATTGAGCCATGAGTTGAAGGCGAGCACGCGCGACGGCAGCGGCGAATCGGCGACGAGGGCGAAATCACCCTCGATCGTCGGCTCCGCGTCCAGGCGCTCCCAGGAGACGAGGATTTGCGGCTCGCTGCGCAACATCAGCGCCGCGCGGTCGAGTTTGGCGTTGGTTCGCGCGAGCTCCGTCTCGAGCTCGACAACGCGACGCGTCCAGATCCGACGGCCAACCAGATGAAGGACGGCGGTGATCGTCGCCAGCAGCATCAGCGACAGGATGACGAGGCCGGCGACATTGGCCTGGACTGACGCCATGTCGAACGCCAGACGCGCCGGCGCCCCTAAAGACTGTGAGAGGTCTTGCGCACACGCCAGCGCGCCCGCGAACAGGTAAAGCGCCAAGCCTGCGGCCGCCCAGGCGGCGACCGCCCAGTTGAGCCGTCGCGTTCGCTGGCCGATTCCGGAGCGCTTCGCCCCGCTGAGCCCCCGCAACGAATTGCCTCCTCGAGAGCCTGACGACGATGTCTCGCGCCGGCCGGGTGGTCCGCCGACCCTTTCCCTCCGCCAAGAAGGTCCGAATCAGCCTCTCAACAGGATTACGAAATGTTTGCCGCAAAGTCGTTAACCATAGGGGATCTGCGGAGAAGGACAGTTCGCCGATCGGGCGCTAGCCCTCGTGGTAAGGAGGACTGTGAGTAACAAGATGTGCCGATTTGCGCCTTCCGCCGCACTCGGGGCGCGTCCATCTTTGTTTAAATTTGTTTGGGTCCCGGGCGGCTATCGCACGAGGCCGAGGATATCCTTGATCGCGTCCATGTTCGGACGCGCGATCGCGCGCGCCTTCTCAGCCCCATCGGCGAGGACAGCGTCGGTATGGGCCGGATCGGCCGCGAGCCGCAGCATCTCAGCGCGAATCGGCGCGAACTTGTCGATCGTAAGATCAGCGAGCGCGGTCTTGAACGCGGAGAACTGGCTGCCGCCGAAGCGCTTGAGCACGTCGGCCTTCGTCTCGTCGTTCAAGGCAGCGAAGATGCCGACCAGATTATCGGCTTCGGGGCGCCGCGCCAGCCCCTCGACCTCACTCGGCAACGGCTCGGGGTCGGTCTTGGCCCTGCGAATCTTCTGCGCGATCGTGTCCGCATCGTCGGTGAGCGCGATATAGGCGTTCTCGGAGGTGTCGGACTTTGACATTTTCTTCGCGCCGTCGCGCAGACTCATGACCCTGGTGGCCGGCCCCTGGATCAAGGGTTCGGGCAGCGGAAAGTACGCGTCCCCGTGGCCGTGGGAAGCGATCGACGCGGCAAAGTCATTGTTGAACTTCTGCGCGATGTCGCGCGCCAGCTCCAAATGTTGCTTCTGATCGTCGCCGACCGGAACATGCGTCGCGCGATAGACGAGAATGTCAGCGGCCATCAGCACCGGATAGTTGTAGAGTCCGATCGACGCGTTCTCCCGGTCCTTGCCCGCTTTCTCCTTGAACTGGGTCATCCGGTTAAGCCAGCCGAGCCGTGCCACGCAATCGAACACCCAGGCCAGTTCGGCGTGCTCGGCGACCCGGCTCTGATTGAAGACGATATTCGCTTTCGGGTCTATGCCGCAGGCGAGAAAGGCTGCGGTCACTTCGCGGGTCGTGCGGGCAAGCTGCTCGGGCTCGTGCGGCAGCGTCATCGCATGCAGGTCGACGACGCAATAGATACACGGATGCGTCTTCTGCATCTCGACGAAGCGCTTGATCGCGCCAAGATAATTGCCGAGGTGCAGATTGCCCGTCGGCTGAACGCCGGAAAAGACACGCTCGGGAAACTTCGCCATCGTCGTCCAATAGGCCCGGAATTGTGAGGGCGGCTCTTATGGCAACGCCGGCGGAGCCGCGCAAGGGCGGAGAGCGCGTGGGTCAGGCGCCCGGTTGGCCGTCGTCGACCGCAAGATCGACCATGATCTCGGCCGCCAGCCGCTCGAGCGCCTTGCGCAATTCGTCGAGCTTGAGCCCTTCGGGGACGCTGAGGCGCGCGGTCGCGCGAAACATCTCGACGCCAGTGAACGGCTCGCCTTCGAGACCGCTCATGAACTCTTCGATGTTGACGCCGAGGTGAGTGAGCGCCTGCGTCACATCGCGCACGATACCTGGCCGCTCGTTGCCGACGATCTCGAGCGTGACAAGGCGCGCCCGCTTTTCGGCCTCTGCCGCCGCGCCGCGCTCGATCGAGACACGCAGACCAGAAGGCGCGAGCTTCGCTAGCGCCGATTCGAGCGGTATGAGGTTTTCGTCGGGAACGCTCACGAGCACCACGCCGGCGAATTTGCCCGCGAGACGCACCGAGCGGCTTTCAAGCCAAGTCCCACCGAAGTCGACGACCTTCTCAGAAATCGCGTTGACGAGCCCCGGCCTGTCATCGCCAACGAAAGTCAGAACGAGCGGCGTCATCATGAACGGCTCCCCAGCGCGATGCTGACTATCGAACCGAACCCTCTCGTGAATCCACTACGACCGTCCGCGCCAGCTGGATCGTATTCTCGACTACGGTCCTGTGAAGATGGGTTTCACTTCTATTGTCGCTAGTCTCTCCGATTTATCGAGAGTGACGATTATCTGAGCATCCTTGGAAACCGGGAAAATTCCGCGTTTGATGTCGCGAACCGCTGCAAAGATCTGATTCGTTGATTTGTAAAAACTGTGCTCGACGTGATTCTCGGTAAGATATTGATCGACCTCGGCGAGGGAGCCTCCTTGAGGCAACGCCGTTCTCACAGCCTGGGCAATCTGCTCCAAGGTCATGCGACCCTCAATCTTCGTATCCACGGCTGGAACGTTCTGAGGCCACGATCGCGACCAACACAACATAGGCAAAATAGCGAGCGCCGCAGCCCTATAAATCGGCATGGCGCGCGAGCAAACCAAGATCATCGGGGCTGAAGGCGATCGTCCGCTGCTGTGACCACCGCGAACTTAACGCCGAGCGCATGCAAGACGGCCTTGATGGTCTCATAACGGGGATGCGCGCCAGAACTCAGAGCCTTATATAGGCTTTCGCGCCCGAGCCCGGCGTCCCTGGCGATTTGCGCCATGCCACGCGCCTTGGCGACATCGCCGAGCGCGGCAAGGAACACCTCGGGGTTGGGGTCTTCCGCCGCCGCCGTCAGATATTCGGCGATCACCTCGTCATTATCGAGATAAGCCGCCGCGTCGAAAGGCGCATAGGTCTTCGTCATCGCTTATTCTCCCGGATTGCGCGGGCCATGAGCTTGGCGCGCGCGATATCCTTCGATTGCGTGGATTTGTCGCCTCCGGTCAGCAGCAGATAGACGGTTCGCTCCGTGCGGGTGAAATAAACCCGGTAGCCTGGGCCGACATGCACGCGCATTTCCGAAACGCCTTCGCCGACGACTTCACAGTCGCCGAAATTGCCGAACGCGGCGCTACGCAAGCGCGCGAGGATGCGCGCCTTTCCCTTGGCGTCCGCCAGCGCCGATAACCACGCATCGAACTCTGCCGATCGCAGAATGACAAGCATATCTGATTGTATCCAATCGGATACGAAAAGGCGAGGACTTTCCTCCGCGGCCGAAGGAGAGAGGACGCGTGTTCCAAATTCCTCGCCGCGCGCCCTACAAAATGAAGCGGCTCAGATCGGCGTTCGCGGCGAGGTCGCCGATGTGGCGCTCGACAAAATCCGCATCGATACGAACTTTTTCGCCGGACCGATCGGCGGCGGTAAAGCTGACCTCATCCAGCACGCGCTCCATCACTGTCTGCAGCCGGCGCGCGCCAATGTTCTCGACCGATCCATTGACCTTGGCGGCGAGGCGAGCGATCGCCGCCACCGCGTCATCGGTAAACTCGAGATCGAGGCCTTCGGTTTGCATCAGTGCCACATATTGCTTGATCAGGCTCGCCTCGGTGTCGGTGAGGATGCGCTTGAAATCGTCCTCGGTCAGCGAATTGAGCTCGACGCGGATCGGCAGGCGGCCCTGTAGCTCCGGCAACAGGTCTGACGGCTTGGCGATGTGGAAGGCGCCGGAGGCGACAAAAAGGATATGATCGGTCTTGACCGCGCCGTGCTTGGTGGCGACCGTCGTGCCCTCGATCAGCGGCAACAGATCGCGCTGGACGCCTTCGCGGGAAACGTCGCCGCCGCCGCGACCCTCGCGGGCGCAGATCTTGTCGATCTCGTCGAGGAAGACGATGCCGTTGCTTTCGACTTCGGCCACCGCATCGCGCACGACCGCGTCCTGATCGAGCAGCTTTTCAGCCTCGGCGGCGACCAGCGGCTCGTGCGCTTCCTCGACCGTCATTCGTTTGGCCTTCGTGCGCTGGCTCTTGCCAAAAATATCGGCGATGTTAATTGCGCCGATCGAAGCGCCAGGCATATTCGGCAGTTCGAACATCGGCAGGCCGGAGCCGCTCTGCGGCAATTCGACCTCGATCTCCTTGTCGTTGAGTTCGCCGGCGCGAAGCTTGCGGCGAAACGCATCGCGGGTGGCGGCGGATGACGTCGAGCCGACGAGCGCATCAAGCACCCGCTCTTCCGCCTCAAGCTCCGCCTTGGCTTCGATGTCCTTGCGCTTGCGGCTTTTCACCAGCGCGATCGCGACCTCAATCAGGTCGCGGACGATCTGCTCGACATCGCGCCCGACATAACCGACCTCGGTGAACTTCGTCGCTTCGACCTTGAGAAACGGCGCGCCAGCCAGCTTGGCGAGGCGGCGCGCAATCTCGGTCTTGCCGCAGCCGGTCGGCCCAATCATCAGGATGTTCTTCGGCATCACCTCCTCGCGCATCGGCGAGGTTAGGCGCAAGCGACGCCATCGGTTGCGCAAAGCGATGGCGACGGCGCGCTTGGCGTCCCCCTGACCGACGATATAGCGGTCGAGTTCGGAGACAATTTCGCGAGGCGACAAATCCGTCATGAGGTCAAAGACTTTCGACAATCAGATTGAAGTTGGTGTAGACGCAGATCTCGCCCGCGATGCGCATTGAGCGACGCACGATCTCGTCAGCATCGAGTTGCATCGGCATGAGCGCGCGCGCCGCGGCGAGCGCATAGTTGCCGCCCGAGCCGATCGCCATCGCCGAGCCGGATTCGTCCCCTTCAGGCTCCAGCACGTCGCCGGAGCCGGACAATGTGAAAGCCGTGGTCTTGTCAGCGACAATGAGCATCGCCTCCAGGCGCCGCAGATACCGGTCGGTGCGCCAGTCCTTGGCCAGCTCGACACAAGCACGCGCGAGTTGGCCGGGGTACTGCTCGAGTTTAGCCTCAAGCCGTTCGAACAGCGTGAAGGCGTCGGCCGTCGCGCCGGCGAAACCGGCGATGACGTCGCCCTTGGCGAGGCGGCGAACCTTGCGTGCGTTGGATTTGACGACTGTCTGGCCCATGCTGACCTGGCCGTCGCCGCCAATGACGACCTTTCCGCCCTTGCGCACCATGAGGATGGTCGTCGCATGCCAGCCCGGCGAGCGGGCGGCCAAATCGTCAGCCATGGGTGAGAGGTCCTGAAAGCGGGGCAAGCGCCGGATGTATGGCCGCAAGCTCCACGGCGCAAGGGAGGCCGGCCCGGTCAGAGCGCCGCTGCAGGCTCAGCCTATGCGCCTCAATTGAGGGCGTCGACCCAGATCGGGTTGGTCCAGGCGCGGCGCCGCGGGCCGTCAATGGCGACGATGCGGAACCACTTGACCTGCGGGGGGTCGCACCAGGCCCATTTCGCGACCTCGTCGAATTCGATCGTCGCCTGCGTGAGCCCGCGTCCGACCCGGCTCAGCGCCGGCGAAGCGCTGGTGACGAGCGCGATGGTATGGACCGGAGAGCACTCAACCCGCACTTCGTTTTGGGTAACCTCGACGTTGTAAATGCGCGGGCCCTGACTCGAATAGAACTCGCCAGCCTTCAACGCGCCGAGCAGTGACTCGGGTTCGAGCGTTTCAGATTTGACCATGACGTAACCGCCGAAGGCGTCGAGGTCGCCGTTGTGGAAGTGCGCGTCGTCGCCGGCGACCGCCATCAGCCGCCGATCCTCGTTGCAGAGCTGATCAAGGAGGTAGAACCCGTCGCCCCGATCGGTTAGGACCGCGCAAGTGTGATTATAGACCTCGACCGCATGCGCGGCGCCGAGCGAACGCCCGTCCTCGATCGTCAGTTGCGACCACGACGGATGGGCGATGGCGACGAAGGCGCCCGCCTCCCGCGCTCGCTCCGCCAGCCGCGGAGCGCTCTCGGCCGGTTCGGCGGGCGGGAAATCGAACGGCAGCCCGGTTGCGACGATATGCCAATATTCGCCAGCGCTCGTCCCCATGGCGTGAACTTCTGCGCCGATCAGAGTGGTGAAAGTGTTGCAGCGTAGCTTGCGGGTGTCGGCGATCGGCCAGTCGAACCGGCCTAGAAAATGATCGGACACTTGCAGGAAATCATAGCCTGCGCGTTTATAGGCCTCGACGACGTCCACAGGATTCAAGGCGCCGTCTGAGAGGCTCGAGTGGGCGTGAAGATTCCCGCGCCAGAAACGGCCCGGCGTCGAGAAGGGGCGAATCCGCATGGGTCTCAGGTTGTCGGCTTGAGGGTGTCGGGTCAAGCAGATTTGACGTAAACTTGTTGGTTTTTCGTAAATACCAACAGGAAAATAGGGGTAATCAAATTTGTTGATCAGAATAGGCTTTTTAAAATCGACGCATTCAGGCCTCGGTATGGTTCGACGGCAAAAACAAATTCTCGTGAACAGTTAGTTTGGCCTCACCGTTAAGGAATCCGTGTGGCGGCGCCCCGGAAGTCATGAATGCTTCTTCGGCGGGTCGGAGTCCGCCCGCTCAGCACGGCCGAAGGAACTGATCCTCTCGCAGCGCGTTGCAACATCACCACAATTTGCCGCAACACACGGTCAATCGCGGCGGAAGAGGAAACCCTCGAAACGCGGGCCTGGCGACCTATATGACACCCGCTCTGCGGAGTTCGAGGGCGGACGCCCGTATGACTTTGGAGGTGAGATGTCCTGGAACATGTTTTCACGCTTCGGCGCCGGCTCTGATCCGGACATCGTCAGTTTTGGCGATTTGGAAGAGGCGGTTGGAACCCACGCCTGGACGATCGTGGACGTTCGCGAGCCGCACGAATTCGCCGCAGGCCACGTTCCAAACGCTCTCAACATGCCGATGTCGTCTTATGATCCCAAAGATCTGCCGGAGGGAAAACCCGTCGTCCTGATCTGTCAGTCGGGCGGTCGGTCGCGCAATGCGCTGAACAAGGCGCGGATGGTCGGCCGCGAGGACGTGAGACATTTTGCCGAGGGCATGAACGGCTGGCGCTCGCATAACGGGCCGGTAACCCTGTAGTCCAAAAGGCCCTCAGCACGAGTTACGCAAACAGTCGACGATCTCAAAAGCTGTCTCGGCCCTTACGCGGCTCGCCCGCGACATAGGTTTGCCGCACTGCGCGATCGTCGCCGAGCGCAACGAGGGCGAACAGCTCAACCTCGAGATCGCCGCCGGCCGTCTCCATCCGGTGCGCGAGCGCCGGCGTCGCGCGCGGATCAAGCGCGATGAGATCCGCTTCCTTGCCGGCTTCGATCGATCCGATGCGGTCGTCGAGACTGAGCGCGCGGGCGTTGCCGAGCGTCATCCGGTAGAACGCCTGCACCGCCGGCCACGACTGGCCATTGAGCTGCAACACTTTGTATCCCTCGGCGGCTGTGCGCAGCATCGAATAGCTCGTGCCCCCGCCGACGTCCGTCGCAAGGGCGATCCGCACCCCCGCCTGCCTAAGCCGCGCCTGATCGAATAGACCGGAGCCGAGAAACAGATTCGACGTCGGACAGAACGCGGCGACGGACCGACTTTCGGCGAGCGCAGCGACTTCGCTATCCTGCAAATGAATGCAATGGCCAAAGACCGAACGTGGTCCAAGGAGGCCGGCCCGCGCGTAGACGTCGAGATAGCTTCGCGACTCGGGGAACAAGGCGGCGACGCGCGCGATCTCCGCCTTGTTTTCGTTGGCGTGGGTTTGGACGTAGCAGTGCGGAAATTCGCGCGCTAAGGCGCCGGCTGCCTCCAATTGCGCCTGCGTCGACGTCACCGCAAAGCGCGGGGTAATCGCATAATCGAGCCTGCCGCGGCCGCGCCAGCGCTCGATGAGCGCCTTGCTCTCGTCGTAGCCTCGCTCAGCGGTGTCCATCAGCGCTTCTGGCGCGTCGCGGTCCATCATCACCTTGCCAGCGATCATCCGCGCGCCGCGCTCGTTCGCCGCGGCGAAGAAGGCGTCGACGGAGCTGGGATGCACCGTGCAGTAGACCATCGCTGTCGTTGTGCCTGAGCGAAACAGCTCATCAAGGAAGAAATCAGCCACGCGCGCGCAATGCGCGGGATCGGCAAATTTCTGCTCTTCGACGAACGTATAATTGTGCAGCCAGTCGAGCAGTTGCGCGCCGTAGGAGCCGATCACCTGGGTTTGCGGATAGTGAACGTGGGCGTCGATAAACCCCGCCATGATGAACGAGCCGAAGTGGTCATCGATGATCGCGTCCGGGGGCGCGCGGGCGAGGATGTCGCGCGCCGCGCCCACCGCCTCAATCAATCTGCCCGAGATGAGAACGGCGCCGTCTTGGATGTAAGAATAGGCGCCTGAGCCGCTGACAGCAGGATCATCTGTGAACGACAGGACACCGCCACGGATGACGCGAGCAGCCGCGCTCAAGGCAGGATGTCCTTGAGCCTGAGCGCAGCAATCCGGTCGATCTCGGCGAGCGCGGTCTTCGTCTCCGCATCGGCGTCGTTTGCCAGACGACCGCGGAAGGCGGCGACAATGTCGGCTGTGCTCTTGCCTTTGACCGCCATGATGAAGGGAAAGCCGAACCTCGCGCGATAGGCGTCGTTCAGTTCGCCGAATTGGCGCAGTTCGTCCGGCGTAAGCCGGTCAAGCCCGGCGCTCGTCTGCTCCCGCGTCGAATCCGCAGTCAGAGTCTTCGCGAGGGCGAACTTGCCGGCCAGATCCGGGTGGGCCTCGATCAGCGCACGCTTCTGTTCCCTCGCGCCCTTCGCCGCAGCGGCGGCGAGAGCCTTCGCCAACCCTTCCGCCGTGTCGGCGCCGTTCGCGAGGTGAGCGTCATAGGCGGCCGCCGCGATCCATGGCGAATGCTCGTAAACGCCGCCGAAGCGCTCGATGAACAGCGTCCGGGTCAGCTCAGAGGGCTTCCAACCGCCCGGCGGCGGATGCCTCGCGATCCAATGACGGGCGATGTCGAGCCGGGTCGGAATCCAGACGCGGTCGTGGCTCAGCGCATAGTCAAGGAATCGCGCGAGCGAGGGCGCGCGTCCGGGCCGGCCAACGAGCCGGCAGTGCAGGCCGATCGACATCATCTTGGGCGCGACGTCGCCTTCGGCGTAGAGCGTGTCGAACGAGTCCTTGAGGTAGGTATAGAACTGATCGCCCGTATTGAAACCCTGAGCAGTCGCGAAGCGCATGTCGTTGGCGTCGAGCGTATAGGGAGTCATGAGCTGCGGGCCGTGCGGTCCCTCGAGCCAGTACGGCAAATCGTCGGCATAGGTGTCGGCGCAATAGACGAACCCGCCCTCTTCCATCCCAAGCCGGATGGTGTTGATCGATGAGCGGCCCTGGTAGAAGCCAAGCGGACGGGCGCCAGCGATCTCAGTGTGAATGCGCACCGCCTCGGCGATGTGAAGCGCTTCGATCTCTGGCGGGGTGTCGCGATAATCGACCCATTTGAGGCCGTGGGTCGCGATCTCCCACCCCGCCTCATTCATCGCCGCGACCGCCTCACGATTGCGCGCAATCGCGGTGGCCACCGCGTAGACGGTGACGGGAACCGAGCGCTCGGTGAACAGGCGATATAGGCGCCAGAAGCCGGCCCGAGAGCCGTATTCGTAGATCGACTCCATGTTCATGTGACGCATGCCCGGCCAGGGCGCGGCCCCGACGATCTCAGACAGGAAAGCCTCGGAGGCGGCGTCGCCATGCAAGATATTGTTCTCGCCGCCCTCCTCGTAATTGACGACGAACTGCACGGCGATACGAGCGCGCTTCGGCCAGTCGGCGAACGGAGGGGTTCGCCCGTAGCCGATCATGTCGCGCGGATAAGTTCCGGTGTCCGCCATCCTGCCGCTTCTCCGCACTCGCCGGAATGTGTGTGGTCCCAACGCTACGACAGGAGAGGCGTCCGCTCCAGCGGCCTACCAAAGAGGAACGAACATCCGAGACTGCGGCGTGTGTTTGGGCGCTGATGGACGGCTCAGGCCGCCGAAAGGTCGATCAACTCGAAGCCTTCCTTCCGTGCTGCGTTGGCGAGGTGGTCGTCGAGCGTGACGACCTGAAGCAATGGAGGACGTCGTTTGGCCGCAATGAAAGCCGCCGCAAGCTGCAATGCGTCGGGCGGATGAACGCGAAGAAATTTGAGCGCGTTCTCGCGAATGATCTCGCTAGGTTCGATCTCGTGCCACCCGTCAGCCAGCTGTTTCAGCCGATCGAAAGCCAAGGCGGCCCCTTTCATGTCAAGCAAAGCGTCCCGCTCGAGGCGCGCGAGCGCCGAAGCGCATTCCACCTGCGATCCCCACCACACCAGTAGGTCCGAATCTCGATTGGCCAGCGCCTGCAGGGGTCGCGTTGTGCTCTCAGCCACCAGCAGGGGCACGATCGCCGACGCGTCCCAGAATTTCACCGCCCCTCCCGGCGCTCGTCGATGAGCGCGCCAACGGCCGACGCTCCGGAGGTGGGGGGCGGAGAGGTGAAAATAGCCGCCGGCGCGACGGTTCGACGAGGCCGCAACACGCCGTCTCGAATGAGGCGCGCCAATCGTCCGCTTGGACCGCCTTCCTCGCCGCCCGCGACCGGCTCCAGACGCGCGACCGACGGCCCCGATCAACAATCAAAACCGCCTCGCCCCCCTTGAGACCGTCGATCAAAGCGCTCAAGCCATTCTTGGTTTGGGTAATACTGGCACACGGCTGACTGAGAGGACGGGTTCGCTGAGGCGGCACTTGCGAACGCAAGCATTGGAATCCGCATCATATGATGCTAGATTTGGCGTCAATAATGGGGCCTAGATGTTCAGTCCCGGCATTTTCTGGAGCGGGCTGATTGTGAATCTTTGCGGCTGTGAAGTCCAGGCTTTGCAGATGAACTCATAGGGGGTGAGGCCTCTGAGGGTCTTGAGCCTTCGGGCGAAGT
>Ga0210406_10004545_pt1 | contig 14809 bp, 9 predicted proteins | sample IncBWC30MmetaG_FD_155454 | JGI IMG/M metagenome (GOLD analysis project Ga0210406, IMG submission 155454) | Forest soil microbial communities from Barre Woods Harvard Forest LTER site, Petersham, Massachusetts, United States - Inc-BW-C-30-M | ecosystem: Environmental > Terrestrial > Soil >... | reverse complement strand
GCACCAGCTCATCGATGGCATGCGCGAGCGCGGTTATTCGGAAAGTTTCGCCAACCAGATATTCAATCAGATACTGGGTTTCGGCGAATATGGATTTCCGGAATGTGTCGTTGGCGAGACGCGCGTGGTGGATGCTGATACCGGAAGATGGGTGACCCTTGATGAAGTCATCAACGATCAGGCGCGCCTCGATAATACCCTTGCCTGCGACGATGAACTACGTTTGAGAAAGCGCAAAGTGCTGCGCGTAATCCGCAGCGGTATGAAGCCGGTGTGGCGTCTACGCACGGCGCTGGGCCATGAGATTACCGCAACGGCGGAACACCCCTTCATGACCATGACAGGTTGGATCGAGCTGGGAAAACTCCAGGTTGGGGATCATGTGGCCACGGCGCGTTCGGTGGCGGTGACGGGACCTGCGTTAGGTGTGGCGCCAGCCTCGGGATCCGATATCTACTGGGACAAAGTGGTCGAAATCGAAGCTGCCGGGAACCGAGAAACGTACGACTTGAAGGTCGAAGGCGATCACAATTTCGTGGCTAATAATTTCGTTGTCCACAACTCTCACTCGGCCAGCTTCGCGCTCCTGGTCTACACCTCCGCATGGTTGAAGCATTACGAGCCCGCGGCGTTTTGCGCTGCACTGATCAACAGCCAGCCGATGGGTTTCTATGCGCCTGCGCAGCTGGTGCGCGATGCGCGCGCGCACGGGGTGGAAGTGCGCGCCGTGGACGTGACGATCAGCGGCTGGGATTGCACGCTCGAGCGGCGCGAGGATGGCCGCCCGGCGCTGCGTCTGGGGCTGCGTCTCGTGAAGCATTTGTCGCAAGAAGGCGCCACGCGGCTCTTGGCCATGCGGGCACTGCGTGCTTTCGACGGTATCGCGGATATGGCCGAGCGCGCCGCACTTGATCGGCGCGACCTCGAGGCGCTTGCCGCTGCGGATGCATTGACGAAACTCACCGGGCATCGGCATCGCGCGGTATGGCAGGTCACGGGTGTGGAGCGCGCGCTGCCTTTGCTGCCTGCGGCAACCGCCGTCGATGAAGGTATTCCGCTGCTGCGCGCGCCGCGCGAGGGCCAGGACATCGTTGCCGACTATGGCAGCTTGGGATTGACACTGCGCCGTCATCCGTTGGCGCTGTTGCGCGATCGATTGCAGCGGCGCGGCGTGGTGACCACCCGGGAATTGTGGGAACAGCCCAACGGCAAGTGGGTGAAAACGGCGGGTCTGGTCATCACGCGCCAGCGGCCGGGCAGTGCGGGAGGCGTGACTTTCGTCACCATGGAAGACGAGACCGGCTATGTGAATTTGATCGTGTGGAATCGCGTGGCGGTCGAACAACGTGCCGCGCTCCTGGAGTCGCGTTTGCTCGAGGTGCACGGCAAGCTGCAGCGCGAGGGCGATGTGCAGCATGTCATCGCGCAGCGCCTGACGAATCTATCATCGCTGCTCGGCGATCTTGTGGTGGCATCGCGCAATTTTCACTAGTACCCCCGAGATCGGAGTGCTGCGCACGATGTGCCACGCCCGTCTCCATCCACTGCTCTGATACGACATATCTGGAAATACAGGCTAGTAAGTTAGACGGGCGGGTCATAGCCTGTCCCCAGACCAGTCACCGCTTTGGAGGATCAATGTCTCAAACCATCACGCCATCTCCTCCGCCTAGGCTCACACCCCTGGCGTAGCGCAACGATGAAGGCCGCATCATGCGCTCACCCGCGGGACTGCTCATGTGTCTCACCGGCATGTTCGCCCTTCAAGGATGCGCCGGCCTTGCCGTGAGTGAACCGGGTTCGCCTGTCGAGCGGCCACCTGAAACACTCCTACCAATGACGATCCGCACGCTCAATACTGAACATCGATTCACGCAAATTTCCACCGCGACCGTGGCTCAACAACTGCATGCACTGCATGTGGGAGAACGCCTCAACATCCTCGCGATTTCGGGCGGCGGTTCCGGAGGGGCATTCGGCGCCGGTGCTGTGGCCGGTCTCACGCGCTCCGGCTCGCGACCGGAGTTCGCCGTCGTAACAGGTGTGAGCGCCGGTGCACTGGTCGCTCCTTACGCATTTCTCGGTCCCGCGTGGGATGCACGCCTGCTTGATGCCTTCACCAGCGAAGCCGCGGACAATCTGCTGCAGGCACGCGGGTTGGCCGCGATCTTCGGCTCCAGCTTGTATCGCGGTACGCCGCTTAAGCACCTCGTTGAAGCATACGTCAGCGACTCGATGATCGAAGCGGTCTCACGCGAGGTGGATAGAGGTCGCTTACTGCTCGTGGCCACGACCGATGTGGCTTCGGGGCAGCCGGTCGTGTGGGACCTAGGCTCGATTGCCAGGAACGGGGGCCCATCCGCCAGAGCACTGTTTTGCGATGTCTTGGTGGCTTCCGCCAGCGTTCCTGGTATGTTCCCTCCCGTCGTCATTCGCGTCCAGGATGGTGTGCCCCATAAAGAAGCGCACGTAGACGGGGCAGCCACGGTACCTTTCTTCGTGCCCGCGGCGTTCGTGCAGGCGCCGTCCGAGGCATTCGGCGGCGCACACGCTGCAGCCGTATACGTCATCATCGACGCTCCGCTGGCTGAAGCCGCGCGCACGACACGATTGACGGTTCGAGGAGTTCTCGCGCGCAGCATTGATGCGGGATTGAACCACCTGATGCAGACAACATTGGAACTGACGGCGGCGACCGCTCAGCTTCAGGGGGCAACGCTGCATTACTCAGCGGTTCCGGCTGCCTATCCATACCTGGACGCCTTTGATTTCCGAGCGGCCACGAGGCGGCCGCTCTTCCGCTATGCCTACGAATGCGCACAAAAGGGACGGCTTTGGGCAGAAATTCCACGCACCGATGACGTTGAAGGTACGACAGGCAGGGCCGCGCAGCCTCAGAAAGTGCCGTGTCCTTCCGACGACCCGTTCATCGGATATTTCGCCACGCGTTGATCGATCGCTTTTGACGATGGCTGTCATTACGAGATAGGCGCTAGCCGACCGAGGGCCGCTGTACTACGCTTCACTCAGAGCTTCCGTCCAGACGACGGCAAGGGTGAGGTGACGAGCATGAATGAGAGTAAGGAACTGCTGACGACGACACAGAAGGCGCGCACGATCAACTTCGAAGCGCCACTGTACGGGACGATTGCGGAAATCGGCGCCGGCCAGGAGGTCGCGCGCGAGTTCTTCCAGGCCGGTGGGGCCTCGGGGACCATCGCCAAGTCGATTTCAGCCTACGACATGGTATTCAGCGATGCCATCTATGGGAAGGCGCCCAGGTACGTGTCCCGCGAGCGCCTGGAGCTGATGCTGGATCACGAATACCGCCTCTTGATCGAGCGCCTGTCGGGGAGCCGAGGCGACAAAACCAAATTCTTCGTCTTCGCGGACACGGTTGCGACCATAAACTTTAAGGGCACGAACGAGGCCCACGGCTGGCTGGGAATTCGTTTTCAGACCGAGCCCATGGGCGAGCCGAGCGAGATCGTGCTGCATGTGCGCATGTGGGACAAGGACGCGGTCCTGCAGCAGCAGGCGCTAGGCATCGTTGGGGTCAACCTCGTCTACGGCGCTCTGTATTACCGCGCCGATCCCAGGAAATTGATTGAATCACTCCAGGACAACCTCGGCACAGACAGGATCGAGGTCGACATGCTGAGCTTTTCGGGGCACTGCTTCGAGAAAATTGACAACCGCCTGATATCGCTTCACCTGGTGGAGTTCAAGCTCACCAACGCGGTCATGTTCGGGCCGCAGGGTGAGGTGCTGCAGCCGTCCGAAGTGCTGCACAAGAAAGCGATTCTGGTCGAACGGGGCAGCTTCCGGCCGGTGACCCATGTCAACGTCGACATGATCAACAGCTCAACGGCGCAGTTCGTGCAAGAGCCGCTGGTCAAAGGCAGGGAAGTGGTGGTCCTCATGGAGATCACGATGAACAACCTGCTCTCAGGGGGTGCGCTCGACGCTCAGGATTTTCTCGCGCGTGTCGACCTCTTGGGTGACATCGGCTTTACCGTCCTCATCTCCAACTACTCGGAGTACTACCGGCTCACCTCATATTTCCGGCGTTACACGAAGGAGATGATCGGGGTTGCGATGGGGATCAACAATCTGCTGGAAATATTCAACGAAAAATACTACGACAACCTCGAAGGGGGCATCCTGGAGTCTTTTGGGCGCCTTTTCCGAAACTCGGTCAAGTTGTACATATACCCGATGAGGGAGGAGGCCTACGAAAGGTATGTGGTGGACTCCAGCGGGACCGGCACGTCAGTCCAAGCGTCCGCATCGAACGTCCTCATCACCGCGAAAAATGTGCGTATTGTCGACCATCTTGCAAACCTCTACGCCCACCTTCTCGAAAGTCACTACATCGATGGCATAGTCGGGTTCGATACGAACATCCTGAGCATATTTTCGCGGGATGTGCTGAAGAAGATCAAGAACAGCGATCCGTCGTGGGAGAAGATGGTTCCCAACCCGGTCGCGGACGCCATCAAGCGCAGGGGACTGTTCGGCCATCCGACCAAAGAGCGGGCGATTGCGTGAGCGTTCGAGCGGGCAGGCGGGCCCCTACACGTCCAGCCCAATCGAGCGCATCAACTCGATGCCATTGCTCTTGGTGACCACGCCGTCGCGCAATGTGAAATCAAACTTCAGTTTCCCATCCAGCAACTCGTCCTGGAAGTGCACGTTCTTGATTGCGCCCGGCTCGAGTCCGGCGATATCCGTCAATGCAAGATCGTGAGTGCTGATCAACCCGATCGCGCCCCGCTTGATCAAGGCGCGGATCAGACCCTGCGCCCCGATCCGCCGGTCCGCAGAGTTGGTACCCTGCAGCAGCTCGTCCAACAAGAACAGCAGCGGCAGCCGGGTAGGCTCGAACAACTGGCGCAGCCGGGTGATCTCGGCGTAGAAACGTGAGCTGCCCTCGTGCAGCGAATCGTTGATCCGGATGCTGGCGCCGATTTGCAGCGGCGTCAGCTGCAACGACTTGGCGCGCACCGGCGCCCCGGCCATTGCGAGCACGGTGTTGATCCCAACGGTGCGCAGCAGCGTGCTCTTGCCCGACATATTCGAGCCGCTCACCAACAACACCCGCGGCTCTGCGCCGATGCCGACGTCGTTGCACACGCGCACGGCCGCAGGGATCAACGGGTGCCCCAACCCTTTCGCCCCGAAGGTCGGCGGGCCGCCGAGGAACTGCGGAAAAGGATCGTCGCACTGTTCGTAGGCGTATTGCGCGAGTGAAATCAGCGCTTCGACCTCGCCGAGCGCCTCGAGCCAGGCGCTGATGCCGCCGCCATGGGCGCTGCGCCAGCGCTCGGCCGCCAGCGCCGACTGCAGCGGGTACATGAACAGCAGCATGAGCGGCGCCAGGATGGGATTGCGGCGCGCCTCGACAAAATTCACGATGGTGGTGAGCTTGGAAAGCGCGGCGGATGCCCCGACGCCGTGCGATGACAGCTTGGTTTGCAGCAAGTGCAAGGGTGCGGCCTCAAAACGCTCCGCCTCGATCCTTTTGAACAGCACCGAAAGTCCTTTGAGATCCTCAAAGGCGGTTTCGACCGCGGTAATGGCCGCATGGATAGGCTTGCGCAGGAAGAACATGAGAGCAATCTCAATCATGATGACGGCGAGCAGCGGGAACAGCATTCCCCAGGCCGCCCAAACGGCGATGGCAGCGATGGCCAGTGCGGCGATCAGCGGCGCACTCCAGCGGATCCACACTTTATCGAGCCGATTCGGCGCCTGTGCCCAAGCGCCGAGCGTCTCGGGATGCAACGCGATCTTCAAGGATTCACCGTCGATCGCCATGGCCTCTCGAAATGCCAAGCGACTGCGCAGATCGGCAATGACGGTCTGGCGTGCGCGGATCGTGTCGAGGTCCGCGGGGGCCAGGAGCCATAGCGCCAGGGTGTTCTCTCCCATTTGCGTTCGCGCCGCGCACAGCAATTCGTACAAACTGTCCTTGCCGAACAGGTCCAGATCGTCGGCGTACGTATGATGTGGATTCTCGAAGCGAGCACCCGTCGTGCCCTTACCGCCCCATTGATCGCTGAGGCGATCAAGGCCGGCGCGAAAGAACTGCACGGCTCGCTGCGCCTGGGTGCGAAAGCTGCGGACGCGTTGGTGATAAACGAGTATGGCGATGAAGCCGAGGATCGGAACGCCCAGCCAGGCGCTCGGTATTGAAAGCGGGCCGAAACACAGCCATGCGATGATCAAAAATGAAGCACCGATACCGAGCCGGATGTTGCCGATGCGTGCATCAAGCCCATCGTAGCGTGCGAGACGGGTGTTGCATTCAGCCAGCCGCTGTGAATATTGTTCTTTTGGCGACATAAAGAAAGTTTCGTGACCTCCGGGCGGGGTCGGCCCACCATGACCATCCAGGCGCTGGCGTTTCGCGGGGCGGATCACATCACACGCTTCGGCGCAACGTGATCCAAGATCGAGGTTTGAGAGTGTCCTAGCGGGTTTTCTTCTTCTTTCGTGGGCCCTTGGCGCCGGAATCCGTCTCATCGGAATCGTCGGAATCGCCGTTCGTGTCCTCCTCGGGGCCGGCGATCTCGTAATCGTCGAAATCGCTCATCAGTTCGGCGGTGCGCCGTTCTTCCATGACCCGCTCCAGCCTCCGCCACGCGGGCTCCGCTCCCTTCGGCGCTCGACGCCGCTGGGAATCGACGTCGCGCATAATGTGATCCACGTCGACATCCTCGCCGCCGGGCGGGGCATCCTCGGCGTCTTCTTCCTCGAACTCTTCAGATTCGGGTTTTTCGTTCATGCCTTCGAAGCGGTTGCTTCACCAATCAAACTGACACGCGCGCGTTATAAACGGAAACGCGGTTCCCGTGCAATACCCTGGGCGCCACTCTGAGCATTCTATTTGACCAGGTCGTTGAGCTGGAAAATCGGCAGCAACAGCGCAATCACGATGAACATGACGATGCCACCCATGAACACCACCATCAATGGACCCAACAGATTGGTCATGTTCGCGAGCAAGCCGTCCATCTCGCGCTCCTGGTTCGTCGCCGCGCGTTCGAGCATCTTTTCCAGCTCGCCGCTGCTTTCGCCGCTGCTGATCAAATGAATCATCATGGGCGGAAAAAGCTTGCGTGCGGCCAGCGATCTGCCGATCGGTGCGCCTTCCCGCACGCGCAATGCCGCTTCTTCGACCGCTCTTTTCATCGGCAGGTTGGTCACCACCTCGGCTGAAATGCGCAACGCCTCGAGCACGGGTACGGCGCTGGCGGTTAAGATGCTGAAAGTGCGGGAAAATCGCCCAGTATTGAGGCCCCGGATGAGTTTTCCCACCACCGGCACTCGCAGCAGGAACCGATCGAAGCGCAAACGCGCTTCCGGCGCCCGGAGCCAACGCATGAACCCCCAAACGGCCGCGCCGGCGATGATCAAGGCGTAGAACCAATAGTGGCGAATGGAATCGCTCATGCCTATCAGAATGCGCGTGGCGACCGGCAATTCCTGGTTGCTCGATTGGAACACCGCCACGACCTGAGGCACCACGTACGCCAGCAGGAAGGAAACGATGCCGAACGACAGTACCAGCAAAACAATGGGATAGACCAGGGCGTTGCTGACCTGTTGACCCATGACCTGGCGCGATTCGGTGTAGTCCGAAAGCCGTTCCAGCACTTGATCCAGCTTGCCCGATTGTTCCCCGGCAGACACCGTGGCGCGGTAGATCTCCGGAAAGGCCTGCGGGAAATCCCTCAAGCCGTCCGCCAGCGGGTGTCCTTCGATGACCTTGCTGCGCACGCCGAGTACGATGCGCTGCACGCGCGGCTTTTCGGTTTGCTCGGCCACCGCCTGGAGTGTTTCCTCGAGCGGCAGGCCGGATCGCAATAGAGTGGCCAATTGACGGGTGAGCAATGCCAAATCCAAGCTCGACAGGCCGCGGCGCATAAAACGGCGCCGGCGGCTTTGCTTCAGCTCCTGCTGGGCGGTCTCCTGGATGTCCATGGGCAGCAGTTGCTTGTCGCGCAGCAACTGTCTGACATGCTTGGCGGTGTCGCCTTCGATGAGGCCTTTGCGTTCGCGGCCTTGGGCATCAAGTGCCGTGTATTCAAACGCGCCCATCAGGAGCCTCCTAGTCCTCGCGGGTAACGCGCAGCACTTCTTCCAGCGTCGTTTCGCCCGCCATGACCTTGCGCCGGCCGTCATCGCGGATGCCGGGGCTTGCGGTGCGCGCATAGCGCTCAAGATCCTGCTCCGAGGATCCATCGTGAATCATGGTGCGCATGTGGTCATCGACCGCGATGAGCTCATAGATTCCGGTGCGTCCCCGGTAACCGCTGCCAGGCTCGCTGCTTGGCCGATACAGCTCCACGGGGCTGCCGTTGGGATCGAGATTCAGCAGGCGGCGCTCATATTCGCCGGCGTTGAATTTCTCGCGATTCGACGGATTCAGCACCCGCACCAGGCGCTGCGCCATCACGCCGATCAAGCTCGAGGACAGCAGGAAGGGTTCAATACCCATGTCCCGCAAGCGAGTGACCGCGCCCACGGCGGTATTGGTGTGCAGCGTCGAGAGCACCAAGTGACCGGTCAAGCTGGCCTGAACCGCGATTTGCGCGGTCTCGAGGTCGCGAATTTCGCCGACCATGACCACATCAGGGTCTTGGCGCAAGATTGCCCTCAAGCCCCGCGCAAAAGTCATTTCGACCTTGGTATTCACCTGGGTTTGGCCGATGCCGTCGATGTAGTACTCGATGGGGTCCTCGACCGTCATGATGTTGCGCGTGTTGTCATTGATGCGCTCGAGGCTCGCGTACAGCGTGGTGGTCTTGCCTGACCCGGTGGGGCCGGTCACCAAAATAATGCCGTGCGGCTTGTGGATGATTTCATCCATCGTGTCTTGCGTTCGCGGATCCATTCCCAAAGAAGTCAGCTCGATCCTGCCCGCCTGTTTGTCGAGCAGGCGCAGCACCACGCGTTCGCCATGACCGGAGGGCAGGGTGGATACACGTACGTCCACTGCGCGTCCCGCGATGCGCAGGGAAATTCTGCCGTCCTGCGGCAGGCGGCGCTCTGCGATATCGAGCTTTGACATCACCTTGATGCGGGATACCACCAGCGGCGCTACGGCCCGCTTGGTTTGCAGCACCTCGCGCAGTACACCGTCGACGCGAAAGCGAATGACCAGCCTGTTCTCATAGGGTTCGATATGAATGTCCGAGGCGTTTTCCTTGACCGCCTGGGTCAGCAGCGCGTTGATCAAGCGGATGATGGGCGCTTCATCATCGCTTTCCAGCAGGTCGGAGGATTCCGGAATGTCCTCGGCCAGATGCGCCAGATCCGTGTTGTCGTCCAATCCTTCCAGCATTTGCATCGCTGCGCCGGAGCCGGCCTCATAGGCGATACGCAGCATCGAGTCGAACGCTTCGACGGAAACCCGCTGCAGCTTCAGGGGAACGCCCACGAAGCGGCGCACCTCCGCGAGGCTCTGCGGGGTCACGCCGGGACGGCAAACCGTGTCAGCGGCGCCCTCGGAGACGCTGCGGACCAAAATGCCATGACGTTTCGCAAACGGAAACGACAGTTTTCGCGACTGTTCGGGGTCTTGAAGCTCTGCGTTCATGGTGGTGGTCTCGTCGGCTCCCGAGTCGCCGGCGGCTGGGTCGCAGGATCGGGCTGCGAGTTTGCAGGCGGGGGAACGATGAACTGGGGAGCAGGTGGCGCAGTAGCCCCCTGCGCGTTGGTCTCCGGTGGCGGCGCCGACGGCAGTGCGATACCCGCCGGTATGGACGGGATCACCGGTTGCTTCTCGCCGGGCAGCAGCGTGATGTGGCCGCCGGTGATGTTTTGCTGACTGCGCCGAACGTCGTTGTACTTCGCCTCGCTGGTGCTCTCAGTGGCTTCCGCGTCGCGCATGATTCTGGGGCGGATGAAGACCACCAGATTCTTTTTCTGGCGCGAACCGCTGCGCGACTTGAAAAGATTACCGATGATCGGGATGGCCCCGAGCCCCGGTACGCGGTCCTCGCTCTCCGTCACCGTGTCCGACATGAGGCCTCCAAGGACGATGATGCCGCCGTCCTCGATCAGCACCGTGGTCTTGATGGAGCGTTTGTTGGTCGAAATATCCGCTGAATCCGTCAACTTCGCACCGGGCGAGGAGTCTTCCTGCTCGATCTTGAGCTGAACGGAATTCCCTTCGTTGATGTGCGGCGTGACCTTCAATATCGTGCCCACTTCTTCGCGCTGAATGGTTTGGAAGGGACTGGTCGTGCCGCCCACGGCCTGGGTCGTATTCGAGAAAGACCCGGTAATGAGCGGGATCTCCTGGGTGACTTTCACCTCGGCTTCTTCGTTGTTCATCGTGATCAACGAGGGTGTGGAGATGATGTTGCTGCTGCCGTCGCTGCGCAGCGCCTGAATGAGCGCGGCAAAACTCACACCGTTGTTCACGACCCGGCCCACCGCGACCGTCGCGCCGGTGCCCACCGTCGAGCTGTTGATGGTGGATGCGCCGGTGCCCGTGACGCCGGGTACGCCCGTTGTGCCCGTGGTGGTGCCCTGGGTGACACCGAGCACGGCTGTGGCCAGATCGACGATGCTCGTGCCCGTGCCGGGCAAGTTGATGATGCCGGCCGGCACGGTGCTGTTTCCTTGGCCAAACAGCAGCCACTGCACGCCCAGATTCGAACTCTTGTTGACGTCGACTTCAACGATGATGGCTTCCACCTGGACCTGCGCGCGGCGGATGTCGAGCTTGTCGATGACCCCCATCAGCGACTTCATGATTTTGGGCGGCGCCGTAATAATGAGCGCATTGGTCGCGACATCGGCCCAAATGGTGACGCTGGCATCGACATTGGAGGTGCCGCCGCCGGCGGCCGGGCTGGCGATGGGCGGGCCGCCTTGCGCCTTGGCGGAGGCGGTGGCCTGTCCTTTCAGCTTGTCGGCAATTTTTTCGGCATCCGCGTAGCGCAAATAACGTACTTGGATATCGCCGCCCGAGGCCATGGGCGTATCCATGTTGAAAACCAGTGCTTTGAGTCTGAGGCGCGCCGATCGCTCGCCGGTCAATAAAATGCTGTTGGTGCGCTCATCGGCCACGACCTTGACGATGGCGCCGCCGGCTTCGGCGCCCGCACCTTGATTGAGTGAGTTGACGATGCGCACCACGTCGGCGGCGCCCGCGTTGTGCAGCGGGATGACCTCAATGGGCTCATCGCCGCTTTCATCCATGCGCTGGATGATGCGCACGACACGGCTCACGTTGCTGGCCCGGTCGGAAATGATCAGCATGTTGCCGCCCGGGTAGGCAGCCAGATGTCCATAGGTTGGGACCAACGGCCGCAGCATCGGCACCAACTGCGCGGCGCTGACATTCTTCAAGGTCACGATCTGCGTCACGATCTCATCCGAGCTCGGACTCACATTGTTCGGCAGGTCGTTGGCCGGCAGTTGTCGCAGGTCGGTATTGGGCACGATTTTGATGACCTTGCCGGCCGGCACGGCCACGTAGCCGTACACCTGCAATACGGCCAGAAATGCTTCGTAAAACGCCGCCGGCGACATGGGCGTGGAGGACACCATGGTGACCTTGGCGTTGACCCTGGGGTCGATGATGAAATTCTTGCCGGTCACCTCGCCGACGGCCTGGATGATCTGGCCCAGGTCCGCGTCCTTGTAGTTCGGCGTGATGGTCGCGCCTTCTTGAGGCTTCGGCGGCGGCTGTGCCGGAAGCATCGCGGGCATCAGCAAGCTCGACAGCGCCAATACTGCGGCAAACCTGCGTTTGGATTGATATTCAGTCGACTTGACGGTCATTGGAACTCGCATGCTGAACGGCTTCGACCGTGGTCGAGGTTATTCGTTTGAATTTTCATTGTTGCTATTGGGCGGCGGGTTCGATGGCGTGGCGCTGTTGGCAGGAGGTGCCGCACCGTTCGACTCGCTTTCCAAATCCTTGGTGGCCTGCGCGGCCACTTGTGCGATGTTCAACGTAATGTCCTGTTTTTGGCCGCTGCGTTCGATGGTCACGGTGACACGATCGGATGTCTGAATGGTGTTGAACACATCCTGACTCCGTTGCGGGTCATCCAGCGGTGTACCGTTGATGGCGGTCACCAAGTCCCCCGCTTTCAGACCCAACTTGCTGAATATCGCGCGATTTCGTCCCGGATAAGCACGAAAGCCTCTCAGTTTCCCTGCTGCGTTGTCATAAGAGGCTACTGTGCGCATCACTTGATCAAGAATGCTGGGGTCTTGTTGCACCATGCGCCGTATGTTGTCGACCGCTGCAGCCGTGCGCGGGTCGCCCCCCGGGCGGCGCACGGCGGCCGCGGCACGGCTGGATGGGGGTAGCTGGCGCGGCAGCAGCAAGGTCTCCAGCGCGCCGCCCCGATCCAGGATGACGTGATCGAGGTAGACCGAGTGCAAAGCTGCCCCGCCGATGCGTTCGCCGACCGAGTAGACCTTCGCAGGGCTGCCGGCCTCGCTGATGATGGCCACCCCCCGCTTGGGGTCCTGGGTCGCAATGGTCCCGGCCAGCAGCAGATTGGCAGAGCTCTGCGGGGCGTTCTCGGGGTCCTGCGTGGCAGGATCCGCAACCGCGACACCGAACAAATGCGCCGAAACGACCGTTTGAACGTCCACGCCGGAGCGCTTGGGAAGAGGCACAGCCGCCGTGACGACCGGTTGCGGTGACTTCAAGGGCTTGGCGATGAACGAGTAACCGAGCTGCAGCAGCTGCAGCAGAATCAGCGCAGCCAATACCAGCGACACCAGCTTAGGTCCGTTGGTTTGCAGCCGGGACACCCATTCTACATTGCGTGTATCGAGCATTAAGATATTGGAAATCGTGGCGTTAGTCGCGTACGAGGCATAAGCCGCCTTCCGCGGTGGTTAACAGTGGCGGCAATCATACGGGCTCGGCGCTTGGACGCTCAAGCATTTGTTTTTCCTTGTTAAAGTAAAGTGACAGTGATTGGCGACACTCGTCTGGAAGTGGGGCATTGACCCCCTGTATTAACCGGTCCGGGAACATGGTTTGGCTCTCACGTCTTGTAAACGGTTCAAACGCGCCCTATAAACTGATATCTCATGAGTGACATTGAACGCGGGCGGGATGGAACGAGCTTAATCGTCGAGGAAGCGGCGCCCAAGCTCAAAAGACCGCCTCTGTATCAAGTAGTTCTGATCAATGACGACTACACTCCAATGGAGTTCGTGGTCGACATCCTGCAGCGGTTCTTCGCCATGGACCGTACCAAAGCAACTCGGGTTATGCTGGAGGTCCATACCAAAGGCAAAGGAGTATGTGGCGTCTTCACTTATGAAATTGCAGAGACCAAGGTGGCTCAAGTGATCGCGTATGCGCGACAACATCAGCATCCGCTGATGGCAACGCTAGAAGAGGCGTAAAGTGCTAAGTCAAGAACTTGAATTTTGCTTGAATGATGCGTTTGCCGGTGCCCGCGAGGCGCGGCATGAATTCATGACCGTCGAGCACCTGCTGCTCGCGATCGTGGATACGCCCAAAGTCAGAGAAATACTGAAGTCTTGCGGCGCGGACACCGCAAAACTCAAAACCGAACTGAAACAATTCATCGATCAAACCACGCCGCGGCTGCCCACCGGCGAGGACCGAGACGTGCAGCCCACGTTGGGCTTCCAGCGGGTCCTGCAAAGAGCCGTGTTTCACGTCCAATCGAGCGGCAAGAAAGAAGTCACGGTGGCCAATGTGCTGGTGGCGATCTTCAGTGAGAAGCAATCGCATGCCGCGTACCTGCTCAGCATGCAGGATGTCTCGCGCCTCGATGTGGTCAATTTTATCGCGCATGGCTTGTCAAAGGCCGGGGGCGAGGAGCGCAGCGAGCGCGATGATGGCGCGGCTTCCCCAGACTCGGAGCGCGAGGGAGACGGCAGCGGCAGTGCGCTGGAAAAGTATGCGACGAACCTGAATGACTCGGCGCGCAAGGGCAAGATCGATCCTTTGATCGGCCGCAAGCTCGAAGTCGAACGCACCATCGAGATTTTGTGCCGCCGGCGCAAAAATAACCCTCTGTACGTGGGCGAGGCGGGTGTCGGCAAGACGGCGATCGCGGAAGGGTTGGCTCGCATGATCGTCGAGAATCAGGTGCCGGACGTGCTCCTGGATGCGACGATTTATTCGCTCGATATGGGTTCGCTGGTGGCGGGAACGAAGTACCGGGGCGACTTCGAGAAGCGCCTGAAAGCCGTGCTGGCGGAAGTCAAGAAGCAGCCGGGAGCGATTCTGTTCATCGATGAGATCCACACCGTCATCGGCGCCGGCGCCGCTTCCGGCGGTGTCATGGATGCCTCCAACTTGATCAAACCGGCCCTCGCCAATGGTGAGCTGCGCTGCATCGGGTCGACGACGTACAACGAGTACCGCGGGATCTTCGAGAAGGATCACGCCTTGGCGCGGCGCTTCCAAAAGATCGACATCACCGAGCCATCGGTGCAGGACACGGTGGATATTCTGCGCGGCTTGAAATCCCGCTACGAGGAGCATCACGGCATCAAGTACGAGGACGATGCGCTGCGTGCGGCAGCCGAGTTGGCAGCCAGGCACATCAACGATCGGCACATGCCCGACAAGGCCATCGATGTGGTGGACGAGGCCGGCGCGAACTTGCGCCTGCAGCCGGTCGAGAAGCGCGCGCAGTCGGTCACCGTGACGCAGATTGAAAATGTCGTCGCGCGAATTGCGCGTATTCCACCGAAAAACGTCTCGATGTCCGATCGCGATGTGCTGAAGAATCTGGAACGCAATTTGAAACTGACGATATTCGGCCAGGACAGGGCG
>Ga0210406_10004543_pt1 | contig 14813 bp, 15 predicted proteins | sample IncBWC30MmetaG_FD_155454 | JGI IMG/M metagenome (GOLD analysis project Ga0210406, IMG submission 155454) | Forest soil microbial communities from Barre Woods Harvard Forest LTER site, Petersham, Massachusetts, United States - Inc-BW-C-30-M | ecosystem: Environmental > Terrestrial > Soil >... | reverse complement strand
ATTCCAACCGATTACCGAGCTGTAACAAATGGCTGATAGCGTAGACCCGATGAGCCCGCCTGACCCGCCAGGGCAGAGGCAAAGCCCGATGACTGCGATCCCTGCGCTGGCGAACGCCGCGACCGAACGCAGGGTAAGCGTCGCCTCTTCGGTGCTGCAGAGAATCCGCACCACGCAACCGCGAAGCAGCCGACTGCCGGACGCCGTGTTCCGAGTGTTGATCCTGGTGACCGCTGTCTCGGTGTTTGCCATTGTCGTGTTCGTGGTCTGGGAGCTGGTGGACAAGTCACGTCTATCGCTCCATCAATTTGGGGTCGGATTCTTCTACGGGCACGACTGGGACCCGGTCAACGACCAATACGGTGCGATGCCTTTCATCTACGGCACGCTGGTCTCCTCGTTGCTTGCATTATTGCTGGCGGTGCCCCTGTCGGTGGGAGTGGCCGTCTACCTGACGGAAATGTGCCCCATACGCTGGCGCGCGATTATCTCGTTCCTGGTGGAGTTACTGGCAGCGATTCCCAGCGTGGTCTACGGATTGTGGGCGATCTTTGTGCTGGCGCCTCTGCTGCGAGATTACGTTGAGCCGTTCCTCGCCAGGACCTTGGGTTGGACCGGATTGTTCACAGGACCGATCTATGGCATAGGCATGCTCGCCGCGGGCATCATCATGGCAATCATGATCGTACCTATTATCGCCTCGATCACGCGTGAGGTGCTGACGGCCGTGCCGCAAAACCAGCGTGAAGCCGTCCTGGCGCTGGGTGCCACCCGTTGGGAGATGATCCGCATGGGCGTCTTGCGTAACGCTCGCATCGGCATCGTGGGCGGCATCATCCTTGGACTGGGCCGTGCCTTGGGCGAAACCATGGCCGTCACCATGGTGATCGGCAACCGGCCGGAGATTTCGAAATCACTGTTCGCGCCCGGTTATACGATGGCCAGCGTCATCGCCAACGAATTCAGTGAAGCTACCGGCGACCTGTACCTGAGCGCGCTGGTCGAGATTGGATTGGCGCTTTTCCTGGTCACGCTGATTGTGAATGCTCTGGCGCGACTGCTGGTGTGGAGCATCACTGGCGGAGCAGCAGGGAGGGTACGTGCCTAAGCAACCGGGAGATGCCTCTACGCAGCAAGTGAGCCTGTGGCGCCGCTTCATGAATCAGGCGGCGAACGTCTTCGCCGTCAGTGCGGCCGTGCTCGTCATCGTGCCCCTGGTGGTCATTTTTATTTATCTGGTGTGGAAGGGCGTGGGCTCGTTGAACTGGGCCTTCCTGACGCAGACGCCGAAACCGCCGGGCGAGCTGGGGGGCGGCATGGCCAACGCCATGGTTGGGTCAGCGGTAATTCTGGCGCTCGCCAGCGCCGTGGGTATTCCGATGGGAATTGGTTGCGGCATTTATCTGGCGGAATACGGGCGCGACAGGTTTGGCGACCTGGTTCGGTTTACCGCCGATGTTTTGAATGGTGTGCCGTCGATCGTCATTGGCATAGCAGTGTATTCGTTGATCGTGCTCCGGCAGAAGCACTTCTCGGCGTTTTCGGGTGGAATCGCACTGGCGATCATGATGATTCCCACTGTGGCTCGGGCGACCGAAGAAATGCTGTTGATGGTTCCGAACAACGTGCGCGAAGCCGCCCTGGGATTGGGAATCCCGAAGTGGCGAACCACGCTGTCGATTTCCCTGCGCACGGCATCGGCCGGAGTTATCACGGGATGCATGCTGGCGTTTGCGCGTGTGGCGGGCGAAACCGCCCCGTTGCTGTTCACCGCCTTCGGCAATCAGTACTGGAACATGAATCCGAACCAGCCTACGGCGGCGTTGCCCCTCCAAATTTATACCTACGCCCTGTCACCGTACGATGACTGGCATCGGCAGGCATGGGCGGGCGCACTGATTCTTATCGTAATGATCGTTGCGGCGGTGGCTGCGGTGCGCATCGCGACGACCCGTGGTGCCTTGAAGGGAGCGTCGTAGAAGGTATGGGTGTCGGAATTGAAGTACGTGGACTGAATGCGTGGTATGGCAAGCATCTGGCGCTGAAGTCCATCGATATGACAGTGCCCGCCAACCACGTGACCGCGGTCATTGGGCCGTCGGGATGCGGCAAGAGCACCTTCGTGCGCTGCCTGAACCGTATGCACGAAACCATTCCCGAAGCCCGCGCCGACGGACTCGTCAAAGTGGGTGAGATGGAAGTCTACGGCGACGGCACCGACCCGGTGGAGATCCGGCGGCGTATCGGCATGGTGTTCCAGAAGCCGAACCCGTTTCCCACGATGTCGATCTACGACAACGTCGCAGCGGGCCTGCGGCTCAACGGTTTTCGCAACCGCAAACAGCTGGACGAACTGGTCGAGCGGTCGCTAAAGCTATCGGCATTGTGGGACGAAGTGAAGGACACGCTGCACAAGAAGTCAGGCGCGAGCCTTTCCGGCGGCCAGCAGCAACGGTTGTGTATCGCACGGTCACTGGCAGTCGAGCCGGAAGTGCTTCTCATGGACGAGCCGGCCTCTGCTTTGGACCCGATTTCAACCAGCAAGATCGAAGAGCTTATCTTCCAGTTGAAGCAGCACTACACCGTCGTCATCGTCACCCATAATATGCAGCAGGCGGCGCGCGTCGCCGAACTGACAGGATTTTTCCTGATGGGCAGCCTGATAGAGTACGACAAGACGGAGAAGATCTTTACGACGCCCGCCGACAAGCGGACTGAAGACTACATCACAGGCAGGTTTGGATAATGCGAAGCCGTTTTCAGCAGGGACTGGACGACCTAAGGGACAAACTTCTACGCATGGGTGGTCTGGCTGAACAGGCCATCGACCGTGCTGCCGAGGCGTATCGTACCCGCGACGCCAAGTTTTGCCAAATGGTCTTCACCGGTGAAACCGATATCAACCAGGCCGAACGCGAAATTGACGAGTTGGCTCTGGATCTGCTCGCCATGCAGCAACCGATGGCGGTGGATCTGCGCTTCATCCTGGCAGTGGTGAAGATCAATGCCGATCTCGAACGCGTGGGTGACCAGGCGGTCAACATCGCGCAGCGGGTTCTCGATCTCATCAGCGAGCCCGAGGTACCGCTGCCGGTGGACATTCCAAAGATGGCAGGCAGTGTCACCGGTATGGTGCAGCGGGCCCTCGAGTCGTTCCTCGACGGTCAGGCCGAGATTGCCGAGGCGGTGCTGCAGATGGACAACGTGGTCGATCGCATGAAGGACGAGGCGTTCGTGGTCCTGGTGCAGAAGATGATCAGCGATCCCCACATGACGCGGGCCGCCTTAAACGTGCTGCTGATTTCACGCAACCTCGAGCGCATTGCCGATCACGCGACCAACATCGCGGAAGACGTGATCTTCTGGGTCCGCGGCGCCGACGTCCGGCACGGAGGCGCGCACTACCGCTCATAACGTACGAATCGCTGGATCAACGTCAAAGCGCCATCGGCCACCCGGTGGCGCTTTCGCACTTGCGGACGAAAGAGAACAAAAATCCCAGCCGCGCGGAGTTTAACGGCTGGGAGCGGGGCAAAAGGAGCAATTCGCGAGACCATCTACTAATCAACATCGGCCGCGGACGGCCGGAGTTTAGTTAGCGAACAGGCGGTCAACTGCCCACCGTAGTTGTTTTTTTGCCGGACATGGTGTCTCGCGATACACTCGACTGCCATGATGCCATTTTCACGCCGACGTTTTCTGCAAGTGGGAACCACTGCAGCTGCAGCCGCCGCACTGCCCGCGACCGGCTCAGCCGCGGATTGCGACAGCAAACTGCCACCTTCGATCGCCAGCCTGAAATCCATGAAGGACCAGGCCACTCCGATCAGCGCCCAGGAGCGGGCTGCCAGGGTGGAGCGGGCCCGCGAACTGATGGTGGAGAACGAGCTGCAAGCCATCGTGGTCACCAACGGAAATTCGCTCCCCTACTATAGCGCCGTTCACTGGTGGCCGAGCGAAAGGTTCTTCGGTATGGTTTTGCCGGCCAAAGGCAACGCGTTCTTTGTCTGTCCGGCGTTTGAAGAGGGGCGAGCGCGTGAACAACTGGAAATGGGGCCGTTCGGAACGAAGGTCGAAGTGCGCACCTGGCAGGAAGACGAAGATCCCTGCCAGAGAGTCGCCGACGGATTGCGGGACCTTGGGGTGAGTTCCGGTGTAGTTGGCATCGAAGAAAGAACCCCGTACGTCTTCAGCAACGGAATCGCCCTGCATGTTCCGGCCCTGCAGATGGCCAGCGCCACTCCGGTAACGGCGGGCTGCCGGATGATCAAAAGTGACCACGAGATTAGCCTGATGAGGCTGGCCGCCAAGGTGTCGATCACTGCGTATGCCGCGGCCTACCATGCATTGCAGCCAGGCATGACGCAGCAGGAGTTCCAGACGCTGGTGGAATCGGCGCACAGCCAGCTTGGTTTTCACGGCAGCGCCGACGCCCAGGTTGGGGAATATTCAGCGACTCCACACGGATCGATCCAGCCGCAGAAGATCAAGGAAGGGACGATCGTTTTGATGGACGGAGGCTGCAGCGTCGAAGGATACGCATCGGACATCAGCCGGACCTTTGTCCTCGGAAAACCCACTGCGAAAATGACTAAGATCTTCGACATCGTCTACAAGGCGCAGAGCGCGGCTTTGGCTGCTGCGCGCCCCGGCGTTGCCTGCGAATCGGTCGATGCCGCGGCGCGGAACGTCGTCATTAATGCTGGATATGGGCCCGGATTCAAGTACTTCACGCATCGCGTCGGCCACGGCATGGGCCTTGATGGCCACGAGTGGCCCTACCTGGTTCCCGGCAATAAGACTCCACTGCGCGCCAACATGGTATTCAGCGATGAACCGGGCATTTATCTGCCGGGCGAGTTCGGAGTCCGGATAGAAGACGACATGCACATAACGGCGGACGGCGCCGAACTCTTTAGTCCGAGAAGTCCCTCACTGCAGAACCCGTTCGGGGATGCATGATCGCACGGTGATTCAAAACGGGAATCTGTAGCCGACTCACGCAGAGGACTGTCGCGCAACTCCCCCTTGGGGTATAGGTTGTAGTTGTGACGGTGATTGATAATCCCTGGTCGTTGGGGGAGCTGTGGTTACCAAACGGAAATCCGATGACGGACACGAAGTCTACGAACGCCAAGCTGTAATTTGCAAGGCCTTCGCAAATCCTACCCGCCTTCACCTGATTGAATTGCTGGCGCGCGGTGAGCGCTGGGCTTGGGAACTCCAGAAGGGCCTGGGTATTTCCAAGGCCAATCTGTCACAGCATCTGGCGATACTAAAGTCAGCCGGAGTCGTGTCCACACGACGCGAGGGAAAACAACTGCACTGCGGGATTGCCATGCCGGAAGTGAAACAGGCCACCGCAGTGCTTCGCAATCTGCTGAAGGCCCAGGGCAAAGAGAGCCGTCGCTGGTCCTGAAGCCGAGGTTGGGTGCAACTGGAGGAATGGGACGCAAGAAAAATCAGTGGACCAGGAAAACTAAGGTACATTAGAGCGCGTATGCGAGGAAACGGGGCCTCGGTGTCCGCGCCTGTGCGGTGCCCAGTGCGTGCATACCACTGCTCTTTGAAGTTCCCGTTTTGGGACTTAGCCTAAGGAAAACTCCCCAACACCCAACTCATTGATTCTAAACGACGCATAAAGGTGATTTTAAGTGTTATAGCTGACCATAACACCATCTCAGTTCGGCTTCAGGAACGACGAGAGTAGCCTTCCAGTTACACTGTTGAACGATGGCGCGCGCCAGCATCCTGGAATACCTCGACAACTTTCGCCTGTATGCTTCCGAAGCCGCATATGTCTTCCGCCGCGGCTATCGTATGCAGCGCTGGAGCTATGGGGAGGTGCTGGAGAATGCCCACCGCTTCGCGCGCGTACTCAACACGCAGGGCATCGGCAAGGGCGACAGGGTCCTTATCTGGGGCGAGAATTGCGCGGAGTGGATAGTTGCCTTTTTCGGTTGCCTGCTGCGTGGAGCGATCGCTGTCCCAATCGATAAGATTGCGGCGCCCGATTTTGCCGCGCGCGTCGCACAGCAGGTGAGTGCGAAGCTGTGTGTGAGTCCGGTGCACAACACAGTTCCGGGAGTAGCGCACTTTGACTCGGAGACCCTGCGCGAACAACTCTCCAGCGTCTCTGGTGTGCCCGTCATCACTGAAGTTCCCAAGCGTGATGACATTGTGGAGATTGTCTTCACTTCCGGAACCACAGCGGAGCCCCGCGGAGTGGTCATTACCCACGGCAACATCCTCGCGAACCTCGAGCCGCTGGAAAGGGAGATTGGGAAGTACCTGAAATACGAGCGGGTCTTTCATCCTCTGCGCTTTCTAAACCTGCTACCACTGAGCCATGTTTTTGGGCAGTTCCTGGGAATCTTCCTGCCGCAAATGCTGGCTGCCACCGTGCTCTTCCAGGACACGCTGAACCCGAGCGAGGTTCTACGAACGATCAGGACGGAGCGTGTTTCGGTGGTGGTGGCGGTTCCCCGACTAATGGAGTCGCTAAAAGAGAAACTGGAGCGGGACGCAGAGGCGGCGGGGAAGACCGAGTGGTTTCACCGCCAATTGGAGGCCGCCAGAGACGAGAAGTTTGTGAAGCGCTGGTGGCGATTCCGGCGCATTCACAATCAGTTCGGGTGGAAGTTTTGGGCCTTCATTTCGGGTGGAGCGGCGCTCGACAGCGAAACGGAGGAATTCTGGCGGCGTTTGAGTTTCGTCGTCATCCAGGGCTACGGACTAACAGAGACGACCTCGCTGATCTCGCTGAACCATCCTTTCCATACCGGCAAGCGGTCGATCGGAAAGGTGCTTGAAGGCCGGGAGATGAAGCTCGAGGGCAGTGGAGAGATCCTGGTGCGCGGCGCTAACGTCGCTGCCGGGTACTGGCAGAACAACGAGCTGAAGCCAGTGTTGGGTGAGGACGGCTGGTTCCGCACCGGGGATCTTGGCGCGGTCGATGAACATGGCAACCTCTATTTCAAGGGGCGAAAGAAGAACGTCATCGTCACTCGCGAGGGGATGAACATTTATCCCGAAGACCTTGAAGGCCTGCTTAGGCGGCAACCCGAAGTGCGCGATTGCGTGGTAGTAGGTCTCAAGCAAGGTGGAAACGCCGAGCCTTTTGCTGCACTCTTGTTGCACGATGCTGCAGCTGATGCTGCAGCAATTGTTGCACGCGCGAACCGGCAGCTGGCGGAGTTCCAGCAAATGCGGCGATGGATGGTGTGGCCCGATCAGGACTTTCCCAGAACGCCGACGCTCAAACCCAGACTTTCCGTGATCCAGCATGCAATCCAGCAACAATTCTCGTCGGCCGCAAACGCGACTCCTGCGCAAGGCGGGCTTGGAGAACTCATTAGCCGAATCACAGGGCGCAATGCCGCGACGCTCGCGCCAGACGCCAAGCTGGAAGGCGACTTGAATCTGAGCTCCATGGACCGGGTGGAGTTGATGAGCGCGCTCGAGGACCGATACCAAGTGGACTTGAGCGAAGCCAATTTTGCGCAGGTCACTACCGTAGGAGAATTGGAAAGAATGCTGCACGAGCCCCAGCGCACTCAACAAAGGGGCTACCACTACCCCCGTTGGGCCCAACGGTGGCCAATCGCCTGGGTTCGCACCTTTTTTTACTACCTGCTCTCTCTGCCGGCAACGCTGATCATGGCGCATCCCAAAATCGTCGGCCGCGAGAACCTCGAAGGTGTCGACGGGCCGATACTCATCACTTGCAACCACGTGACCTACATCGATGTAGGCTTCGTTCTGATTGCCATGCCGGCGCGAATTCGCAACCGACTCGCTGTGGGCATGTTGGGCGAAAGGCTTTGGAGCATGTGGAGGCCTTCGGCGAGCATGAATGTGTTTGCGCGCTGCTGGCAGGAGGCCGGCTATTACCTCGTGGTGGCGCTATTCAACGTATTTCCGCTGCCGCAACAGTCGGGCGTGCGCGAGAGCTTCGCCTTCGCCGGCGAATCGGTCGATCGCGGGTACAGTGTCGTGGTCTTCCCCGAAGGCCGCCGCACACATGACGGCCAGCCTTCGCCATTTCGCTCGGGCGTCGGAATGTTGGCCCAGCGCCTGGATATTCCCGTCGTCGCTTTGCGAATTGATGGCCTTTTTGAGATGAAACACTCGGGTCGCAAGATCGCTCGTAGAGGCCAACTTAAAGTATTGATTGGCAAGCCCTTACGATTTTCCCCTGAAACGCCCGCCGAAGAAATCACCAGGCAACTGGAAGACATCACCTGGAATTTGTGACGCGCCTCATAGCCCAGCTCGGGCGAAGTGATACGAATATCGGATTTGCCGGTTGCAGGAATTCCGGCCTGTACAGTGAACGCCGAAATGCAGCTTCGGTGTTGATAAAGCTGCCCCTCGGTAACACCGTCTTGAGGTCTCGGAAGTCGAGCCCCCCCTACGCCCTCACCTAGGCGAGATGGTTTCGGTGCCGCCATCCTGCGCATCAATCGGCACGAGTTTCGGTCTGGCACCCCCGACACTCTTTGCCGTCGGGCGCTTCGGGCCGCAGGTTGTTTCGCGGAGCAATTCCGGATCCGGGCCGGCGGAGAAAATGTAGGCACGGATCTTATAGCAGATATCGGCGTCAGGATAGACTTCGATCGCGTCGAACGACTTCCTCTGCTGCTGTTCTTCCAGCATCTGCTGTGGCAAACCGTGGTGCATCAGGACCAGTGGTGCCGGTTCGACGGGAAGAGCAGTGTCGGGAACCGCCGCAGCCTGTGCAAGGGCGAATGGAGCCGACAACACCACAGAAAGCACGAGTAGGCTCACCATAAAGCGCCTCTTAACGGCAAATGTTAGCACCGTCTGGCTGCCGTGAAGGCCGATTTGGGACAAATACCCTGGTTTTCCCGCGCGAACACCTGCGTCGGCAATAACTGACTACGATGAACGCGACCGCTTGGAGGGCAGGAAAACTGACGCTCCTGTGGTCTAATGGCAGGGATGCGACTGCGGCGTCAGGGACCTCCCGGCGCTCGCGGAGGGCCCGATGGAAGAGCGCGATTTTTTCGATGAGCGGCAGGAAACCAAGAAAGCGATCATGACCTGTCCACATTGCCACCAGTCCGCCGAGTACGACCTGGGATGGTTCGTTCGCACCAAGAAGAAGCAGCTACCTGGAAGGGCGGACGAGCGGGACCGGGCCAAGTTCGCCAAAGCCCGCTCCTACATGGTTAGGCGCGACGACCTCGTGGCCTGCAAGAACATGCGCTGCCGTAAACGTTTCGAGGTGACCAGCGTCCAGTCGGTGGCATTCATCGAATAGCTGCTGACAAGGGCCCGGGTTCGACCACGTTGCCCACCAGCCGCCGATCGCGGCGTTTCGTTCGCGGGGGCGGTTCCCCCCTATAATCTGCTCATAGCTGCATGCCAACTGGATCACAACCCGCCGGACACCCTCCACCGAACGCCCCCCCTCACCGCGAAGGTGGGTCCTGTGGTTGATCGGGTGGACAAGTTATGGAGCCGCGTGACCGAAGGCATGCGAGTGGACCAGCTCTGGAAGTCATTCCTGACCGACGCGCGCTCCAGTTATCGCCTGTATTCCAAGGATGTGGACGCGGAGCGCACTGCGGGGGTCTCCAAAGGCAAGCACTTCTTGAATGTCGCGGGACAGTTCTTCTGGGCTGTCCTGGAGAAGTTGTCACCTGCCCGGCGAGTGCTTCTGCTGATTGCCCTGTTTCTCATCTTCATTCCCGACGGGGATGCGACCTGGCGTGGCAGTGCCGGAGAGAACGCAACGTTCACCCTGCATACCCATTTCTATGGCGGGCTGCTTATGTTTGCGTTGCTCGTCCTCGAAGTCGGCGATCGCGTGGTGATGAAGCGGGACCTGCAGATCGCGAAGGAGATCCAGACATGGCTGTTACCGGCCACTACTCCGTCGGTGCCGGGGCTGGAGATCGCCTTTGCGACCAGGCCGGCGAATACCGTGGCGGGCGATTATTACGACGTGTTTCAGCGAGGCGACCCGTTTGCCGGAGAGTCGAAATGGGTTTTTGCCATGGCCGATGTGGCAGGCAAGAGCATTCCCGCAGCGCTGCTGATGGCCACGATCCAGGCCAGCCTGAAAACGCTGGCGGCGAGCCCTTCGAGTCTTCCTGATCTTGTTGTGCGCATGAACCGGTATGCCTGCACCAACAGTCAGGAAGGCCGGCGCTTCACAACCGCGTTTCTGGCGGAGTACGACCTTTCGACACGCACACTGACCTACGTGAACGCGGGACATAATGCTCCTGTGCTTCGCCGACAATCGGGCGCTATCGAGAGGCTCGAGCAGGGAGGCATTCCGCTGGGTATTCTGGAAACGGCACCTTACAACGCGGGGTCCGTGGAACTGAAAAGCGGCGATTGGCTGATAGTTTTTACGGACGGAGTAGTCGAGGCTGAGAACAACCTAAGCGAAGAATACGGCGAACAGCGGCTGCTGTTCATGGTGCATACCGGGGCGGCGCTCAATCCGCCTCAGCTCCTGCAGAGCCTCATGACAGACCTTGACCGCTTTGTTGCCGGGGCTCCCCAGCACGATGACGTAACCTGCATGCTGGTAAAGGCGACGTAGCCTCCAACGGAATGAACACGACGAAATCCAGGCCATGGGATGCCGTGATTTTCGACTACGGCGGAGTACTCAGCTACCCGCCCTTCCATCGGGAGCTGGTGGAACTGGGCCAAAGTAGCGGGTTGGACGAGCCGTCGTTCTTCAAACTGCATTCCAACACACGAGGCTACTACGGTCGATCGCTTGCGGAATACAAGCAGCACTGGCTTCAGATGGCCGATGCCCTTGGCCTGCAAATCTCTATCGCTGCAGTCGAGGAACTAGTAGTCCTGGAGTCGGATTTATGGACCAGGCCCAATGCCGAGGTGCTCGAGCTGGCCCGCGAGATCAAGGGGGCCGGCCTGGGCACGGCGATTCTCTCCAACATGACATTTGATCTGCTCGGTAGATTGCGAGAGAAGCTGGAACGGTTGAGAGAATTTGAGGTCCAGATCTGGTCATGCGAAGAAGGCATTCCAAGCCTGACGCCAGGATTTACGGCGCCTGCCTGACGGCCCTGGGTTGCAAGGCGGAGCGGGCGCTGTTCTTCGACGACCGTCCGCGAAATGTGGAGGCTGCGAGGAGGGGCGGCATGGAAGCACATGTCTTCGAGTCAGCAGACCAGGCGAGAGCGATCGTGCGGAGCGGCCTGAATTTTCATAACCTCAATTGAGTCGAAAGGATCGCTCTTGCGGCCGGAGCCTTCCGATGGCACTCTTAGCGCATGCCGACAGGTGAACCAGACGAGTATGCCGGGCCGCTTCCAGAAGTTGTCCCCCGGCTGGCCATCATTCGTCGTCTGGTGACCGCTACGGTGCGGAGCTTCCTACGCCACAATGGCCTGACCTCCTCGGCTGCGTTGGCGTTTTTCTTCCTGATGTCGCTCTTCCCGTTCCTCATCTTTCTGGCTAGCGCGCTTGCCCTGCTTCCGATACCGCACCTGGCGACGCGCATGATCCACCTGGTTTCCCATTTCGTTCCGGACCAGACGATGCCGATGGTAGACAGCATGCTCACTTCCACCATGCACCCCAACAATGGCCTGCTATCCGCGGGCTTTATTCTGGCAGTACTTGCCGCATCCAACGCGATCGCATCGATGGCCACGGCACTAAACACCATCTACGAAGTGGCGGAGACACGCAGCTTCTGGCAGGAGCGGCTGAGCGCGATCTACGTGACCTTTGCCGTTGGCGCGATGACCGTCGTGGCACTCAGCGCCATGCTGCTGGGACCTCATTTTGGCAGGGAACTGGCGCGGGTGTTCAACGTAAACCGTACCTTCGTGACCGTCTGGCCTATCATCCGGTGGATACTGGTGTTGACCTGCGCGTTGGCCTCGATTGGCGCGCTCTATTATTTCGGACCGAACCACAAGCACACATGGCGGCAGCAGATGACAGGCTCTCTGTTCGCGGTGGCGGTCTGGATTGGGAGTTCAGGGCTGCTGGGGATCTATCTCCGAAAGTTCTCCTACTTCAATGCCATGTATGGCACGCTGGCGTCGTTCATCGTGCTGATGCTGTGGCTGCAGTTTGCAGCGATGGCAATTCTGCTGGGAGCGGAGCTGAACGTGGAGCTGGAGAGCAGAAGAACGCGGCAGAACCGGTAGAGACTGTCCGCGAAAGCCCGAATGCGCCGACCTCGCTGGATCCCAAATCCAACCCGTAATCCTTCGCGCATTGTGTGCAAGATTTTGCAGTTTCGCCCAAAATATCTTTCCAGTACTTGTTTAGAATCAATAGCTTGGGAGGAGAACGCATCGGAGCTGCGTGAAAAGCGAATGCTGTTGGACCCCCTTCTGGGACGAGCTGCACCGCCAGACGCAGCAAGTCGCAAACTGGTTGTTGTCACAGAGTTTTCGTTGGCTTTTGACGTTGCGGATGCGACAGTGCCGACAAGCGAGTTGTTCGAAGAACTTACTCGCGCAATTTCGAATCGGTCTTCGAGCCGGTAGCTGTTGTGCGATCGCCATCATGGACCTGTCCCGGCGCAGTAAAATCCCCAATACGAGAAGTTAGTTTGCCCGCAAGGGCCGGATAGCGCCGTCAAATCAAGAGCGCTACCTTTGCAACATGCAATCCGAAACACAGTGGCGACAGGTAATGGCACGGGACGCACGGCAGGACGGCCGGTTCGTGTTCGCAGTACGCACGACTGGCATCTACTGCCGTCCGTCATGCCCGAGCCGACGTCCGCGACGCGATTCGGTGGAGTTCTTCGCCGATCCGCAACAGGCGGAGCGGGCTGGTTATCGTGCGTGCTTGCGCTGCAAGCCAACCGAGCTGTCGGCGCAAGCGAGGGCGATCATGCGCGCGCGCCAACTGCTCGATGAAGCTGAAGGCGTGCTGACGCTGGCGGAGTTGAGCAAGGGCGTGGGAGTGAGCCCGTTCCACTTGCAGCGACTGTTCAAGCGGGCGACCGGGCTGAGTCCGAGAGAGTATCAGTCGGCGCGGCGCATGCAGCAGGTGAAACACGGATTGCGCAAAGGAGACGATGTGACTACAGCTCTTTATGACGCGGGCTTCGGCTCCCCCAGCCGGCTTTACGAGAAGACCAGCGAGCAACTCGGCATGACGCCGGGAACGTATCGCCGCGGCGGTGCGGGTATGACAATCCAATACGGCATCGTTCCGTCGCCGCTGGGACGACTGCTGGTGGCCGCGACCTCGCGGGGTCTGTGCGCGGTTCGCTTTGGGGAGAGTGCGAACGACATGGAGCGGGAGTTGCGCGCGGAATTCAGCGCTGCCGCGCTCCATCGGGACGACTCGGCGCTGCAACCGTATCTTCAGTCGTTGCTGGCGAGCCTGCGCGGCGAGAATAGAACCGTCGATTTGCCGTTGGATGTACGGGCAACAGCGTTCCAGAAGAAAGTTTGGGATGTGTTGCGCCGGATCCCGCGGGGCGAGACCCGTAGCTACAGCGAAGTTGCGCATGCGATCGGCGACGACAAGGCGGTGCGGGCTGTAGCGCGCGCGTGCGCGTCGAATCCGGTAGCGATTGTCGTGCCGTGTCACCGCGTGGTGCGCAGCGATGGCGAACTGGCGGGTTATCGCTGGGGCGTCGAGCGCAAGCAGAAGCTGCTGGAGCGGGAGCAACAACGGGCGTAACGGATTTTTTTCACCACCAGGACACAGAGAAGAAGGAATAGAAAATCAACCGCGGGCCCTCCCAATTTCACTGCGACCCCGAAGCGCTCGATGTCAACCGCGAGCATGAATTCCCGATCTGGAATTTGTGCTCGCGTTTCCTTTCTTATCCGCAAGCCGGTCATTTATACTCGCCTGTTTCGCAGGAGAGCATGGGGCGCGCCGTGAGCGACGCCGCTTGTCCGGATTAATCGAGCGACATTACCTGGCTGAAGGAGTTCAGGGTGAAGATCCTGGTGTGCATGAAGCAGGTCCCGCAGAAGGACGCTCCGCTCAAGTTGAACGAGAGCGGAACATGGATTCGCGAAGACGTTTCCTACGAGGTCAACGAGCCGGACGCCTATGCGCTGGAAGAGGCGCTGCGGCAGAAGGAGAAGCACGGGGGAGAGGTGGTCGTCATAACCAGCGGCCCGGCGCGCGCGCAACAGGTGCTTCGTGAGGCGCTGGCCAAGGGCGCCGATCGCGCCATACACCTCGAGGGCGACAGCTTCGTTGGGCTGGATGCATTCAACACTGCCAAAGCATTCGCCGCCTCGGTGAAGGACGAGAACTTTGACCTGATCTTTACCGGGCTGCAGTCAGATGACTATGGATTCGCGCAGACCGGTGTGGTGCTGGCCGAGCTGCTGGGCTGGTCGCATGCCACGATCATTATGCAGATCGAGAAGACCGACGCCGGCATCAGGGTGAAACGCGAACTCGAGGCGGGATACTTTCAGTTCGTCGATATGCCGCTGCCGGCGGTGCTGACGATCCAGTCGGGTATTAATAAGCTGCGCTACGCAACGCTGATCGGCATCAAGCAGGCGAAGAACAAGCCCATGAAGAAGGTGATGCTTGACGAGGTGAAAGCGGCGCTTGGCGAAAACCTGCAGAAGATCGAAAAGCTGTACATTCCGCAGAAGACAAAGAAGACGGAAGTGATCGAGGGTCCGCCGGCAGAAGTTGCCAAGAAACTGGTGGACAAGCTGCGCAACGAAATTCACGTGTTGTAGTCGCGCCGTGCGCGGGCCCGATGATTGGGGCTGTACCGGCGCAGGAACGGACCGAAATGGCAGACACGATTCTGGTGGTGGTGGAACAGCGGGAGGGCAAGTTGAACC
>Ga0210406_10004542_pt1 | contig 14816 bp, 11 predicted proteins | sample IncBWC30MmetaG_FD_155454 | JGI IMG/M metagenome (GOLD analysis project Ga0210406, IMG submission 155454) | Forest soil microbial communities from Barre Woods Harvard Forest LTER site, Petersham, Massachusetts, United States - Inc-BW-C-30-M | ecosystem: Environmental > Terrestrial > Soil >... | reverse complement strand
CAGCTGCGCCTCGGCGCGATCGTCAACACACACGCCTGCCATCTTCGTCTCCTCGAAATAGCCGTCGATCCAGAAACTGTCTGAATCAATCACGGAGATATTGCTGACGCCGGTGACCGCATAATCACCAACTCGCAGCAGCAGGTTGGTGACATAGCCGTTGACCGGGCTGACCACACTGGTCCGCTTCAGGTTCAACTCCGCCTGCGCGAGCTGGTGACCCGCCGCCTCGTAAGCGGCTTTGGCCTGCACCGCGTTGCCGGCAAAGATCTGCTGCTCCTCAGGGGTCGTGGCGAGGTTGGACAAATGCTGACGTCGTGTGTTCTCGGCCTGCTTGACCTCCAAATCTGCGGCGCGCTGGTCGACCGTCGTCTTGCCGATGCGGACGGCGATTTCAAAGTCAAAGGGATCGATGACATAGAGCACATCGCCCTTGTGGACGAATTGATTGTCGGCCACGCGCAGTTCGACGATCTTTCCCGATATCTGGGGCGCGACATTTGCGACCTGGACGCGGACGGTGCCGTTCCGCGTCCAGGGCGCGGTCACATAATGCTGCCACGTGACAAGCGAGATCAGGACGGCGACGAGCGCCAATGCGAGCGTCGACAGGTGTTTGCCGATCGCGCGAAGACGAGGTCCGATGATTTGATCCCGAGGCAGCGAAGCTTCCATGATTGGTCCCTAGGAAAGCAGCGTGAGCAGCCCGAAGATCGTCACGAAAAGGCTGAGCTCTGCGAGCTGCGGACTGCTGAAAAATCGCGAAAATCCCACGGCGTTCAGAACGGGGCGCAGCAACAGGAACAGGAGAAGCGCGACCGCCGCATACGAAACGATGGGTGCAACCAGAACCCCGCCAAGGACGAGTTCTCGATATGTATGGGTCATGGGCGACCTTGTCCGACTGATGCGGCCGCGGACCGTGCCGGACCGAACATGACACTCGCCAGAACGAGGGCTGCGCAAGCCGAGGCTGGATGCTCGTCGCGTGGTAAAGCGGTCTCGCGCAATGCTTTGGCAGCAGCCAGCATGGCTGTTGTGTCCCGTTGGGCGAGGGATGTTCGTGCGGCAAGCGCAGCGTCCGCCAGCCGGCCGCTCACCAGGCTGTCCAGCACTGCGCCGCACAGTCGAAGCGTCGCGGCCTGGTCGAAGCAGCGCATGGCTTCGTCAACGGCAAGAGCGTTGGAGGGAACGGCGCTGCTTGCCGCTACGATCAGCTCAACCCGGGCCGCATCGCGAAACGTGGCTTCTTCGGGCGCAAGACTCCGATGTCGTTGAACGTTGGGATGGCTCAGGTCGTGCCGGGTCTCCCTCAGCAGTTGGCGAAGACGACGATCGTTCGAAAGGGGAGGGAACAGGAGCTGCGCCGCGAAGGTGAGGATGGCCGCAAGGCAGACAAAAAGGCACGTTACCAAAAAAGTCGTTGGGTCGTAGGTCTGCGGGTTGGTCGGGGCGAGGACGGCAAGCATGAACACGAGGGTGAGCCGGCCAAGCGATGAATAGATCGGGTTCGGCAGTGTAATCAGGAGTGCCAAGGCGATGACGAACGGCGCCAGGCCAATCGCCAGCAACTGAAATGCGGATACCGTGTCGAGAACGAAATATTTGAGAATACCCGCCAGCAGGCATGCCATGGGCGTGGCAAGGACCGCAAGCGTCATGGTCAGGCGTGCGTTGGGTGCTATGGAGCTAAGCCCGATCAGGACCGCAACAAGCGTCAGGCAGACTTCTGTTGCCGGCCATCCCGTTACGACGAAGAAGATCGATGCCAGCGCAAAATGAATCGCCGTTCTCAGGCCGGTCGCGGCCGCGATCCGATGCGAACGATACAGGGGCGCGCGCCATTCGCGGGCAGGATGCATTCCGGCCCGCATGGCTTCGAGGTGTCCGCGTACGTCGCTATTCTTTCGCAAGAGCTCTTCCCGGAGCCAGGCGAGGCATACCGCCAACAGGCCAGATGAACCGTCATCCTGAGTGCTGGAGTCCGAAGCAAACGGCACCGTGCGCGGTTTCCCGCGGAGTTCCGATGTGATCTGCGCGCGCATGGCCAAAGAGGTGACGATCGGCAGCGCTCCCAGCGCCCGCGCCAAAAACAACTCGCTGACGAGGTCGACCATCGCGGCACGTGCCGCGGCGCTTCTGGCGTTTCCGCTGCTCGATTCCGTGGCAAGGCTGGCGACCTCCGGACGCAGCGCCGCGATGTCGCGTATCAGGCCTCCTGCCACGGCGGGGGACGTCGTTTCGCCGCGAACAACGTTCTCGGCATAGTTCACGACCTGCTCACGCAGCGCTTCAAGACGGTTGAAAAGAACCGGATGGTAGTCCGGCACGGCCAGAACGTCGTTGACCAGCCCGGTCGCGAAAACGCCGATGGCAATCGCGGCCCCACGTGCCACGCCCGTTGTGAACACTTGCAGGGGACTGTCGATCTGCTGCACGGCGATCAGGCCGACGGTAATGCAGCAAAGCGCCGCGGCGTAGGCCCGGTTGCCGTCGAGCATTCCTGCCGCGTAGACGCAGAGCCCCACCCAGGCGCTGAAGACGGCCAGGATGAGGCTGCCGGTCTGGGAAAAAAGGCCGGCGATGGCGATCGATGCAGCGACGCCTATGACTGTCCCGAACACCCGGAAAGCGGCTTTTTCCAAACCCTGACCGCGGGTGGGGAGGGCCAGAATCGCGACCGTGATTGCGGCCGAAGAGGGGGCGTCGAGCTCGAGCCAGAAGCTCGCGTAAAGCGCCAGCATGACAGCCAGCCAGATCCGTACGGCGAATGTCCAGGAACCAACTGGAAATCCCGCGAACACCATCGGGTGAGGCTCGCTAGCAGCACTCGGGGCGCTCGCGTTCATGGCGCATCACCCGCGGCAGCGCCGGGCTGCGGTCCTGCCCTTACTGAAGTCGCTGAGATAGTTCATCGATGCACCAGCCGCGCCAATCTTTCATCGTCGACTATGAGACGCGTGTGGTGGCCGGTCTTTCCGGTCCACCAACCACCTTGCGAGAACGCACGTTGGGTGCGTGGATGCGCCGGTTGGATTTCGATTCTGGAAGTCTATCCGCGCGGCTCGGATTATTTTGACGCGTGTCCTGCCAACGCCTGTTCCAGGCAACGGATGATCTCATCCTGGCCGGAGGGCTTATCGAGACAGCAATGCGCGCCGGCCGTCATCACACGCTGGCGGACAAGCTCCGTTGGAAAGGCCGTCATGAAAATGATGGGAAAGCTGCGGCCGGCTGCGACCAGCCTTGCCTGCAATTCGTCGCCGGTCATGAGCGGCATCTGAATATCGGCGATCATGCACGCCGGATCATCACCTGGCTCCCGCAGAAAGTCACCGGCGGACTCGTAGGTGCGTGCCTCATAGCCAAGCGACCGCACGAGGCTCGACAGAGACGCGCGAACCGCCTCGTCGTCGTCGACGATCGCAACTACGGGCGCATCGGCCATCAGCAAACATCCTCCCCACCGCGCTCCATGAGGGGCCGGAAATTCCCCTGATGCGCCGACAGTTATGAACGCCTGGATGCCCCGCCGAAACTATACTCAGGTTTGGTCCGTCTTGCCGCTGGTTTGGGAAATCCCGAGGGCTTCCGCCTTGCGAACGAGGTCGGCGAGCGACTTCGCGCCCATCTTGCGCATCACATTTCCACGATGGATCTTGACGGTAATCTCGCTGAGGCCGATGAGGCCGGCTACCTGCTTGTTCATCAAGCCGGCGGTGACATACCCCATCACCTCTCGTTCGCGCGGCGAAAGCGTCTCGTACTGGGCGCGAAGGCCTTCTTTCGCGGCGGCCTGGACCAGGCGCTGCGCATCACGATCGAGCGCCGCCGTCACGGCATCCAGCATGTCCTGATCGCGAAAGGGCTTCGAGAGAAAATCCACCGCGCCCGCTTTCATGGCCCGCACCGACATGGGAATGTCCCCGTGACCGGTCATGAATATGATCGGAAAGTCGATGCCCTGCCGGCTCAACTGGCCCTGCAGATCGAGGCCACTCACGCCGGGAAGCCGAACGTCCAACACGATGCAGCCGGGACCGCCCGGCAGCGCTCCGGCGAGCAGTTCCGCCGGCGAGCCAAACAGCCGGGTTTCGAGGCCGACGGAGCGAAACAGGCTGTCGAGCGAGCTGCGAACGGCCGCATCGTCGTCCACGATGATGACTATGGACCTCGAGGGAGGATTGGCCGGAGGATGCCTATTGCCGACAGGTCGTGTCATTGCGAGGCGTGCTCTTGGAGCGTGGGCAGCGTCAGGCGGAATGTCGCGCCGGAACCGGGCGTGCTGTCTGCCGACAATTGGCCGCCGTGAGCTTCCACCGTCGTTCGGCAGATCGCAAGTCCCATGCCCATTCCGCCGTGTTTTGTCGAAAAAAATGGTTCGAACAGGCGCGGCAGGTCCTGCGGCGCGATCCCGGGACCGGTGTCCTTCACCGTTATGGCGAGGCTTCCGTTCGCGGCGAGGCCGGCGTGCACCGTAACGATGCGAGGCCCGTTTTGTTTCGACATCGCCTGGCCGGCGTTGACAATGAGATTGACGAGGACCTGCTGAATCTGGATTCGATCGCCTCGAACCGGAGGCAGTTCCGGCTCGGTCTCGATTGCAAGGGTGATATTGTCCTTCGACAGTTCGTGATCGACGAGCAACGCCGCTTCCTCGATGACCTCCGCGATCTCCAGCATGTCCTGCTGGGCCGGCTTCTTCTTGAGAAAAGCCCTGATGCGCGTCACGATCTCGCTGGCGCGACGGCCTTCAGCCACTACCCGGCTGATCGCTGCCGCGACTTCCTCCAGGTTGGGGACATCGCGGCGCAGCCAACGCATGCCCGCTTCACCGCTTGTCACGACGGCCATCAGCGGCTGGTTCACCTCGTGGGCGATCGAGGCCGTCAGTTCGCCAAGGGTGGCGACGCGCGTGGCATGAGCGAGCTCTGCCTGAGCGACAAGCAGCGCGTCCTGTGCCTGCTTGCGTTCGTTAATGTCGACGACAAAGGCGAGCACATTGCGATCGTCCTTGGCCGGAAACGTGATGGTGAACAGCACCGGGACCCTGCGCCCGTCGAGACCGACGAGCTCCGTCTCCCCTTCATAGAACGGCTTTCCCTGTGCGAAGGCGACCAATGCGCCGAGGAAAGTCCGATCGCTCTCACCCAGAAGCCTGTCGACGCTCTCGATGAAGTCGGAAGAACTGGCCGCGCCCACCATCTTTCGCAGGGCAGGGTTGACGTTGGTGATTCTCGCGAGCGTTCTCGCCTGGCGGACGAAATCAGGATTCCGCGCGAGGTGATCGCCCAGGTCTGCCATGCTCACGTTGAGCGACTTCAGCCCGGTCCGGATCTCGGTCCAGTCTTCCTCGACGACGCCAATTCGGGTGGCGTCGAACATCCGGCGATACCGCCGTTCGCTCTCCGCGAGATGGTTCGTCGCAGCCTGGTTTTGAAGCGCAAGCAGCGTCGTGATGGCGATGGCCGCCAGGCTCACGAGCGCGCGCAGGGCAGGCGAAGCAAGCGAATGCAAGTCGTGCGAGAGGAGATAGGCGGATATCGTGAGCGCCACGCAGCTCGCCGCAGCCACGATGATATCAGTACGCCGGAATGTCTCCGCGGCCAGCAGGATCGCAACGACATACAGGACGGCGATCGCCCCCTCCAATGGCGTGAGGACGTCAACGAGGAAAACTGCAAGCGCGAGCACGGCTGAGGAAAGCCGCAGGGCCGTATTTCTCATCGGCGGACTCTTGGACCCAATTATGCTTGACTACCGCGATCGAACATCGTCGTCACCCTGTGCGCGTTGATGCCGGATATGCGCGCTCCGGCAATACTTGATCTGCTCGCCGGTGACAGCGCGTCACCTTACCGCAGCAATCCGCCAGCGCGGCGCGCCACCTGCGCGAACGACAGGGATTGCGAAGCGCCAGCAGAAAGGCGCTTGGACGCCTGCGCAACATGGCGCGCTATCATACCAAGGTATGGTGCAACCAAACCCATAATCTAGGTGCCTAACCGCGCGTAGAATGGAGCGTTTGTGCCGCCGGAATACCCTGCTCGTACGGCAAGTGAGACTGAGAAGACCGAGGAGCTTGCCTGATGAAGGCTCCTCTCTCGCGGAATGGCTCGGCCAGCTTGTTTCGGAAAATGCCATTGGACAAGGAGGTCGGCCATGTCGCTGCGGATGTCGTACGAGCTGAGCACCCGAGATCATGTCGTTGACCTGAGGTCGATCGACCTGCCAAGGCGCGATGACGGCGGGCTCGAAAGATCGCAATCGGACCGCCTTGCTGAAGACATCACCACGCTGTCTCTCAAGCATCTCGATGTTGCCCTTGCCGTCACGGCCCAGGATCAGGATGCCGACGGATCGCCTGAAGGCGTTTCCTGTTTCAGGGTTTCCGCCAGGCGTCTTGACAGTCATTCAGAGGATGCCGGGCATGCTACCGCGGCGGTGAATCGCAACGACCCGGTCATCCAGCACCTTTTCGAGGCTCTGGCGGCGGCGAAAGCCGCGCATGATCGTTACTCCGGAGTCTATGCGGATGCGCTTCGCCTGGCCATCCTGACGCGGCAATTCAGCGGGCAAGCCGGACCCCATCAATCCCTTGCCGAGCAGCCCGCCGGTCGAAACGTGAGGTCGCTGCAAAAATGGCGGCTCAAACGAGTGCTGCAATATGTGGACGATCATCTGGCCGCAAAGATCCCGCTGCAGGATCTGGCCAGGGTGGCCGGGCTGAGCCGGATGCACTTTGCTGCGCAGTTTCGCGCGGCGATGGGTATGCGGCCGCACCAATATCTGCTGAAACGGCGAATCGAGCGTGCCGAAGAACTGCTCCAGCAGAGCGAAGTTTCGCTTGTCGAGGTGGCCTTGGCCGTCGGCTTCCAGACTCAGGCTCATTTCACCACGGTGTTCAAGCGCTTTGCAGGAGATACGCCGTATCAGTGGAGAAACGCTTATCTCGCGCAATGCATTCCGGTGGCGCCCGCGCGAGCGAGGGTGGCATGACCAGTCTCGGCATTCAGGCGTGGGTCCAACTCCTGAACGGTGTTCGGAGTATGTTCGCACATACGTGTTTCGCGGAGCCGTTCAATGTGCTCCAGCTGCTTGGCAACTCGTATCGGTTGGCCTCCACGACGGGAGCCAGCTCCGGCGTTGTCTATGGTCGATTCGCAGTTGGCTTCTGTCGAGCGATTATTGCGCGAATGTTGGATGCGGTCGCCGCCGCGGGCGTGCCGACGGTAACACGCCTTGATTGTTCATGGCTGCCACGCACTCGGACATTGCATGCTGCCGCCAAGGAACCCCGCGGTTTCTTAAGACCTCCGATTGCGGGCCAAAACATTGTCCGCGATATCATCGTTTCCCGCATGGGATGGTCTACCGGTCCGGGGCTCGTGGATTCACCGGGGAAGTGCTAATTGGAACCGTTCTACTTCGCAGGAGCGGAGCGTTATGGTGCCCGAGGTAAGCCAGCGGCCTGTTTACGCCGCTGGTCGGTGGGAGATTGATCTGGCCCGGCGTGAATTGCGGTCAAAGGGCATGCCCGTGCCGCTGGGGGGGCGGGCGTTTGAGATCGTTGCCGAACTGGTCCAGTCGGCCGGTGAGCTGGTCACCAAAAACGACCTGCTCCAGAAGGTCTGGCCCGGCGTATCCGTCGAAGAGATCGCGCTGAGAGTCCACGTTGCCGCCATTCGCAAAGCGCTCGGTCCCGACCGCAGCATGCTGGAGACGGCGGTTGGTCGCGGCTATCGTCTTCTGGGAGACTGGGATGTCCGGCGGGCGAACCTGGTGGCGCCCGCGAAAACGGCACGGCCGCCGACGGGAGCCGCGGCGTCGAATATTCCTGCCGCCCGGTTCAATTTGATCGGCCGAAGCTCGGCCGTCACGCAGCTGCGCGATCTGTTGTCGGCATATCGTGTCGTCACGCTCACCGGGCCGGGCGGCATCGGGAAGACGGCGCTCGCTCTTGAGACGGCACGTGCGATGTCGCCGACTTTCCAGGGCGACAGCCTTGTGGTCGAACTCGCTGCGCTTTCCGATCCGGACCTGGTGCCTTCTGCGGTTGCCGGTGTTCTCGGGATCAAGTTGGAAGGCGAGGTGATTTCGGCCGAGTCCGTTGCGCGGGCCATCGGACCGAGAGAATTGCTGCTCATCATCGACAATTGCGAGCACGTCATCGATGCCGTGGCGAGCTTCACCGAGATGATCGTGAACCGTTGCCCGCATGCGACCGTATTCGCGACAAGCCGGGAAGTGCTTCGTGTCGACGGCGAATACGTCTATCGCGTGCTGCCTCTCGAAGTGCCTGCCGCGGATGACATCGAGATGAACGAAGCCCTCGGGCATGCCGCGGTTCAGCTCTTCATCGCCAAGGCTCGAGAGTTGGGCTCGGAGTTAAGGCCGAGCAGGGAAAATCTCGAGGCCATCGTATCGATCTGCCGGCGGCTGGATGGCATTCCGCTTGCCATCGAGTTCGCCGCCGCGCGGGCCATCACCATGGGGCCGTCGGAAGTGGCGGCCTTGCTGGACGAGCGCTTCAAGTTTCTCACGACCGGCCGGCGGACGGCATTGCCGCGGCAGCGAACGCTGCGCGCGACGCTCGACTGGAGCTACGATCTGCTGCCGGAGAACGAGGCGCGGGTGCTGCGCTGCCTGGCGGTTTTTGCCGGGAATTTCCTGCTCGATGCGGTGCCGGCCGTGGTGGGTGACATGGACCCGGCCATCGTTCTCGACTGCTTTGCCAATCTGGTGGCGAAGTCGCTCATCGTCGCCGACGTCCGCAGCGACCTGTCCTATTATCGTCTGTCTGAAACGACCCGCGCCTACGCTCTGGAGAAGCTGCGAGACAGCGGCGGCTACAACGACGCCGCGCGCCGTCACGCTGAATTTTATCTCGACCTTTTTGCCCGGGCGGAAGCGGAGAGCGAGACACGGCCGCAAGGTGAATGGCTGGACATCTACGGCCGGCATATTGGCGACGTGCGGGCGAGCCTCGATTGGGCCTTCTCGCCTGAAGGCGATGAGCAGACCGGGGTCGCGCTGACAGCCGCCGCCGTGCCGCTGTGGGTCCAGCTCTCACTGCTTGGTGAATGTCATGAGCGGGTCGAGCGGGCGTTGTCGCGGCTTGTCGGTGAGGATGCTCGGGCCCGTCGGCTGCGCATGCAGCTTTCCGCCGCGCTCGGGTGGTCGTTGATGTACGGCGTTGGGCGCGCCCGCGAAGCCGGGCCTGCCTGGGCAGTCACGCTGGAGCTCGCAAATCTGCTCGACGATCGGGAGTACCGGCTGCGTGCTCTCTGGGGCCTTTGTATCGACCAGTTCAACAACGGCGAGTTTCGCAAGGCGCTCGAGTTCGCGTCTCGTTTCGCCGAGTTGGCCGCGCAATCCAGCAACGCGGTCGACGCCATGATGGCCGATCGCCTGCTCGCGACCTCACTGCACTTGCTCGGCGACCAGAAGCGTGCTCGCCACCACATCGACCGGGTACTCGTGCGTCTGGAAGAGCTGAGGGCAAAGCCTCAGATCGTTCGATTCCGCTTCGATTTGCGGGTGTCGACGCACTACTTTCAAGCGCGGATCCTGTGGTTGCAGGGATTTGCGAACCGGGCGTTGCGGCTGGTCGAGCGCAATATCGAGGAGGGGATCGCCATCGGTCACGCCTTGACCTATTGCAGCGTGCTGGGGCAGGCAGCGTGTCCGCTCACTTTCCTGGCGGGCGACCTCGACGCCGCCGAGCGTCACTGCGCGTCACTGCTCGACCATACCGAACGTCACCCGATGCGCCTCTGGCATCTGTGGGCGCAATGCTTGCGGGGAATGCTGATTGCCAAGCGCGGCAACATCGCCGCCGGCGCGGGTGTTCTCAGCAAGGCGCTGGATCAGGCCGATCAGGCCAGATTCCTGCCTCGCTTCATGCTTCCGCTGGGGGAGCTGGCGGTTTGCCTTGGCGAGATGGGTGAGATTACGGAGGGGCTTGCGACCGTTGACGATATGATCGAGCGCGGACAGACTAGGGATGAGCGCTGGTATTTCGCCGAACTCTTGCGGATCAAGGGGGAGCTGCTGCTCAAGGTGTCCAGACAGCAGTCCTTTTCGTTGGCCGAGCAGTGCTTCGAAGAGGCGATCGAGGTGGCGCGAGAGCAGGGTGCCCTGTTTTGGCAGCTCAGAGCCACATCAAGCCTTGCGCGTACCAGGATCCAGCAGGGTCGAAGCGACGATGCGCGCCGGTTGCTCACGGCCATTTGTGCGGAATTTTCCGAAGGTTTTGAGATCGCGGATTTTCGTGCCGCGCGGATGATGCTCGAGTCACTTGATTCCGGCTAAAGCGCGATGATTTCAGGACGAATCATCCCGCTTTAGCTTTTTGTGTGCGTAGGATCTTTCGGAAAGCCGCTACACACTTTTCCGGATCATGCACTGCGCGACAAGATGTCGGTCATTGCGGAAGTCCGCCTTGAGGCCCGAAGCACTGCCTTAGAAAGGAGCAGCACCACGCGAAGTCGCTCCGGTCTTTCCCACTATTGGTGCTGATGACGGTTTGGTAATGGGTGATTGTCTGGCTATCCTTTCGGGCTGGAAGGTGCCCGTGTTTTCTCGCCGACAAATCCTGCAGACCGCCGCGAGTGCAGCCGCGCTGGCGGCAATACCGCGCGAAGCGAGAGCCGACAACTATCCCTCCCGCCCGATCCGGCTGGTGATTCCATACGCGAGCGGCGGATCAGGCGACCAGATTGGGCGGCCCTGGGCGGAGAGGATGGGATCGCTGCTGGGGCCGGCCTATGTCGAGAATATTGGCGGCGCCGGCGGAGCGCTCGGTTGCACCGTCGTCGCGCACGATGCGCCGGATGGATACTCGCTCCTTCTCGGCAATGGCAGCACGCATGTCATCATCCCGCTCGCCTCGGCGCATCCCGCCTACGATGCTGTTCGCGATTTTCGGGCCATCTATCGCCTGATCACCAGCGCACTTGCATTCGCGGTTCATCCTTCGCTGCCGGTGCACAATTTGCAGGAACTGGTCGCCTATGCCAGGGCCAATCCAGGTCAGCTCTCCTATGGATCACCGGGCGTGGGCACGGGTAATCATCTTGTGGGCGAGATGTTCAAACAGCAGTCGGGCATCGCGGACATCGTCCACATTCCGTATCGGGGCGCTTCGCTCGCAATCAATGACCTGGTCGGGGGCCAGATCCTCCTGGTGATCGCTGTCGTGTCGAGCCAGTTGCTGCAACTTGATCGGGCCGGCAATCTGCGAATACTCGCGGTGACGAGTGAACGGCGTCTGAGTAGTGCACCCGAACTTCCGACGGTGATCGAATCGGAAATGCCGGACCTCAGATATGAGGGCTGGTTTGGCCTCTTCGCCCCAAAGGCGACCGAAGATGGGATCGTTGATCGGATTGCGCAGGTGACCCGCAGGGCAATGGCCGATCCAGTGCTGCAGGAAATCTATCAATCCCAGGGCATGGAACCGGACACCAATTCGAGCCCGGACAAGTTCGGACAGCTTGTCGCGGACGAACTGGCTCGTTTCGCTCCGATCGTCAAGGCAATAGGACTGAAGCGCGATTGAATCAGGCAGGGCAGCGTCAATCGTTCGATCGTAAAGTCGCTAACAGCCGCTCAGCCGCCTTCAGGTCTACTGTGTCCCGGCCCTCGACGAACCATGCGAGCACCGGCTCCAGCAGCGCACGGGCGTCTTCGCGCCGCCCTTGAGCAGCCATCAGCTTTGCCAGATCGATGGCGGTGCGCAGCCCGGAGGCACGCGCGCCTTGCCGGCGACTCAGCTCGAGCGAATGGATGAGGTTGGTTTCCGCCTCGTCGACGCGGGGCTCCGGCTTCGAGGAGAGAACCGCGCCCTTCACACGCAGCAACTCGGGCATGTTGATCATATCCCCGTTGGTCTCGACCAGACCGATGCCGTCGTCGACCAGCCGCAGGCTCTCGGCAAATCGTCCGCTCGCAGCCAGTCCTTCCGCGAGCGAGATGTGGAAGGCCGAGATCATCAGCCCGTAATGCGCGGTGCGAAGCTCCTCCAGGCAGCCCTGCAGGATATCGACTCCGCCCTGGGCGTCGCCGCGGCGGATGGCCAGCTCTCCCTTGAGGCCGCGCCCGGCAGCGATCTGTGGTGCCAGGGAATGAGAGCGGGCACTCGAGATGTACCAGTCGATGAGTTCCTCGGCGTAGGGCAGGTCGCCGATCAAGAGGAAGAGCAGCACGGCGTGCCGCAACACGATGGTCAGCACGATGGGATTTTCGATGCGCTCGGCCTGCTCGATGGTCCGGCGTGCGCGCTTGGCGGCCTGGTGCGGATAGCCCTGCAGGCACAGCGTATTTGCCAAGGCGATGGCAGCCAGAATGTCGTAGTCGTAGCCGAGATAGGTCCTGCCGCTCTGCTGCGAGCGCGGACGATGAGCGAGCGCCGCTTCCAGCTCGGCGTGGGCGCCTCCGAGGTCGCCGATGAAGTGGAGCGAATTCCCGAGGAGGAAATGGGCCAGCGCGATCGCTGCCGCATCGCCCATGACGCTGGCCGTCGCCGAGCCGCGCCTGGCGTATTGCAGCGCCATCGTGAAATTGCCGTTGCGCGAGTGGAAGATGTTGAGCGAAACCAGTTGCCACATCTGGTAGACGACGTCGTCGCGTTCCTCGGCGATGGCGAGGCTTCGGTCCAGCGCGGCACGTGTCGCGTCGCTGCCGCCCTGGGTGAACATCAGCGAAAAGCCCAGTGCCGCCTGAAGCCGCATTTCTTCGGACGTTCCGCGCCGGTTATCGTCAAGAGCGAGAATTGCCCGCTCCGACCAGCGATGACATTCAGGCAGCATCGACGTTGCCAGCAGAACAGGCGTGGCGGCGACGGTAAGCCCGATGCGGAGGCCGACATCGTCGCGATCGCGGGAGAACGCCCAGTCGAGCGCGCCGCGCAGATTGTCGATGTCCCTGATGTAATGGGGCAGGTCGTCAAGGGCTACGCGTGGGCTTTCGGCAGCCGGCGCGAATACGTCGCGGAAGAACTCCGCGTGCCGGCGGGCAATCAGCTCGGCGTCACCATTCTCGGCCAATTTCTCGAGCGCATAGACGCGGATGGTCTCGAGCAATCGCCAGCGGCCTGACGGAACTGATGCGTCTAGAGAAACCAGCGACTTGGCCGCCAGGCTTGCGATGCCTTCGGCAACCGCGGAGCTTGTCGCGTCAGTGGCGCCCATCAGCGCGGTGGCCGCCTCGAGCGTGAATCCGCCGACGAAAATCGCGAGCCGCTGCAGCAATCTCCGCTCCGCGTCCGGCAACAGTTCATAGCTCCAATCGAGTGTCGCGCGCAGGGTCTGGTGCCGCGGCAGGGCCGTACGGCGGCCGGCCGTCAATAGGCTGAAGCGATCGTTCAGGCGCTCGGCGACCTGCTGAAGTCCGAGCATGGCGACACGCGCCGCCGCAAACTCGATGGCAAGCGGGATGCCGTCGAGCTGCCGGCAGACCGAGGCAATCATCGGCAGGTTTTCCGGGTTCGCCGAAAGACCGGAGTCGAGCGCCATCAATCTGGTGGTGAAGAGCTGAACGGAGCTGTATTCGTTGACGCCGACTGCGCTCTCCCGATGCGGCGGCGGTACATCCAGCGGCGGAACGCGATAGACATACTCACCCTCGATCCGCAGGATCTCGCGACTCGTCGCCAGCACGGACGCGTTCGGGCACATGCGGACCAAAGCTTCCGCAAGTCGCGCCGCCGCGTCAGCGAGGTGCTCGCAATTGTCGAGCACAAGCAGGAGTTTCTCGCTCCCGATGGCCCGGGCGACAGATTCGGCGGAAATCACGGCGCCGCCGATCTTCAGCCCCAGGACGGGCACGACCGCGGACGGCACGAGCGCGGGGGCGGACAGTGAAGCCAGTTCGACCAGCCAGCAATCGCCCTCGAATGTCGGAAACAGACTGCGCGCGACCTCGAGCGCCAGCGCGCTCTTTCCAATCCCGGGTGGCCCGGTCAGCGTGACGACGCGATAGGCCGACAAGACATTGATGAGATGCTGCCCGGCTGCGCTGCGGCCGATCAGGGCCGATCCCGCAATGGGTATATTTGTTCGAGAAGACTGCCTCGGCTTGCGTTCGGGATAATCGGGGCGATGCTCCGGCCCGCTCGCCTCCTGGATGGTCCAGTTGCCGAGCAGGCGATAGCCGCGGCCGGAGACCGTGTTGAGCAGCGCCCGGTCAGCGCCCAACGCCTTGCGAATGGCGGACACATGAAAATGCAGCGTGTTTTCCTCGACGACCGCGCCCGGCCAGGTGGTACTTGTTGACGAGCTCGCCGCCCGACTGGACCAGAACCTCCAGGATCTCGAAGGCGCGGCTCCCGATCGGAACGGAGACGCCCCGGAACCGCAACTCGCGCCGGTGAAGATCGATTTCCCACGCTTTCGACGCATAGACGGCTCGTAGGCTTTGCTCAGCCATCGCGGCTCCAGTCGGTCGAACAATCCTCAGAATTTCTCAGCACTGGCTCAGGGAATTGACGCGCGAAACCAGCTTAAACGCTGGTCCCGACGGTGAGAAGGGCGTCGCGGCGCCGGGCAACCGGGCGCGTCGACGGCCTCAAACATCGCGGGCAAGTGGCCATTCGGAAGACAAGGACCCGTTCGCATGAACCGCATTCGAAAACTCGCAGCCCTCACATTCGGAGCAAGCATGATGACACAAGCAGCCCTGGCCGCGGCCCCCCGACGCCGCTACCGACCCGCGGATCGATCCGCAGGTCCGCGCCTTCCTTGCCAAGATCAACAATGACTCCAGCCCGTTCTGGGAGCTTCCGCAACCGAAGCCGCAGGAGATCCTCACCGCGT
>Ga0210406_10004539_pt1 | contig 14822 bp, 15 predicted proteins | sample IncBWC30MmetaG_FD_155454 | JGI IMG/M metagenome (GOLD analysis project Ga0210406, IMG submission 155454) | Forest soil microbial communities from Barre Woods Harvard Forest LTER site, Petersham, Massachusetts, United States - Inc-BW-C-30-M | ecosystem: Environmental > Terrestrial > Soil >... | reverse complement strand
GCGCACGGCGATGTGGCTAGTGTTGAGACGCAAGTGACAGGTGACGAGCCGCAGGCGCCGGTTGCACCAGCGACGGAGGAATCTGTGGCGGTGGAGGTTCCGGCCAGCGTCGAGACCCAGGAGTCTTCTGCTGAGGAAGGCACGGAGGAGGCTTCGGTGGATGATATGGGGAAGACCGCTTAGATTGATACACGTCTATATTTATGTTTATCGATGTATGCACAAGCGCGAAGACCGCGCCTAAAGGCGCTCGATTTGCGGAGTTGTCGGTGCCCCTGAAGGTGCGCCCTGATACGAACCTGTTTTGATTTTTTCGAGATGGTGATTCGGTATTGACGGTGATTTCTATCGACCGCGCCCTATCGACCGCGCCCTTAGAGGTGGCGCACACGGTCTTGTTGGGGAACTCATTTCGGTTTTACAGCGCGCTGCGGGCGTGGTGAAAGATTGGGGCCTCTGGTGAAAGCCTTTTCAAGGGCGGTGGCGTTGCATCGGGACGCGGCGTCCTTCGACTGCGTTCGGCTTACACCTCACTTCGCTCAGGATGACATTCTAGACAAGCATTCGTTCGAGATTCATTTCGTTCCGGGGAGACAGCGAGAACAACTATGACCATCGCAGCGGATAAGACGCCGGCGCAGCAGGGGACGGGTGGAGCGCAATCGAGTTCCTCGAAACCAGAAGTGAATCCTGCTCCCGAGCCTCCGGGGGCGGCTCGGCCCGTGCTGGCGCATGATAAGCGGCGGGCGCTGGGGCGAGGGCTTGAGTCGCTTTTGCCCGGGCCGAGGTCTTCGGGCGCGGGCCTTGGAGTTGGCGGCACGGGCGTTGGGTCGGGTGCTCCGGGCGCAGGGCCAGCTGGGAGCGCGACAGCTCCCGCTGTTGCCGGGGACATGGGCGCCTCCACTAGCGCGCCGGTGCCGGGCGTGATCGCCGAGTTGCAGGCGCAAGCTGCGCGGAAACTCGACGGACATGAAGTTCTCGATCTCCTGATTACATCGATCGACGTCAATCCTCACCAGACGCGCAGCTGGACGCGGTTTGAAGTCGAGTCGCTGGAAGAACTCGCCGACTCGATCCGCGCACAAGGCGTGCTGCAGCCGGTGACGGTGCGTCCGGGGAAAGATGGGCGCTATTTCCTGATTACGGGTGAGCGTCGGCTGCGGGCCTCGACCATGGCCGGCAAGACGACGATTCCAGCCATCGTGCGCATCGTCTCGGAGCAGCAGGCCGCCGAGATGACGGTGATCGAGAACCTCCAGCGGCGCGACCTGAACTGCATCGACCTGGCGCGCGCATACATCATGCTGAGCCAGGACTTCGGCCTGACGCAGGAACAGATCGGGGAGCGCGTTGGAATTGCGCGCGAGACGGTGTCGAATTACATGAGGCTGGCGAAGCTGCCGCACGAAGTGCAGGTGTTCCTGAACGACGGCGAGCTGGAATACAGCCATGCGCGCGTGTTGCTGAATCTGGAAGATCCGGATGTGTTGCTGAAAGTGGCGCGCCGGGCGGTGACCGAGGACTGGTCGGTCGACAAGCTGGAAAAGTTTGTGCTGTTCGATCCGAGCATGTTCGGGGCGCGGAAGAAAGAGACGAAGAGCGGTGGAGGGGCGCGGTGGGTAGATCCGAACGTGCGCGCGGCGCAACGCGACCTGGAGCGGATTTTGGCGGTGAAGGTGCGCATCCGCGACCACAAGGGGAAAGGGAAGATCACCCTGGAGTACGCGACATTGGAGGATTTTGATCGGGTGCTCGGGATGTTGAAGGGGAAGGGGTAGTCGTCAGTCGCTTGTCGTCAGCTGGGCATCGTTGGTTGGCCGGGCCGACACGTGGATTGGGAAATCCCTAGAGGGATAGAGTCGTGGAATCCCACCCTAGCGTCGCATAGGGCGCGACGTTAGGATGGGGCACCCGGCGCGCGAGCATCGGTCGTGGCGTAGAGGTTCCACTCATTTGAAAAGCTGGCGGGCTCACGCCCGCTGCGCCGCGTGTCGCCCCTACGGGCTCGGACTCAATATTGCCCGCTTACCCAGCACTTACCTGCTCGGCTTTCCTCTGCCGCCGCCGCGCGGCTGGTTCCTGAGCGACGCCTGCCTCTGTTTACGGGCGACACCTGGACGCCAGATCACCTGCCAAATCTGCATCGCTCACTATTTGGTGCAGGAGATTCGCCGGGGTTTTGTGCATGGAGAAGTCGAGTCCAGACTTAGAATGCTTTTGTGTAAATGGATTGGCTTCGCGGCAGGTGAGATGGAATATCTGATTGGTTTGATACTTTCCCTGGCTGTGGCCGGATTCGCTACCGCGGTCGGGTTTGACCGGGAGCGTGTTTTTTATCCCACCGTGCTGATCGTGATTGCCTCCTATTATGTTTTGTTTGCGGCGGAGGGTGCTTCCGCGCGCACGTTGATGATTGAAATTGCGATCGCGAGTTGTTTCTTGATTGCCGCGGCGCTCGGGTTCAAGAAGAGTTTCTGGATTATGCCCGTGGCTCTGGCGGGGCACGGAGTGTTCGACTTCTTCCATCGCTTTTTCATCGACAACCCAGGTGTGCCGCGCTGGTGGCCGGGTTTCTGCCTGGCGTTTGATGTGGTGCTTGCTGTCTGGCTTACCGTGCGGCTTGGGAAACACTCGATCGCGCGGTAGTCGTCAGTCGCTAGTCTTCAGCAGGACGTTCTTGGTCGCTGGCGCGACGAGTGGATTCGGAAATTCCCCAAGAGGGATAGAGTCGTGGAATCCCACCCTAGCGCAAAAGGCGCGCTAGGATGGGGCACCCGCGGCTTAGGAAGTAGGCGATCGCGGAATTTAACTTTTTGGTCGCCGCCCAGGTTAGCGTTCAAAGGGAGGACGCGAACCTGAGGCACCGTTGCAGTCGGAGACAGCGCCTAAAGGCGGGCTTCAATTTGCGCCGGGGACGGCGCGCCTGAAGGCGCGCGCTGATACGAACCCGTTCGACTTGGCATTTTGCGGCGCTTCGCGGATTGTTGCTTGCGGGTTGGCGATTTCGGAACTTCGGTTTCTTCCATAGCTTTTTGATCGTCAACCCGTGTGTACCGCGGGCACCCCTTATCCGCGTCTTTTAAGTCTTTCCGGGGGTTCTCGTGTATGCTTATCGGGAAGATAAATCTGAACAGTGAGCGGTTCTGATTTTTCCCGACGTCTTCCCAGGACGCACGACGCTCGCTGAAACAATCACTTAACTAAAAAGGAGCTCCCTGAATGAAGCGAATTCTCGCGATTGCGTTGTTGTGTGTACCGATGGCACTGGCTGTCGGCAGCCAAGCCAAGGAAGTCCCGAACGATGTTCAACAGGCTTTGATTGCGCTCGACAAAGAGTGGGGCCAGACCGCGGGCGATACCACGAAGCTCGACAAGATAATTGGCGATCATGTTCTGGCCATCGGGCCCAAGGGCGAAGCGCAAGACAAGCAGCAGCTGGTTACGGCCAACGCCACCGGCGCCGCCGGTGTGACGAACGCCACGTACACGCCCGATGAATACAAGTTCGAAATGCTCAGCTCCGACGTGGTGGCCATGACGCATCGCGGCACCACCAAGGGCATGAAAGATGGCAAGGAAGTCACCGAGTCGCACCGCAGCCTGCACGTCTTCCAGAAGAACGGTGACAAGTGGCAGGTCGTGGCGAACGCCCAGTTACCGATCGAATAGGTAGTTGGCAGTCGTCCGTCTTGAGTTGCCAGCGTGGGTGGTGACTGGCTCGCGGTGGGCTTCAACCCGCTGCTGGGGACTCGGGGATGTCGTCGAGAGAAACCCCCAGCCTTCGCAAAGTGCGCGACAGGCTGGGGCGCCCGGCCTCGGTACGGTTGGGGCGGTCTCCTGTATTGTTCTGCAACTCTTGGGACGCGAGGAAGTTGTGCACCGGAATCGGAGTTGGCTACATCTCTTATGAGCGGAACTGGTACGCTTTCGGGTGCGTATGCATCGTAAGATCGGGTTCCCACTCTGGGTTGCGTCCGGAGGTCTCTCCGCATGAAACACAACAGGGTTGCACTGTTTGTTGTGATGGTGGTGGTGTCGTCGAGCCTGCATGCAAGAACGACTCGGCCGCAGAGCAATGCTACCGGTCCGCGAGACGAAGAGGTGGTGCGCGAGATCGTAGACCTGGAGCGGCAGGCGAAGGACGCGGCGCTGCATCGGGATGCGGCGTTCTCGGAGAGGACTCTCGCGGAAGATTATGTGGCGATCAGCCCGCTGGGGCAGGTGATCGGAAAAGCGGAAACGGTGGCCGCGCGGCGGACGGCGCAGTTGCGCTATGACTCGATCGAAGTGACCGATATGGTGGTGCGATTGTATGGGACCACGGCGGTCGTGACGGCGCGTGCCGATGTGCGCGGCAAGGAGTTGGGCGAGGAGTTCAGCGGGCCATACCGGTTTACACGGGTGTGGGTGCGAAGGAATGGGCACTGGCAGACGGTGAGCTATCAGGCTACGGTGACGCGGTAGGTTTTTAGTCGCTAGTCGTCAGTTTTCAGTCTTCAGCCAAAGACAGCGAACCTCAGGGCTAAAACCCCGATCGCTTGATCGACTGTGCAGCCGGGCTCTTCCCAAGGCCAATGACATTTGGGCGGGATTTGTATGCGTTTGGTGCTGCGGGGTGGGGCCCGCAGTTCTTTCTTTTTTCTACGGCATTTGGAGCAGTTGGCGGTATTCGGGCTTGTGGTCTTCGGCGTCCTGGTCGGAGAGCAGGCCGGCGGCGATGCGCAGGGCCTCCACTTCTTTTTTCACACGGTCAATCTCTTCTTCCTTCATACGCAAAACTTCTTCGACGGTCTTCATGACAGATCCTTGGGATGGCTGGATTTGTGGAGCAACTACAGGCCCATGGTGTACAGAATCTAAACCTGCCGTGCCGCCGGTGGTACGTCTGAGAAGTACATGAGCTAGTGGCCGGTGTGGTAGGGGTGACCCTTAAGGATTGTAAAGGCGCGGTAGACTTGCTCTAGCAGGACGATGCGGGCTAGTTCGTGGGCGAAGGTCATTTTGCCGAGGGAGAGGGTGGCGGTGGCGGATTTGCGGGCGGCGTCGGAGAAGCCGTCGGCGGGGCCGATGGCGAGGACCAGGGGTTGGGAGTTGCGGTCTTGATGATTCTGGAGGAATTGGGCGAATTCTTCGGAGCTGAGATGGCGGCCGCGGGAGTCGAGGAGAACGATGGCGTACGCGGGTCGAGTCGGCGTCTTGATGCGGAGTTTGAGGAGGGCAGACTCGTCGGGGAGTTGGAGAGCTTCGGCGTCGGCGTAGCGGGAAATCCGTTTCAGGTATTCGGTGGTCAGAGATTGGATGGCTGGGTCTTTGGTTTTGCCAATCCAGGCTAATTTTAGTTTCACGAACGTGATTTAACCACAGAGGACAGTGAGGGGCACTGAGGACTCCAGAGGCTTTTTAACCGCAATGGTCGCTAAGAACTGGCGCTAAGGACAGAAAGAAGGGCCGAGGCTCTTCGGATGGAGATGCTCCCAGAGTGGTGCTGTAGTTCCCGCGAATCACTACAACCTTCCGCGCCCTTTCGCACTGTGAGTGGGGCAACGCTACGCTCTTTTCTTTTTTGCGGCGGCGGGTGAGGTGGTGCGCTTTTTTGTGATTCGTTTGGGGGCGGTTTTCAGGTCAGCGGGTGCGAGGCGTTTGGCGGATTTCCAGAGGCGCTCGAGTTCGTAGTAACGGCGGGCTTTCTCGGCGAAGACGTGAACTACGAAATCGACGTAATCGAGCAGAACCCATTCGGCTTGGCGGTAGCCCTCGGTGTGCGCGGGGTAGAGGCCGGCGCGCTTCAGGCGGAGTTCGACTTCGTCGGCGATGGCCTGGATCTGGCGCGGGTTGGTGCCGCTGCAGACGACGAAGTAGTCGGTGAAGGCGCCGGAGTCCTTTTCGAGTTCGAGGATAGTGATCTCTTCGGCCTTTTTTTCCTGGCAGGCGGCAATGGCTTCGGAAACTTGGCGGCGGGTTTCGTTGGTCTTCATGAATGATGGTCGTTGGTCTTGATGATTGTAAATGAGGCTGGGGATTTGGGGTTTCACAGGATGGCTTACGAGCTGGTTGAAATTAAAAGCGCAGAACCATTCGCCACAGAGGATACGGAGGAGCACGAAGGACTGCAAAAGCCTTTAACCGCAAAGGTGGCTAAGGACTGCCCTAAGGACGCAAAGAAACGCCAGGGCTCTCCTCGCGATTGCTCATGCCCGGGGATCATGGGGCCTGCCGTCAGATTACTTTGATTTTGCGAGCTTCCGTGCTCAATTCCGGAAATGCCGGAAGAGCGCCCGCGCCACATTTGGTCAGCGCTACTCTTGGTTTCTAGTCGAGTTATTTGGGGCGATTGTAGAGGGCGCATTTCTTGATGTAGTCGGCGACTGCGGGGTCTACGAATTTGCCCAACGGTTTATTGGCGGCGGCTGCTTCGCGGATGGCGGTGGCGGAGATGGCGTGGTGGACGCCGTCAAGAACGTGGACGGTGGCGCCGTTGAGGACGAGGTCTCCGCGGGCGGGTTGTTTTTCGAAGGGCTTGGTGACGTGTGCGGCGGGACGGAGTTTTTCGGGAAGAGAATTGGCGACGTCGGCAAGAGAGTATCCGGGGCGAGAGGCGACGATGAATCCGACTTCGCCGAAGAGTTGTTCAGCTTCGCGCCACTTGGCGATGTCGCGAAAAGCGTCGATGCCGAGGAGAAAGAAGAGTTCGTCAATTTTCTTGAGCGATCGCTTCAGCTGGCGAACGGTGTCGATTGTGTAGTTCGCGGCCGGTGGGGGCGGCGCGGACTTTCTTCTGACGGGGACACTCTTCGCGATTTCGGCGAGTTCTTCGGGAGGCGCTTCGAGTAACGACGGGATGAGGGCTTTGTCGGGGTTGGTAGCGAGCACGACCATGGCGTAGCGGTGCGCGAAGGCGGAGAGCGGCTGCTTTTGCTTGTGGGGCGGGACGTTTGCCGGGACGAAGAGAATTCGATTGAGTCCGAACTTCTCGCGGGCGGCCTGTGCGAGGGCGATGTGGCCGCGATGAATGGGGTCGAAAGTACCGCCGAAGAGTCCTAGTTTCATGCCAATCCTTCAGAAGATTGCCCGCTAGTCTCATGATTTCGGGGGGCTGTTGCAAGTCTTTGTTCCTTTATTTGCGGAATGCGGTGGAAGGGGCGTATGCTGTCGCTCTCACGCGACACTCGCCACGTCGTCAGCTGCTCCTTGACAGCACACGATTTTGGACGGACAGGCCCCTGTCCCGTAGTACACGGCCCGTTCGGGCCCATCCTGTTGGACTGCTGTAACTCGCCGCCTACTCTTTGCGGCTCTATGATTTACTTGTATGCGAAAGAACCTCCCCCGTCTTCGCACCGGTGTCGTTCCTCCCACGCGGGATCCCATCCTGCGGTACGGCGTGGCGGTGCTGAGTACTACCCTGGCGCTGATTCCTGCATTGCTTTTTTCCGACGTGGCCGAAAGCCGCCTGGCGGTTTTTGCCGTGGCGGTGATGGTGAGCGCGTGGTACGGAGGGTGGAAGCCGGGACTGGTGGCGACCTCATTTGCGCTGACAGTGAGCGCGTACTACTCCCTGGCCGGACCGCATTCACCGACAGAATACCGGCAAGCGGTCGTGCGACTTTCGCTGTTCGTGACGGTCGCGATCCTGATCTGCTGGTTCAACGGCGCGCTGCGCGTGGCGCAAGAAAGATTGCGCCGTTCGGAAATAAATTTCCGCTCGCTGGTGACGAACGCGCCCTACGGCATCTGCCGCTGCGATTCTCTGGGCCACATTGTGGATGCGAATCCGGCGATGGTGGCGTCGCTCGGATATGCCTCGGCCGACGAGCTGGTTAGGAGAGACTTGAGCACGCTGTACGCCGACGGGCAGCAATGGTTTGTGCTCGCCGACTACATGCGTACCCAGCAAGATTTTCAGGGACTGGATTGCGAGTGGACGCGGAAGGACGGGTCGACCACGGCTGTGCGGTTGTCGGGGCGCGCGATCATTGACGAAAAGAAAAATGTCAGTTTCGAAATCTTTACGGAGGACGTGACGGAGCGGCGCGCGCTCGAGCAGCAACTGCGGCAGTCGCAGAAGATGGAAGCGATCGGGCGGCTGGCGGGTGGTATCGCGCACGACTTCAACAATCTGTTGATGGTGATTTCGGGATACTCGGAATTTCTGCTGGAGCGGCTCGGACCGGATCCGGCGCTGCGCGGGCCGGCGAAGGAGATTTCAACGGCTGCGGAGCGGGCGACCTCGCTCACGCGGCAACTGCTTGCGTTCAGCCGGAAGCAGATGCTGGCGCCCAAGGTGCTCGATTTGAATGCAGTGGTCACTGAGAACCTGAAGATGCTGACCCGACTGATCGGCGAGGACATCGACCTGGTGATGATTCCGGGAGCCGAACTGGGAGCGGTGAAAGCGGATCCGGGACAGATCGAGCAGGTCATCCTGAACCTGGCGGTGAATGCGCGCGACGCGATGCCGCATGGCGGTCGGCTCACGATCGAGACGTCGAATGTGACGCTGGATGAGGCATACGCGCGGCTACATTCGCCGGTGCAGCCGGGCGACTACACGATGCTCGCGATTACGGATACGGGCGTCGGCATGGACAGCGATACGCAGTCGCACATCTTCGAACCGTTCTTCACGACGAAGGGTCCGAAGGGTACGGGACTTGGGCTGTCGACGGTGTATGGAATCGTGAAGCAGAGCGGCGGCTACATCTGGGTATACAGTGAGCCCAGCAAAGGAACGTCGTTCAAGATTTACATGCCGCACGTCACGGTAGAGGAAGTGGCGGCGGAGCAGCCTGCGGCGGCGGCACCGGCACCGGCAGCCGAGCCGGTGGAGGCTGCGCGAGAAACGATTCTGGTGGTGGAAGACGAAGTGAACCTTCGCCGCCTGACCCGACAGTTCCTGGAGAACCAGGGCTACACGGTGGTGGAAGCCGCGGATGGCGCGGCGGCCGTGCAGATCTGCGTGGCGCACCAGGGAACGATTCACCTGATGCTGACGGACGTCATCATGCCCGGGATGAACGGGCGAGAACTTGCGCAGCGCGTTTCTGAAATACGACCGAACATGAAAGTGCTGTACATGTCGGGGTACACGGAAAACGCAATCGGCCACAACGGCACGCTGGATGTGGGCATCACGCTCCTCCAGAAGCCCTTTACCCTGCATGCACTCAAGGCAAAAGTGCGTGAGGTGCTGGATAAATCCATGCTCCCCCTGGAGGTTGCCATGTCTGCTCGAGCAGTACTGCACACCGAGGCCCGCGTGCCCCGGGACAAAGTTCCCCGCTTCCGCGCACAGCGGTTCAATCTGCATTTGCCGCTGCGTTACCGGGAAGTCGGAGAACAAGGATGGCGGCAAGGAACGACGGCGAACATCAGTCGGTCTGGACTTCTGTTTAATGCGGAGGAAGTCCTGCAGCCCAACGCCCAATTGGAAATCAACCTGGTCTTGCCGGCAGAGATTGCCGGACTGAGTCCCACCGAAGTCGTTTGCCGCGGGGAAGTAGTTCGTTCCGTGGAGAGCGAAGGATCGGCGACCAGTCCAGCGCTGGCGGCGAAGATTCTGCAGTATCACTTTCAACACGGCTCGCGCGTGTCGGAAGCGTAGGTATGCGAGCGGCCGACGCAAGGTCGGTCGGACCGGGCACTGGCCCGGTGAGGATCTCCCAGGTTCTGCGGTGAGTGGGCCACGCTCACCGCGAGAATGCGTATCCCAGGAACGGTCTCAGAGCGCGGGACCGCGGCTAAAGCCGCGTTGCTTCCGTCGGTGTTGGCGGCACGCCTGAAGGCGTGCCCTGATACGAAATCATGCAGTTTGAGAGGCTCGTGGGGCATACTTACTCGGCGTTGTCCTGAGGACCAGTTGACGACGATTGGAGAGTTGCACTTCGTAGTTCTTCCACCTTTTCCGCCATCGCGAACTTCAGTTTCTCGATGCCTTCGCCGGTTACGGCGGAGATCGGGAAGAGCTGGAGTTTTTTCTTTTTGCAGTACTGCTTGAGCTTGGCGAGCCTGTCTTTGTTGGCGGCGTCTATTTTGGAGGCGACCATCAGCATGGGCTTTTCGTCGAGGTGCGCGCCGAAGCTGTTGAGTTCGCCGAGGATGACTTCGACGTCTTTGAGCACGTCGGGGCGACCGCTGGCGTCGGAGACATCGACCAGGTGGACGAGCAGGCGGGTACGCTCGATGTGGCGGAGAAACTGCGTGCCCAGGCCTGCGCCTTCGTGGGCGCCCTCGATCAGGCCGGGGATGTCGGCAACGACGAAGCTGATTTCGTTCTTATCGCCGACGACAACCACTCCGAGATTTGGCTGCAGCGTGGTGAAGGGGTAGTCGGCGATTTTGGGGCGTGCGGCCGAGATGCGCGAGATCAGTGTGGACTTGCCGACGTTAGGGAATCCGACGAGGCCTACGTCCGCGAGCAGTTTCAGTTCGAGACGAAAAACGCGTTCTTCGCCGGGACGCCCGTCTTCGTGCTCGCGGGGGGCCTGGTGGGTGGAGGTGGCGAAGCGGGCATTGCCGCGTCCGCCGCGTCCGCCGTGAGCGATGACGATGCGCTCGTCGGGGTGGGAGAAGTCCCAGACCTTCTGGCCGGTCTCTTCGTCGTAGACGATGGTGCCGACTGGGACCTTCAGGGTGACGTCGACGCCTTCGCGGCCGGTTTTGTTGGAGCCTTCACCGTGGCGTCCGCGTTCTGCCTTGTATTCGGGATTGAAACGGAAGTGAACGAGCGTGTTGTGGCGCTCGCTGGATTCCATGATGACGTCACCACCCTTGCCGCCGTCGCCGCCGGAGGGGCCTCCACGGGGGACGAATTTTTCACGGCGGAAAGCGAGGCAACCGTTGCCGCCGTCGCCGGCTTTGACTCGGATTGTGGCTTCGTCGATGAACATTGCAGTCGTCAGTCGCTCGTCGTCAGCTGGCTGATAGCTGATCGTTGGTGGCCGGTGGCTAACCCACATCGCCCCTCGTCGGTCAGAAACCTTACTGCTTTTGGGGGACTAAGTTGCGGTCTTATGCAGATCCTCTCCGACTGACACCATAATTGTAATGTTCGGATAGTTGAAGTATTGATGGCCGGGACCGGAGTGCATCGCGTCGAGTTTTTGCAGCGCGGTGTCCCAGGCCAACGTGGGTTGTTTCCAAACAATACCTCGTCCCGCGAGGCCTGAGCTGATATCAACTTCGCCCTTCTTGGTTTGGGGTGCCGCCACGAAGTTGAGCTTCTGCACGCTTGCGCTCGCGCGGAACAATTCCTGATCAGAGAGGACGTCGATGGAATCTCGGCTTCCGTTCGATAACTCGGGGAACAATCGTCTTAACGGGGCAAAATCTTTGCGATCGTTCACAATGATCCAGAGTGTCGGAATGCCTTGTGAGTAACCGAAGTCGAGGTCGATCATGACTTAGTACGGGAGCTCGGCTAAAAACAATAGCCCCTCGGATGCAAGGGGCCACGTGTTTCGACGGGCGAGGACGCCCGTCGCTCCGTTAGTTAATTCTTCGCTTCTACGGGTTCGACCATGACGAACTTGCCCATCTGGCCGCGGTCTTTGAAGACGATGCGGCCGGTGATTTTGGCGAAGAGCGTGTCGTCTTTACCGCGGCCGACGTTGAGGCCAGGCTTCACGCGGGTGCCGCGCTGGCGCACGATGATGGTGCCGCCGGGGACGACTTGTCCGCCGAATGCCTTGAAGCCGAGGCGCTGCGCGTTGGAGTCGCGGCCGTTTCGGGATGTGCCTTGTCCTTTTTTATGTGCCATAGAAAATCAGTTCTCAGTTCTCGGTTGTCAGTTCTTAGTTAGCCGCTTCGCGGCGTTTACTATCCTCAGTACGAATCACTTCTTCTTTGCGGGCGACTTCTTCGCTGTGGTTTTCTTTGCCGCCTTCTTTTTAGCGGCTTTGGGTGCGGCTGATTTTGTCTCGGATTCGGGGGCGGCCTTCTTTACTTTGGGTTCCTTTTTCGGCAGCTCGGGGGCCTTGAAGGATTGGCCGTCGTAGGCGATTTCGGTGATGCGGACGGCGCTGAAGGCTTGCCGGTGTCCGCGGAGCTTTTTGTACTGCTTTTTGCGCTTGTAGTGGAAGACGAGGATTTTCGCGCCGCGGCCCTCTTCGACGACTTCGCCGACTACGCGGGCTTCGCTGGCGGGGCGGACGATTTCGCCCTCGGACGCGGAGACGGCTACCACGTCGTTGAATTCGACTTGGCCGTCGGTACCGGTGCCGACCTTTTCGACTCGGATGACATCCCCGGGCGCCACCCGGTACTGCTTACCGCCGGCGCGGATGACCGCGTACATACTTTCGCCTCCGAAAAATTACTGTCCGCGGCGCACACCGGCGCTGTCGCGGGGAACCTGGAATCTCTTTGCTTGCTGTGTTGTGCCGGGCTCTGTCAGCCACGGCGGGCGGACCAGAACGGTTCCGCAGGTACAGGCAAACCACACTATTTTAACGTGCGCTGTGGAAATCGGTCAATCCGGGTCGCGTTTTGGCCTCGCGTTGGCTTGGCGGCTTATCAGCACTTAGCGTGCTGGATTAGTGAGCGGAGCCGGCTCTCGCCAACTCGAGCACGCTCCAGAACGCGTATGCGAAAAGGAGGCCGAAGGTGCAGGCCATCACCAGTGTGCGGTGCTTTGTTTCCAGCAGGTCGGCGCTGACGCCGGCGACGAAGACGAAAAGGAAGGGAACGGCGATCAGCTGAAACCCCAGGCCCTGGTAGTGAGGGGTGGCGAAACCGAGGAGGAGGCAGAAGATTGCGACCAGCAACGGGGCGGTGTTGCCGAAGTAGCGCGCGCGCGGCCAGAGAATGTAGGTGGCCAGGGCGATCGGCAGGGCGAAGACGAGGGCGGGACTGTTCTGTCCCATGACCGCGAAAAGCTCGCGATAAGCGGCGGACATGGAAAAGACGTGCGGTGTGAAGCCGAGCCAGACGGCGTGGCGCAGGCCGTCGTAGAACGCGCGGGGGTTGAAGAAGTAGGCGGCGAATAGGAGAGCGAGAGCGATCGCGAAGGCCGCTGCCCAGATCGTGAGCGCGGCGCCGCGCCGCGTGGGGGCGAGATAGAGCATGAGCAGCAACGCGAGGGGCGCCATCACGAGGAGAGAAAATTGGCTGCCGACCGCGAGGGCGAGCGAGACTCCCAGTAATAAGGTGCGACGCCAGTTCCAGAGAACAACTTCGCGCGGGGCGTAGAGCGTGTGGGCGACGGCAATGGCGGTGAAGATGGTGCCGAACGCGCCCCAAGTTGCGCCTGTTTCCGGTTCCGCGAACCAGACCGACGCGGCGCGAATCATACCCGGCGAGAAGCAGTAGAGGGTGAGGGCTATGAATCCGCCTTCGTTGCCGTAGAGGCGACGGGAGACGTACCAAAGGGATGCGCCAAGCAAGAGTCCGAAGGCGAGGTACGGAGCGCGGGCGAGCCATCCCCAGTATGGAAGCGAGCTGGACTGAAAACGTCCCGGCCATACCAGCAGGGGCGCGGAGGAAATCAGGTACCAGAGCGCGGAGTGATCGGGATCGAAACCATCGTTGTCGCGAATACGAGGCGGCGGGCCGGGGCCGATAGCGGAGTGCGGATCAGCCGGCGTTGCAGGTGGGGAGCGGTGCCACATGCGCATGCCGGTGTCGAGGCGATACCACTCGCGCAGGTCCATGTCACCGGTGCGCAGGCTGTGGCTGATGAGCCACGTGCATTGCGCAAGGAAGATCAGCAGCAGAGTCCCCGCGATCCATTGTGGCTTGCCAACAGGTCCCAGCATAAAAAATCGGGCGAAGAATTAGGAGCGAGTGTTTTACCATGGCGGAGCCTGCTTCCGTAGTACTTCGTAATGAGCGAGCCGCAGAGTCCAACATCGATCCCGCCTGAAAAGCCGCTCGGCGATCCGGCGGCGAATTGCGCACAACCAATTCTGGTGCCACCACCGCGAGAGGAAATTGGCTGGGCTCCTAATTTTTTTGCCAACGAGAACGTGCGCGCGGTGTGGAAGGTTCTCGGGTATTTCGCGTTTGTCACAGTCACCGTGTACTGGATGATGTGGCTGGGCGTGTCATTTTTTCACGAGCCGGTGCATGGACCGGCGCTGTTGTGGCGCGAGATGTACCAGGAATTCGCGATGGCCCTAGGCGCGCTGTTGCCGGCGATCGTCATGGGGCGCTTTGAGGGGCGCAGCATCGGAGATTACGGACTGCCGCCGCGCCAGGCCTTCGGGAAATTGTTCTGGGAGGGAGCGGTTTGGGGGCTGGCGGCGATTACTCTGTTGCTGGTGGCCCTGCGGATTTCTCACGCATTTTATTTTGGACAAGTTGTGTTGCACGGAATTCGCGTCCTGCGGTTTGCAGGGTTCTGGGCAGTGTTTTTCGTGCTGGTTGGAATTTTCGAAGAGGCTGTGGTACGCGGGTATGCATTGTTCACGCTGGCGCGCACGTGGGGATTCTGGCCGGCGGCCGTGGCGTTGTCGCTGGTGTTTGGAGCGATCCACTTCCGGAATCCGGGCGAAACGTGGGTGGGGTTGCTGGGTGTGGTCGCAATTGGAATGTTTTTCTGCCTGACGCTGTATCGGACGGGAAGCTTGTGGTTTGCGGTTGGGTTCCACGCGTTCTGGGATTGGGGCCAGACGTTTCTCTATTCCGTGCCCGACAGTGGGACGGTGGAGCCGGGGCATCTGATGCGGCCTGCGTTTCAGGGAAGTGAGTGGCTGACTGGAGGGAGTGTGGGGCCGGAGGCCAGCGTGCTTTGCTTTTTGGTGATCGCGGTGGTGGGGGCGACGTTTGCTCGGCGGTATCGGGCTGCTCGCTTGGCGGTTCAGCTACGGACTGACGGCAAAAGCTCT
>Ga0210406_10004538_pt1 | contig 14824 bp, 11 predicted proteins | sample IncBWC30MmetaG_FD_155454 | JGI IMG/M metagenome (GOLD analysis project Ga0210406, IMG submission 155454) | Forest soil microbial communities from Barre Woods Harvard Forest LTER site, Petersham, Massachusetts, United States - Inc-BW-C-30-M | ecosystem: Environmental > Terrestrial > Soil >... | reverse complement strand
CGAGGGCAGATCGCTGCCGAGCATTTCGAGCACGTCAAAGCCGCCGCACCCGGGCATTTGCACGTCGAGAAAAATCAAGTCAGGCCGCGATTTTCGAATGATCTCAACGGCCTCCAGGCCGGACCCACATTCGACGACAGTTCCGATGTCCGGGTCACGGCGCAGCAGTACGGTCAGATTGCGGCGCGCCCATGATTCGTCGTCAACCACCAGAACGCGTATCGGCGCAGGCGGCTTGTCCGGCGACGCCATTCACACTTCCTTGAGCGGCAGGCTCACGACGACTTCCACCGCGCCCGCAGGGGTGTGATTCAGTGTTAATTCAGACTCATTGCCGTGCAGGATCCGCAATCGGGTGCGTAGATTGCTTATGCCGACGCCCGCGCGTGTCGCCTTCACGTCTGCCGGAAAATCGGGGCCGTCGTTGTAAATACTCAAGTTGAGTTTGCCCCCGGTGTACGCGGCGGCGACACGAACGGTTCCTCCGGCTGCACGCCTCGCAATGCCGTGCTTGATGGCATTTTCAACCAGGGGCTGCAACAGCAGGTTTGGAACCTGCGCCCGCTTAAGTTCCGCGGGGATGTCCAGATTCACTTGGAGACGTTCCCCGAAGCGAACCTTCTGAAGATCGAGGTAGCGCTGCAGATACTCGACCTCCTCCTCCAGAGTCACCTGCGATCGATTGGAATCCTCCAAGGCGCGCCGCAGAAACTCGCCTAAGCCCACGATCATACTGACCGCGGCATCGTTCTGATAATCGCGAACCAATCCCGTGATGGAATGAAGCGTGTTGAACATGAAGTGCGGCTCAATCTGCTGGCGCAACGCTGCAAGCTGCGATCTCGACAGTTCCTCACTGAGTCGCGCCGTCTCCATCATCTGACGGGCCATCCTCTCTCGCGCTTCCATTACATAGGTAACGGTCAATATAAGCGCGTAGACGATTAGGTACGTCAGGACTTGAAACAGCAGTGACGTACGCCAGGTATCCGTAAAAATGGGCTGCTGCGGATAATCCCACGGATTAAAGAGCACTTGGAGCACTGCAAACCATGCCTCGGCCACCAGACTGATGGTGGCGAATGCTGCAACGTGGACGGACGCCGTCTGGATGGTCGTGCAGCGAATAACGTCGTATCGCCGTGCCAAGTCAATGACGAGTGGAGTAGCCAACACCCATGGCAGCCACGATGCCAGCTCGGTTCCGAAGATCAGCCATGCGTGTTGCTTACCGATCGCACGCATAAAAAGCACCGACTGACCTGCCTCGAGTAGCGCGCCCGCACCCCACATCGCGGCAATCCAAATCCAGCGGGTCGAGCGCACGTCAGTGTGAGATTCGGTCATCACGGTCACTTTACTCGAAGGCTTTCATGCGAGGCATCACAAATGCAACGAATTGCCGGCCCGATGCAATGAGCGGTCTTCGGTCGGACACTTCGTTGCACCTACACTTCGGCCCGGATCTCTCGCCCTCATGCCAAAGGAGAAAAGACATGCGCATAAGTGCCCCTGAACGTTGGTTTGCTGTGTGGTTCCTGGCCTCAATTTGTTCATCGCCAAGCCTTACCAATGCCGCACCGACCGACCCACGCCTCGACATGGTCACAGCGCTAAGAGCCATGGGCCCGCACCCCTCGCTGGGCGATGAGGCGAAAATCTTTGGCCGCCTGGTCGGAACCTGGGATGTCGAATACACCGACTTTTCCAAGGACGGGAAGGAGACTCACCGTTCGGGTGAATTCATCGTTGGGTGGGTGATGGACGGTCGTGCCATACAGGACGTCTGGATAGTCAATCCGTCGGGGGCGCGCCAGGATCGGGAGGTTTACACGGAGCTGCGCTATTACGATCCCAAGTCCCGAACGTGGCCCTCGACCTTCATTGACGTAGAGCATGCTTCAGTCGCGCGATTTACGGGCGGCGCAGCAGGCGACAATCGTATCGCATTCGACACTCGAGATTTCGACGGGACCGACACTCGGTGGTCAATCAACGATATGCGTCCCGATTCTTTTGTCTGGCGCGAGGAGGAGTCCCTCGACGGCGGCAAGACCTGGCGGTTGCTGGCGGAACATCACATGAAGCGGCGAGGTGCGACCGCGCGCGGCCAGGTCGACAAGTCACAGTAGCAAGAGGATTCCATGAATCGCCGCACGATTCTACGGGCCACGACGCGTGCCGTCGCTGCGGCGAAAGCGATCGCAGGCGTGCTGCTGCTCGCTTCGTCGCTCTCGAGCAGCGTTCGAGCACAGCACGCATCCGATGATCCCGTGGCTTCGGCCAACGACGGCTTTGGCCTGACTCTCGGATTGGAGAGTATCGGTCTTTACGGGCCGGGTTTCGTCCGAGGTTTCAATCCTCAGACCGCGGGGAATGTGCGCATCGATGGGCTGTATTTTGATCAACAAGGACCGCTGTCCAACCGCGTTGTTGAAGGCTCGACCATTCGAATCGGTGTGAGCGAAATCGGCTATGCGTTCCCGGCGCCGACCGGCATCGTTGACTATAACCTGCGACATCCAGGCAATGGCACGCCGAGTGCAACGATCGTCGCCAGCGCAGGCCCCTTCGAGGCTCGTGGCGTCAGCATCGATGGCAGTCTGCCGCTCATCTCCGCTGAGCTGCAATTGCCGATGGGTGCGAGCTATCAGATCAGCACGCAGACACCTGGCAGTCCCAATCCTGGGTACACATCGACGGTTATGAACGTCGGCGCGACGCCCCAGTGGAAGCCGAACGATCGCCTGACCTTTCGAGGGATCTTTGACTGGACGCAGACCACCCACGCTAAGACCTTGCCCTTCGTCCTCACGGGCGGCGACTATCAGCCCCCGGAAACGCCCCGCGGATACTACGGGCAAAACTGGGCCGAAGGAAAAAGTCTTACGGAAAACTACGGCGGAATCGTCGTTGCGCAACTGAGCCGGGATTGGTCATTGGCAGCCGGTTTTTTCAGATCCGTCGCTGACAATCCGATCAGTTTCGCCGATCTGTATCTCAACACACAACCGAACGGCGCCGCTGAGCAATTCATCGTCGGCGGTCCAGACCAAATTACCTCCTCGACTTCCGGCGAAGCCCGTCTCACAGGTCGCTTCGCAATGGACTCATGGCGTCAAGATGTGGTGTTACTGGCCCGCGGCCGCGACACCCTGGCGCTCTACGGCGGCTCCGATGTCATTGACCTAGGAGCCGCCCAGATTGATCAGGGTATCCAAGTGCCCGAGCCGGCATTCACCTACTCTGCGCGAACCCATGACCGCACAGAGCTGTGGAGCGCGGGGATGGCCTATCGGGCGCAGTGGCAAGGACACGGAGACCTCGCGCTCGGTATCCAGCGGGAGAGCTACACCAAAGATGTGGCCACTCCCGCCCTGCTTGACTCGCACGTGACGGATCATCCCGTGCGCGGCTATGGCACGGCCGCGCTGGCACTGACCGACCGAGCCACTGCCTACGCGGGCTACACCCAAGGCCTTGAGGATTCCGGCGTCGCGCCGAGCAGCGCTGAGAATCGCGGCGCCATTCTTCCCGACGCGCGAACCTGGCAAGCGGACGCAGGTATCAGCTATCTGCCCAATCCGCGGCTGAAACTCATCGCTGGCATCTTCAAAATAGAAAAGCCCTATTTCAATCTCGATACCAACAACATCGATCGTGCGCTGGGGATGCAACGTGCCACGGGCCTCGAGCTATCCGCATCCGGCGAAGTGATTCGGAATCTCAAGGTCGCGGCCGCCGTGCTGTGGGGCGAGGTGAAGGTCATCGGGCCGAATCTGAAGGCTGAAGGGGTCGGTTCCATGGCCTTGAACCAAGCCAAGTTCACCGCGACGGTCAACGCCAACTACACATTCCCGCGACTTCCGGCGCTCTCCGTCGATACGGCGATCCTTCACTTTGGGCCCTATCCGGCCAGCGTGGATGACGTTGCGCAAGCTCCAGAGGGGACGGTGGTGGCCCTGGGAGGCCGATACCGGTTCAAGATACTGGGGGCCCCCGCAACGCTTCGTGTACAGGTCCAAAACCTGACCAATACTTATTTTTGGAATCTGAGTTTCAACAGCCCCACGTTCACCCAATACTCACCGCGGGCCTTTTTCGGCTATCTCACCGTTGATCTATAAAGTACTGCGAGCGGTTAGATGCGTCCTTCCGCCGCCATCCAATCGTAGCAGTCCTTCACCATGTCCTTCAGCGGGATGACTTTGTAGCCAAGTTCGCGGTGCGCCTTGGCCGAGGCGGTGCTGACCCGCCGGCTCATCGAGCCGGCCATTTCGGGAGTGATGGGCGGCGCCTTGCCGGTGAAGCGGCTCGCCAGATCGCCGACCACCGCCAGCACGCGCAGAAGGCCCAACGAAGTTTCTTTCGCGGGCGCGGGCTTTCCCACCAGCGCAGAGATTTCTCTCACCAGCTCCATCAGAGTTTTGTTTTCGCCGCCGAGCAGGTACGAGCCGCCGTTCTGTCCCTTGTCGGCCGCGGCAATATGCGCCGCGACGACTTCGCGCACGTGGGTGAAGGTCAACAGGGAAGGCGGGACGCCCGGCAGCTTGCCGTCGCGAACCATCACGAACAGTCGGGACCAGGACCCGATATCGTAAGGACCCATGATGGCGCCGGGTTGCATGATGACGACCTCGAGGCCCTTGACGGTGGCGGCTCGCGCCAGCTCCTGCGCCAGCCACTTCGTTCTTTGATAGTTGACGCTCGAATTCGCCGCGAGGCTGGGTGTCTCCTCGGTGATCTCGCCATCCACCGGCCCATAGGCCGAAATCGACGAGGTCACCACCAGTCGCCGCACGCGCTTCGCCAATGCGGCGTCGACGACGTGGCGCGTGCCATCGACATTGTCGCGGGTTTGTTCGGCATTCCCGCCGCGCCACATGTTGGTATTGCCCGCGACGTGAAAAATCGTGTCGGTATCCGGCGGGATCGCCGCCGAAAGCGATTGGGGGTCGCCCAAGGTACCCACCGCCAATTTCGGCCGAAACCGCTTCAACAGCTTGAGGTCCGAAGAAGGTCGATGCAGCGCGGTGACATCCCAGCCGCGAATCATCAGTTCCTTGACCATGTTGAGACCGACAAAGCCGGTCGCGCCGGTGACGAATGCCGCTCGCCCCGAATTAGGCGGCATCAGCCGCATCTCCGACATCGGGCTCGTAGCCTAAGATCGGGGCCAGCCAGCGCTCTGCTTCGTTCACCGTGAATCCCTTGCGTTGCGCATAGCTCAAGACCTGGTCGCGGTCGATTTTGCCGACGCCGAAATAATGCGCCTTCGGGTGCGAAAAATAAAATCCGCTCACGGCGGCGGTGGGGAACATGGCGAAGGATTCGGTCAGACGAATGCCCGCCGTGCGGTCGGCATCGAGCAGGCGCCACAGCAGCGCCTTTTCGGTGTGATCGGGACAGGCCGGATAGCCCGGCGCCGGCCGGATGCCTTGATATTCCTCGCGAATCAACCCGACGCTGTCGAGGTGCTCGCGCGGCGCGTAGGCCCAGAACTCGCGGCGCACGCGTTCGTGCAGGCGCTCCGCCAGCGCCTCGGCCAGGCGGTCCGCCAACGCCTTGAGCATGATGCTGCTGTAGTCATCATGCTGCGCCTCGAATCGCGCCACGTGCTCGTCGATGCCGATCCCCGCCGTCACCGCGAACGCGCCCAAGTAATCGGCGCGCCCAGAATGCGTCGGCGCGATGAAATCGCTCAGGCACAACTGCGCCTGATCCTGCGGCTTGGATTTTTGCTGGCGCAGGTTGTGCAGCCGCAGTGCGACGCTGTGCCGGCTGTCATCGGCAAACACCTGGATGTCATCGTCGGCCACGCTGTTGGCCGGAAAGAATCCGATCACGGCGCGGGCTTTGAGCCATTGCTCATCGATCAATTGACTCAGCATGCGGGTCGCATCGGCGTACAGGCTGCTCGCCGCCTCGCCCACGACTTTATCCTTGAGAATATCGGGGAACTTGCCGGCAAATTCCCAGGCATTGAAAAAGGGCATCCAGTCGATGTAGGGAACCAGCTCCCGCAACGAGTAATCGTCGAAGGACTTTATCCCTAAGAACGTGGGCACCGGCGGCGCATAGGATGCCCAGTCGATCTTGAATTTCTTGGCGCGCGCCTGGGTCAGCGACAGCTGCGGCGCCTTGGCGCCCTTATTGCGGTGCTGCTCGCGCCGGCGCTCGTGGTCGGCCTTGATGGTCGCCACATAGGCATCGCGTGTGCCCTTGGTGACCAATTGTTGGCAGACGCCCACCGAGCGCGACGCGTCCTTCACATAAATCACGGCGCCCGCGTACTGCGGATCGATCTTCACCGCCGTGTGCGCAGGCGATGTCGTCGCCCCGCCGATCAGCAATGGTTGCTTGTAGCCCAAGCGCTGCATTTCCTTGGCGACGTGCACCATCTCGTCCAAGGACGGCGTAATGAGTCCCGACAAGCCGATGAGATTGGCATCTTCGCGCGTGGCGGCCTCGAGGATCTTTTCGCAGGAGGCCATGACACCTAAGTCCACGACCTCGAAGTTATTGCATTGCAGGACCACGCCGACAATATTTTTGCCGATGTCATGCACATCGCCCTTGACGGTGGCAATGACGACCTTGCCGTTGGAACGGCTCGAGCCGGATTTCCCTTGTTCGATGTACGGGATCAGCACCGATACGGCCTTCTTCATCACGCGCGCCGATTTCACCACCTGCGGCAGAAACATCTTGCCGGCGCCGAACAAATCGCCGACCACATTCATGCCGTCCATCAACGGCCCTTCGATGACATCGAGCGGCCGCTTGGCCTGCAAGCGCGCCTCTTCCGTGTCCTCGAGCACAAACTCGTCCAGCCCCTTGATCAGCGCGTGCTGCAGCCGCTCCGCGACGGGCAGCTTGCGCCATTCCAGGTCATCGCCGCGCTTCTGCGCGCCGCCGCCTTTGTAGCGCTCGGCGATTTCCAGGAGCCGCTCGGTGGCGTCCGCGCGGCGCGCCAAGATCACGTCTTCCACCCGCTCGCGCAGCTCGGCGTCGATGTCTTCGTAAATCGCGAGCTGGCCGGCATTGACGATGCCCATGGTCAAACCGGCGCGGATCGCGTGGTAGAGAAATACCGAGTGCATGGCCTCGCGCACCCGATCGTTGCCGCGGAACGAGAACGACACATTGCTGACGCCGCCGCTGATGGACACCGCGGGCATGCGCGCCTTGATGGCAGCGGTCGCCTCGATGAAGTCCAGGCTGTAGCGATTGTGTTCCTCGATGCCGGTCGCCACGGCGAAAATGTTCGGATCGAAGATGATGTCCTCGGGCGGAAACTGCAGCTGTTCCGTGAGGATTTGGTACGCGCGTTCGCAGATGCTCACCTTGCGCTCGATCGAGTCCGCCTGGCCGGACTCATCGAAGGCCATCACCACCACCGCGGCGCCATAGCGCCGGCACAATCGGGCATGGGCGAGGAAGGCCGCCTCGCCTTCCTTGAGACTGATGGAATTGACGATACCCTTGCCCTGCACGCACTTCAGGCCCGCTTCGATCACCGACCATTTCGAGGAGTCGATCATGATGGGCACGCGCGCGATGTCCGGCTCGCCGGCGATCAGGCTCAGGAATTTCACCATGGCGGCCTGCGAGTCGAGCATGCCCTCGTCCATGTTCACATCGATGATCTGCGCGCCGTTCGCCACCTGCTGGCGCGCCACATCGACCGCCGCCGCATAATCGCCGGCCTCGATCAGCTTGCGAAACTTCGCCGATCCCGTGACATTGGTGCGCTCGCCGACATTGACGAACAAGCTGTTCGCATCGATGGTCAGAGGTTCCAAGCCGCTCAACCGGCAGGCCGATTCGATGCTCGGCAGCGCGCGCGGCGCGACGCCCGACAAGGCACGCACGATGGCGCGGATGTGCTCTGGCGTCGTTCCGCAACAGCCGCCGGCCATATTGAGGAAGCCGCTGGCGGCGAACTCGCGCAAGGTTTCAGCCGTCTCCTCCGCGGTCTCGTCGTATTCGCCGAAGGCGTTGGGGAGTCCGGCGTTGGGATAGGCGCACACATAGGTATCCGCGATGCGCGCGAGCTCTTCCACATAGGGCCTGAGTTGCTTGCCGCCCAGGGCGCAATTCAACCCCACCACCATCGGCTTGGCATGCCGGATCGAATTCCAGAACGCCTCCGTGGTCTGGCCCGACAAGGTGCGGCCCGAGGCGTCCGTGATCGTGCCCGAGACGATGATCGGCAGCTCGGCGCCCATCTCGTCGAAGACCTGGCGCACCGCAAACAGCGCCGCCTTCGCGTTCAGGGTGTCGAAAATGGTTTCGATCAAAATCATGTCGACCCCGCCTGCCATGAGCGCGCGCGTGACATCGGTGTACGCGGCGACCAGCTCATCGAAGCTGATGTTGCGAAACCCAGGGTCGTTGACGTCCGGCGACAGCGACGCGGTCCGGCTGGTGGGACCCAGGGCGCCGGCAACGAAACGCTGCACGCCGGTGGCGGCGCTGACCTCGTCCGCGACTTGGCGGGCCAGGCGCGCCGCCTCGCGATTCAACTCGCCGATCAGGTCCTGCATGCCGTAGTCGGCCTGCGACACGGCGGTGGAATTGAACGTGTTGGTGGAAATGACATCGGCGCCCGCATCCAGGTAGGCGCGATGAATATCCGCAATGATCGCGGGCTGCGTGAGAGTCAGCAGGTCATTGTTGCCGCGCAGATCGCTGCGCCACGCTTTGAACCGCTCGCCGCGAAATTGTTCTTCGCTGAAGCGATGGCGCTGGATCATCGTGCCCATCGCGCCGTCGAATATCACGACACGCTGCTTCAGCAGCGCGGCGAACGCCTGGGTGAGGGGGCGAGGCAACATCAGGCCACTCGGGCTTCGCTGACGCGCGGCCTCAAGCCCAACGCATGGCAGATCGCATAGGCCAATTCGGCGCGGTTCAAGGTATAAAAGTGAAACTCGTCCACGCCGTGCTGGCGCAAGCGCTGTACTTGCTCGATCGCCACATTCGCGGCAATCATGCGGCGAGTATCCGGATCATCGTCCAAGCCGTCGAAGCGGCTGCGCAGCCAATCCGGCACGGATGCTCCGCAGCGGGCCGCAAAGCGCAGCAACTGCGGGAAACGCGTGATGGGCAGGATGCCCGGCACGAGATTTGCCTTGATGCCTGCCGCCGCGCAGCGGTCGCGAAAGCGCAGGAACACATCCGTCTCGAAGAAAAACTGTGTGATCGCGCGGCCGGCGCCGGCATCGATCTTGCGCTTCAAGTTTTGCAGTTCCGGCTCGATGCCGCCCGATTCGGGATGACCTTCAGGATAGGCCGCGACGGAGATTTCAAACTCCCCGGCCTGCCGCAGCCCGCTCACGAGATCCGAGGCGTAGGCGAAGCCCTCGGCGTGCGGCCGATAGCGGCCATCGGTGGACAAGTTGGCCGCGGGCGCATCGCCGCGCAGCGCCACCAAGTGGCGCACGCCCAGATTCCAATAGGAGCCGGCGATCGACAGCACTTCCGCGCGCGAGGCCCCGACACAGGTCAGATGCGGCGCCACGCGCAGATCCGTTTCGTGCATCACCCGCTGCACGAATTCGTGCGTGCGAGCCCGGGTCGATCCGTCCGCGCCATAGGTCACCGACACAAAGCTCGGGCGCAGGGGCGCGAGCCGTTGCACCGACTGCCACAGCTGCTGCGCCATGGCCTCATCGCCGGGCGGGAAGAACTCGAATGACACCGCGGGATCGGACATTTAGAACCCTAGAGGGACTGCCTCGACATTAAGCATGCAAGAGCCTACGATTTGATTCAATCTCATTATTCTAATACTCGGAATGAATCAGGCTCATGTCGTCTAACCTGGAAGTCCGGCATCTGGAGACTTTGTTGGCCCTGGCCGAATGTGGCAGCCTATCCAAGGCCGCCGCGCGGCTCTTTTTGACCCAATCGGCCCTGTCGCACCAGCTCAAAACCTTGGAAAGCCACTATGGCGCCGCGCTGGTCGAAAAGAATGTTCGGCCCTTGAGATTTACGGCGATCGGCCAGCGGTTACTGATCCTGGCGAAGGCCGTGCTGCCACAAATGGCCGAGGCGGGCCGCGACGTAGCGCGTTTGGCACAGGGCCATGCCGGCCCCCTTCGGGTCGCCGTGCAATGTCACAACTGCTTCGATTGGCTGATGCCGGCGATGGATGCGTATCGGACCTTGTGGCCCGAGGTCGAGCTCGACATCATTTCGGGGTTTCTCATGAACCCCTTGCCGCTGCTCGATCAAGGCGAGGCCGAATTGGCCATCATTCATGATCCGCAAGAGGCCCACCCGAGCATCACCTTCAGCCCGCTGTTTCGCTATGAAAGCGTGGCGCTGATGAGCCCGCGCCATCGCCTGGCCGCCAAACCCTGGGTGGAGGCCGCGGACTTCGCCGCCGAAACGCTGATCACCTATCCCGTGCCCGACGAGATGCTGGATGTCATGAAGCACTGCCTCACCCCGGCACACGTCAATCCGAAACGGCGCACCGCGGAGTTGACCGTGGCCATCTTGCAGCTGGTCGCGAGCGGGCGCGGCATTGCCGCGCTGCCCTCCTGGACGGTGGGGAATTACATCGAGCGTGGTTACGTGGTTTCCCGGCCCATTGGCTCATCGGGGCTGCGCTGCGAACTCTATGCCGCGACGACCCGCGCCGGCGCCGAGGCCGCCTATATAAGAGAGTTCATCGCCCTGACCCGTGCTCAGAGCTTGACGACCCTCGCGGGCGTGTCGGCCCTGTAGCCCCGACGCGCTCCAGCCCAACCCACTGCGGCCGCTAACCCGCTGCGGCCGCTAGCCCGCTGCGGCCCCTAACCCATGTGCAAGCCGCCGTTCACGGAAAAATCGGCGCCGGTGGCGAACGCCGATTCATCGGAGGCCAGCCAGGCCACGATCGACGCGATTTCGCTGGGATCGCCGAGCCGCTTCACCGGAATCGTCGACACGATCTTTTCCATGACCTCGGGTTTGACCGCCCTCACCATTTCCGTGCCGATATAGCCCGGCGACACCGAATTCACCGTGACGCCGCGCGCCGCGACTTCTTGTGCCAGCGCCATGGAAAATCCATGGATGCCCGCCTTGGCCGTCGAGTAATTCGTCTGTCCGAACTGACCCTTCTGGCCGTTGACGGACGAGATGTTGATGATGCGGCCCCAGCCTCGGTCCACCATGCCGTCGATGACCTGCTTCGTGACATTGAACAATGAATTCAGGTTGGTGTTGATCACCGCGTCCCAGGATTCCTTGGTGAGCTTGCGAAACGTCCCGTCGCGCGTGATGCCGGCGTTGTTCACCAGGATGTCGATTTCGCCCACCTCGGAGCGCGCCTTCTGAAATGCCGCCGCGGTGGAGTCCCAGTCGGCCACATTGCCCTCGGAACAATGCACGTTGAACCCGCGCGCGCGCATATCGCTGATCCATTGCTGCCTGCGCGTCGAATTGGGACCGCAACCCGCAATGACGGTGTAGCCCTCGGTGCACAAGCGGACACAGATCGCCGAGCCGATCCCGCCCATCCCGCCGGTTACGTACGCAATTCTGCTTTGCTTCGCCATGATCGCCCCTCGCTATCGCTGCAACTCGCCCATCGCTGCAACGCGTTATCGCTGCAACACGTATTCTCCCGGCGCATCGCCGAGAACGCTGTAACCTTTTGCCGGATTGCCGAGATCAGGCGGAGACGCGGTTTGCGGCCCGGAATGAGCCGCGAGCCACGCCTGCCACCACGGCCACCACGAACCCTGATGCAACGTAGCCTTATCCACCCACTCCACGGCCTCGCAAGTCGTCGTCGCATCCTTCCAAGTCAGCTCGCGGAAACGGCGCCGCGGATGCACCGGACCGCAGACGATGCCGGCGTTGTGTCCGCCGTTCGTCAGGACATAGGTGTAGTCGGCGGACCGCGTCAACCCGCGCGCCTTGAAGGTCGACATCCAGGGCGCAACATGATCGGTCTCGGTGCCGAAAACCACCATCGGCAACGTAATGGCCTTCAAGTCAATTGCCTCGCCCCTGACTTTGAAGCGTCCATTCGCAAGATCGTTCTGCAGGTAAAGCTGCTGGAGGTATTCGCTGTGCATGCGCCAGGGCATACGCGTGCCGTCGCTGTTCCAGGCCATCAAGTCATTGAGCTTTTCGCGCTTGCCCTTCACGTAGGTATTGAGCGCCGGCGCCCAGAGCAAGTCATTGGAACGCAGCAAGCCGAACGCCGCGCCCATTTTGTCGCTGCCCAAGACGCCGGCCTTGTGCATCACCGCTTCGAGCATCGCCAGTTGGCTCGGGCTGATGAAAAAAGACAATTCTCCAGGTTCGCTGAAATCCATTTGCGCGGCCAGCAAGGTCATGGACGCCAGGCGATGATCGCCTTCTCGCGCCAAGGCCGCAGCGCCGATCGACAGCAGGGTGCCGCCGATGCAATAACCGACCGCGTGGATTTTGCCGCCCTGAACGATGGCCGCGACGGCATCGAGCGCGGCGCGAATGCCCTTGTCGAGATAATCATCCATCCCCAGATTGCGATCGGTCTCGTTCGGATTTTTCCAGGAGATCACGAATACCGTGTGGCCCTTTTCCACGAGATAGCGCACGAAGGAATTCTGCGGCGACAAGTCCAGAATGTAGTACTTCATGATCCACGCCGGGACGATGAGCACCGGCTCCGGATGCACCGTGGCGGTGGCGGGCGCGTATTGAATGAGCTCGATGAGCTCATTGCGGAAGATAACCTTGCCGGGCGTGACGGCGACATTGACGCCGACCTTGAAATTCTCCGTGCCGACCGGCTGCTCGTGCTTGAGGGTGCGGCCCAGGTCCTCGAGCCAGTTCTGAAAACCGCTCACCAGGTTCTGTCCGGATTGCTCGCGCGTCAATTCCAGCAGTTCCGGATTCGACATCAAGTGATTGGCAGGAGATGTCGCATCGAGCACTTGCCGCGTGGAAAATCCAAGCAGGTCCGCGCTGCGCGGCGCCAGGCCCGGAACATTGGTGGTCGCCTGCTGCAGCACCTGGGTCCAGTTCAGATAACCGCGCGCCATGATGTTGAAAGGCCACTGCTTCCAGGCGTCGGAGGCAAAGCGCGGATCGTCCGTGGCCGGCGCCACTGCCTTGCCCGTCGAGGCCTGCATGGCGAAAGAAAAATTGTCCAGCATGGCCTTGAAGGCGGTAGTCGCGATATCGGTTTGCTTCTGCGGCGCGCGGGCAATATTGAGATACCAGTCCCACCACGCCTGGGCATAGTCGTCCGGCGCCAGACCACCGGTGATCGCCGCCAATTGCGCGCGCATTTCACGGGCCAATTGATCTTGGGCGCTCGAACCTGGTGCAGATTCAGCCATATATGATTCCCCCGGTATTCATGATGGCACGCGCGATAGTGACTGTAAAAAAAAAGGGCGACCGTGTGGTCGCCCTTCTCAACGCGCTGAACTTAATGTTAGGCGGCTTTCTTCGCCTTCTCGACGACCTTTGCGCTGGTTTCGTCGATCCACGCCGTCACCGCCCCTTGGGTCTCCGTCGCAATCTTGCTGAACTCTTCCGCGCGGGTGCGCAGCTTGTCGCTCAACGACACATTCAGCGAGGTCTGCTGGCCGATCAATTCAGCGGCCGACTTCGGACCGACGCTGGCCTTGGCCTGCGCCAGGCTCCATTCCAAGTAGTCGCCCGCAACCGCGAATTGGTAGTGCGCAAGACGCTCCAAGGTCTTCAAGCCTTCCTGCTGCGCGCGAAACACGGGCGCCATGGCGGTCTTGTAGGTGTCGAACAGGGTGCTGAAATCAAATGTGGGCTGGGTCATGGTGGCTCCTTTAAAACTGGCAATAATCAACTTGATGGCGCCATTATACAGAAAAATGTATGCAATGCAAAATAATTCTTGAAGCTAGCCGACTCCAAGAAATTCGATTATATCTTATTGATAATTAATATAAATACCGATGTCATCTCTTTAACATAATTCTAACGACCCGCATTAATAACGCGCTGCAGTAGCGTTCCTTGCCAGCCGCCAGTGCTAGAGACGCAGGCCGCCATCGAGATCCAGGCAGCGCCCGGTGAAAAAGTCGTTTTCGATGATGAACTGCGCGGCGTGTGCGATCTCATCGGGTTGGCCCAATCGCTTGAGGGGAACAGGCGCGATGACCTTTTCGAGCACTTCGGGCTTCATCGAGCCGAGGATATCGGTGTGCGTAAAGCCCGGCGCGATGGAGCCTACGCGTATCCCATAGCGCGCAAGTTCTTTCGCCCACACGACCGTCATGGAGGCAACGCCCGACTTGGCGGCGGAATAGTTCGACTGGCCGGCGTTCCCATGACGGGAAATGCTCGAAATGTTGACGATGACGCCGCCCTTGGCGAGCTTGATCATGCGTTCGGCCGCTTCGCGCGCGCCGAGAAATACGCCGGTGAGGTTCACATCGAGCACCGCGCGCCACTGCTCCAAGGACATCTTGCCCACCACCTCGCCGTCCTTCACCTTGATCAGCAGCGCGTCCTTGACGATGCCGGCGTTGTTGATGATGACGTCCAAGGATCCAAAGTCGCGCACGACGGCATCGAGCGCGGCCGACACTTCGGCTTCGCGCGACACGTCGACCGTGTAAGCCATGGCGCGTACGCCGAGTTCGGCGCAGTGCCGGGCCGTCGTCTTAAGGTCCTCCGCGTTCATATCGAGGAGCGCGATGTGCGCTCCCTGGCCGGCAAAGCGCAGCGCGAGTGCGCGCCCGATGCCGCGGCCGGCGCCGGTGATCACGATGGTTTTGTCCTTGATCTTCATACGGTCATTTCTCACTTACTCTTGGGCGGTTCTGATTCGTTGGGCGTAGTGCCT
>Ga0210406_10004537_pt1 | contig 14827 bp, 7 predicted proteins | sample IncBWC30MmetaG_FD_155454 | JGI IMG/M metagenome (GOLD analysis project Ga0210406, IMG submission 155454) | Forest soil microbial communities from Barre Woods Harvard Forest LTER site, Petersham, Massachusetts, United States - Inc-BW-C-30-M | ecosystem: Environmental > Terrestrial > Soil >... | reverse complement strand
CGGCGCATTCGAACCGGCGCGGGCCAATGAACCCAACAACGCGCCGCGTCCGAATGCGCCGGAACGTCCAAACGAAGCCGCGCGTCCGAACGAGCCTTCGAACGTACCACGCCCGAATGCACCGGCAGCGCGTCCGGATCAGCCGGATCGCCCGGCGGAACCTGGGCGTCCGGAGGCGCCAAGACCTGAACCGCAGAGTGCTCCGCGTCCCAATGCACCCGATCAGCGGCCGCAGGAACAAGCGCAACCCAGCCGTCAGGAGGTGCCGCGACCACAGCATCCGCTGGTCCGGCAGGCTCCGCCGGTGGAGTCCCGTCCGCAGGTAGATCAAAACGAGGCGAACAAGTTCCGGACGTGGCAGCAGTCGCGTCCGCAACCACGACCTCAACCGCAACAGGAACGCCAGGCGCAACCGCAGCGGCAACAGCAGCAGCGGCAGAACGCGCCGCGGCCACCTGAGAACCGGCAGGAGCGGCAGGACAACAAGAAACCGCAATAACGTTGGAAAGTTGAAAGTCAGTCCGGCACTCAGGTGCCGGGCTTCTTTGTTTTCCTGAGAAAAGTGAAGCTTCCAACGTAGGCCAACCCGCAACTCAAGCGCGGAGCCCGTTTCGCCGATGATGCATTGGAGGCTCACTGCGCCCGAGAAGTGATGTTCAAGCTACCCACCACGGTTGTCGTGCTGACACTAATCGTCGTCTCAGAATACCTTTGGATTTTTCTGGCGCACCGCCGGTCCAAGAAACGCGAAGCTCTGTTTCGCATTATTACGGAAAATGCGGCGGACATGATCGCGCTGGTCGACACCAAGGGGCGGCGACTTTATAACAGCCCTTCGTATGAGCGTGTGCTCGGCTATTCGCCGCGAGAACTGGCCGAGACTCCGGTCTTCGAACAAATCCATCCCGATGGTCGCTTCAAGGTTCTGGAGGCGTCGCGCGAAGCTCGCGCGACCGGTGTCGGTAAAGACCTGCAACACCGTTTACGCCACAAGAACGGCGGCTGGCGCATTCTCGAATCGACCGCGAGCACCATTAAAAACGAACAGGGCGAAGTTGAAAAACTGGTCATCGTCAACCGCGATGTGACCGAACGGGTGAGCGCGGAAGAAAAGCTCGCGCACAACGCGTTGCATGACGCGCTCACCGACCTGCCGAACCGCCGGCTGTTCCTCGACCGTCTACAACGCTGCCATGCGCAGGCCGGGCGCGACCCCGGCTATCACTACGCGATTCTGCGGGCCGACATTGATGGCTTCAAGGCTCTGAATCATTCGTTAGGGTCAGCGGTCGGCGACCAATTGCTGATCGAGATCGGGCTTCGCCTCCAGTCCGCGCTGCGCGAAGGAGACGTAGTTGCCCGACCGCTTAGTTCCTCGGGAGAACTACTTCTGGCGCGCTTTGGAGGAGATGAGTTCGCCTTCCTGCTGGAAGGGTGTGCCGACGAAAACAATGTCCTGCGAGTAGCGGAGCGAGCCCAGGCCGCAGTGGCGGCGCCCCTGCTGCTGCAGCAGAAACTGGTGCGATGCACGATCGGAATCGGCAGCGCCATCAGTTCGAGTTCGCACACGAGGGCCGATGACACGTTGCAGGACGCCGAAACCGCACTGCGGCGCGCGCAGGCCATGGGCGCCGTGCGATCGGAACTATTCGATGCAGCCATGCACAACCGCGCGATGCATCGTCTTAAGCTGGAAAACGATTTGCGCACGGCGCTCAACCGCAATCAGTTCCGTGTCCTTTACCACCCGATTTTTCGAATCGATCCGCGACAGGTGGTTGCGTTTGAGGCCCTGTTGCGCTGGCAGCATCCCGAGCAAGGCCTGATCGCGCCCAACGAATTTTTGGCTGCGGCGGAGGATACGGGCCTGATGGCGATGATCGACCAATGGGTCATCCGCGAAGCGTGTAACCAGTTGCAGGCGTGGCAAGCCGCCAATGGGGGAACGCCTGTGCGCGCGTCGATCAATCTCTCAGCGCGACACTTTGCCAGCCCGCAACTGATCGACGGAATCAAGAACTGCTTGCGGGATGCGCGCATCGTTCCCAGCTCAGTGCAACTGGAAATCGCCGATTCGATTGCCGCAACCAATCCCGATCACACTGCTGCCGTGCTGGCGCAAATGCGGCGCCTGGGCGTAACCACGGCGCTCGACGATTTCGGGAGCAACAGCATTTCGCTGGCGTCGTTGCGCCGCTGCTCCTACGATGTACTGAAAATTGACCGCTCACTGATCTCCAGCATGCAGGCCGACCGCACCAGCCAGGACGTGGTCGACGCGATCCTGACGCTGGCCCGAAAATTGAATTGCGAAGTCATCGCCGAGGGCGTGGAAAACCCGCCCAGGTGGAGACCCTCCGCACCATGGGTTGTAGCCTGGCGCAGGGATACATCTTTTCGTCACCGCTGGATGCAGCCGCTTTGCAGCTTCTACAGAAGCTCCACGCTTTTGCAGCAGCCCAATCCGCAAGATAGCCGCCCACATCGTTTCGTTGTGACTCTCCACACTGCTGCGCTCCTGATGCGAATGACTATTTCGCGATAACATATTCGATTCCTGCAAGGAGCGTTCATGACGTCTCGATTGTTTTTCCCGATCGTCTTGTTGATCGCATCGCTGGCGCCCGCGCAACAATGGCATCCACCGACCCAAACAAAGAAGCTCTCCAATGGCCTGGTGGTGGTGGTTTCGGAGGATCACTCTGCGCCTACGATCGGCATCTGCGTGACCTACGGCATCGGCTTCCGCCTGGAACCTGAAGGCCGCACGGGCTTCGCGCACCTGTTCGAACACATGATGTTTGAAGGCACGCCGGTTTCGCCCAAGAGCGTGTTTGACCAGGTTGCCGAATCGGGGGGAGGTTTTATCAACGGCGACACCCGCTACGACTACACCGAGTACATCGAGAGCGCATCGTCCGCTGCCCTCGATCCTCTGCTATGGCTGGAGGCGGATCGCATGAAGACGCTCGATTTCTCGGAGAAGAATCTTGAGAACCAGCGCAACGTGGTGGAGGAAGAAGTCCGCGTCAACGTGATGAATCAACCCTATGGCCTTTTCTACGCGATCGACCTGCCGGGTAAGGCGTGGGATACATATCCCAATGCGCACAACTTCTACGGCGATTTCAAAGATCTGGACGCCGCAAACATCAAAGACGTGCAGGCTTTCTACGAGCAGTACTACGCGCCCAACAACGCTGTGCTAGCGGTGGTCGGCGACGTGAAGCCCGACGAAGTCTTCGAGAAGGCCGAGAAATACTTTGGCGCGATTCCTCAGCGCAAGGTTCCGCCGAAACCCGACCTTGTCGAGAAGCCGCAGGCAAGCGAGCGGCGATCTACACAGGAAGACAAACTTGCCACGCTGCCCGCGCTCGGGATCGGGTATCGCATGCCGCCCAAGACGCCGCATGAATCTGTCGTCGCAGCAGTCACGGGAGAACTACTCCACAATGGCGAGGCCTCAAGGCTCTATCAGGCGCTGGTGAAGGAGAAGCAGGTGGCTACGGAAGTTTCGGGCGGTGTCAACTGGCCGTTGGGAACTTTCCTGGAGTACTCCGGACCGACGCTGATGACATCGTTCATTATTTATCCCGCGAATCTTAAAGGGAACGACGTGATGACTGCCTACGACTCGGTGATCGAGTCCCTTGCCAAGACCGGCCCCAAGGCTGAGGAACTGGATCGGGTGCGCTCGAAGATGCGCTCGGACTGGTACGACCAGCTTGAAATCCCAGTGAGCCGCGCCAGCGCGCTGGCACATGCCGCGCTCCTCGACGGCGACCCGATGCGGGTTTACTCGGTGCCGGATGAGCTGAACAAAGTCACGGCGGACGAGGTCCGGGCATTTGCTGCGAAATATCTGGTGAAGAACAACCGCACCATCATTGATCGGGTGCCGGCCGCGAAGTCCTCGACGCCAGACTCAAAGGACGGTAAACAATGAAGACTCTATGCGCATTGACCGCATCATGCCTCCTTCTCGTTTCCATCGCCCATGCGCAAAAAGAGCATTCGTTGCCGAAAGATCTTCCGCCTTACGGGCCAGTGGCGCCCCTGAAAACTCCTACCGTGAAGACGCTTCAGCTCGACAACGGGCTGACGGTCTGGCTGGTGGCCCGCGAGGGGTTTCCTAAGGTGGCTCTGACCGTGGCTGTACGTGGAGGCTTGGCGGCTGATCCCAAGGATCGTCCCGGACTCGCAGAAGTGTTGGCGAAAACGCTTACGCAGGGAACGAAGACTCGCAGCGCACGCCAGGTCGCGGAACAATTCCAGTTCGCGGGTGGAGATCTTTCTGCACGCGCCGGGCAGGACGCGATTTTCGTGAGCACGAGCGTCCTGGCGGACAAGTTCAACCAGGTTCTTCCGCTGCTGGCCGACGTCGTCATGAACGCGAACTTTCCCGATGCGGAAGTCAAGATCGCCAAGAGCAACGTGGCGAATTCACTGCGCTCACGCGAATCCCAGCCGGGGTTCCTGGCGAACCGCGCCTTGGCCAAGGTGATGTTTGGCGACCATCCGTACAGTGTGATTGCACCCACACAGTCTTCGATTGAACAGACGACGCCGGAGGACCTCCGTCGCGAGTTCGCACGCCGTTTCCAGCCGAAGCAAGCCGTGCTGGTTGTTGTCGGATCATTCGACGCCACGAAGGCGGAGGCTTCGCTGCACCAGGCTTTCCAATCGTGGAAAGCCGCGGGCTCGGAATCTGTACCGGAGACCCCGAAGCCCAGCATCCAGCCTGCGCGGGCCGTGTATCTGGTACCGCGCGCGGGATCGGTGCAGACCACCTTGCGCGTCGGCGCGGCCGGGCCCGAGCGTCAGGCCGAAGACTACGAAGCCTCGGAAGTCGCAAATGCGATTTACGGAGGCATGTTCGGATCCCGGCTGGTTCTCAACATCCGCGAGGACAAGGGATACACGTACAGTCCCTTTTCCGCTTTGCGTACCTATCGTGACGCCGGCTACTTTGCCACGCAGGCCGACGTCCGGAACGCGGTCACGGGCGCCACGTTGAATGAAATCGACTACGAACTGAACCGCATGTGCACAACCGGCCCGAGCGACACTGAGATGACGCAAGCCAAGCGCTACCTGGTGGGCAACGAGGCGATTGGATTGCAGTCGGGAGGCGGTTTGGCCGGAGAACTCGCAAGGCTGTGGGTCGACGGTCTGCCGCCCGACAACATTGCAAAGGAGAGCGAGAAGATTGATAAATCGACCGCGGCTGATGTGACGGCGGTCGCCAAGAAATACCTCCCGGCGGCTCGCTCCACGGTAATCGCAGTCGGCGAAGGAAAAGTGGTGCGCGACGAACTGCAGCCCTTTGGAATGGAAATCAAGCCGGCTCCTTAGGGCGTGGTCGCGACCAACGTAGTCGTTAAACCACGAAGTACTTCGCAGCCGGATGGTGCACGACGATCGCGGAAGTCGATTGCTCCGGCTCCAGCAAGAATCCGGAAGTCAGGCGCACGCCGACGTTCTCCTCCGGATGCAGCAAAGCGAAGAGTTTGGTCTGGTCTTCCAGGTTCGGGCATGCCGGATAGCCGAACGAATACCTTGATCCGCGATATTTCTGATGGAAGAGGTCGCGGATGTGCGGCGCGTCTTCACCGGCGATCCCCAGTTCCTGGCGCATGAGCCGGTGGTGAAACTCGGCGAGAGCCTCGGCGGTTTCAACGCTCAGGCCGTGCAGGTAGAGATACTTGGTATACTCGCCGCCCTCGAATAGATGCTGCGTCTCAACCGAGGCTTTTGACCCAATTGTCACTAGAGATAGCCCCAGCACATCCATCTTCCCTGAAGCCTTCGGCGCAAAGAAATCCGAAATACAAAGCCGCCGTCCTTCGCGCTGACGCGGAAAAGTGAACCGCAACAATTCGTGTGGCGCGGACACTCCTGTCCGCGTAGCCCCGTCGGGGGCGTAAACCACCACATCATTCCCATCCCCCTGCGCCGGAAAATATCCGTACACCACGCGAGGCTCAAACAATCCGGAGCCGAGAACTTCATCCTCCAGCGACTTCTTGATGGGCCGGTACTTCGCTTCCACAAGGCGCAGATAGTCTTCCTGCGAAGCCGTCTTCAACTGCCACTGATTCTTGAAGAGCGCGGTCTCGTTGATGTAGGTGAACAGCTCGCGCAGATCGTAATCTTTCTTGACGCGCACTCCCCAGAATGGCGGCTGAGGAATATTCGGCGCATCGGTCACCACCGCGCTGCGTTCCGCGAATACGGGTCCGGTCTCTTCATCGACGGCCGCCGCCTTCGCGTACTCCTTCACGGTCCGACCCTCGGTCAGGCGCGCTGACCTTTGCCCGTCCTCGGCGATCAGGTCTTCCATGATGTGCAGACCACTGAACGCGTCGTCGGCATAGAACACGGCATTCGAATATTCGCGGCGCAGATCGTCTTCCACATACTTCCGCGTCAAAGCTGCGCCTCCGCAGATTACTGGATACTCCAGCTTCTGCCGTTCCAGATCCTGGATGACGTATTTCATCTCGAGCGTCGACTTCACAAGCAATCCGCTCAAGCCGATCGCGTCCGCGCCGTGTTCGTCAGCCGCCCTGATGATCGAGTCACCCGGCTGCTTGATGCCGAGGTTGACGACTTTGAATCCGTTATTCGACAGGATGATGTCGACCAGATTCTTGCCGATATCGTGCACGTCACCCTTCACGGTTGCGAGCACGATGGTTCCCTTCTGTTGCGAGCCGGACTTCTTCTCCATCTTCGGCTCCAGATAGGCCACGGCCTGCTTCATCACGCCGGCAGAATCGAGCACGGAAGGCAGCTGCATCTTGCGCGCGCCGAACAACTCGCCCACAGTGCGCATTCCATCGAGCAGGACGGTGTTAATAACGTCGAGCGGCGAATACTGTTCGAGTGCGACGTCGAGAAGTTGCTCCAGCGATTGCTTGTGCGCGCCTTCGCCCACGGCCTTCTCACCGTTGATGATCGCGAACTTGAGTTTGTCCTCGATCGACAGTGTTTCGACATGAGCCGTGGTGGACGCCTGCGGCTTCCCCTTCAAGCCGGCGAAGTGGTTCATGTAAACCTGGAGCGGGTCTCCATTCGCCGTGTCGCGGAAAATCAGCTTGCGCGCAAGATCAACTTCCTCCTGAGGAATCTTATATAAAGGGTAGATTTTGGTGTAGTTAACGATGGCCATATCGAGACCATTGCCGACTGCCTCGTGCATGAAAACGCTGTTCAACACGCGCCGCGGGTAAGCATCGAGACCGAACGAAATATTGCTGACGCCCAGAATCGTCTTCACGTCAGGCAGTTCTTGCTTGATACGTTTCACTGCCTCGAGCGTCTCCATTCCCGCCGAGCGGTATTCCTCCTGCCCGGTCGAGATCGGCAAGGTCAGAGCGTCGAAGATAATGTCGACGCCACGAATCCCGTATTTTTTGGTAGCGAGTTCGTAAATGCGTTTCGCGATGGCGACTTTTTTGTCCGCGGTCAGGGCCATACCATCTTCGTCGATGGTCAGCGCAATCACGGCGGCGCCATAACGCTTCGCCATGGGCAGCACGAGTGAAGTTCGCTTCTCGCCGTCTTCGAGATTGATGGAATTGATGATGGCCTTGCCGGGAATGCGCTTTAACGCTTCTTCCACAACGTCTGCTTCCGTGGAATCGACAAGAATCGGGGCCGGGACGCGCGTGGCTACACGTTCAAGAATCGATGTGATGTAGCCCTTTTCGTCTTCTCCGACAATCGCGCAGCACAGGTCGAGCATGTGCGAGCCGTCGTTCACCAGCTTCTTCGCCAGAGCGAGGATGTCGTCGTACTTCTTGCCGCGTACGAGATTGCGGAAGTGCTCGACGCGGGTTGTCGTGTTCATTTCTTCCGCGACGATCAGGGGTTTGGGCTCGAGATCGAGTGGAACGGAAGTGTAGGCGCTGGAGGCTGCGCCAGTCGCTTTCACTTCGCGACGCGCCGGCTCGACGCCGGAGACAGCGTCAACAACGGCTTTCAGGTGGTCGGGAGTGGTGCCGCAGCATCCTCCAACTACGCGAACGCCGTAGTCGACGACGAAGCGCTTGTGATACTTGGCCAACTCCTGAGGTTCGAGCTTGTAGACGGCATGTCCGCCTTCGTTGTGCGGCAGCCCAGCATTGGGCAGAACCGAAATTTCTTTGGTGGAATTCAATCCGAGATACCGGACTGCGTCGTTCATTTCCTTGGGTCCGGTGGCGCAGTTAATTCCGAGAATGTCGACATCAAACGGCTCGAGCGCAGTCAGGGCCGCCCCGATTTCGGTGCCGAGCAGCATCGTGCCGGATTCCTGCAGCGTCACTTGGACAGTCAATGGCAGACGCTTCCCTGCCTTGCGCATCGCTTCGAGCGCGCCATAAGCGCCGACCTTGGCCTGCAGTAAGTCCTGAGCGGTCTCAACCAGCAGCAAATCGACGCCGCCCTCGATCAGCGCAGCCGCCTGCTCTTCGTAAGCCGCAGCCATCTCGTCGAAGGAGATGTGTCCGAGAGACGGCAACTTGGTGGTCGGCCCCATGGAGCCGGCCACAAAACGCGGCCGCTCTTTCGTCGAGAATTGTGCCGCCACTTCTTTCGCCAGCTTCGCTGCAGCGATGTTGATTTCCGCAACACGATCTTTCAGGTCAAACTCGCCGAGGACTACGCGGGTTCCTCCAAAGGTGTTGGTTTCCACCACGTCGCAACCGACCGCGAAGAACGCAGCGTGAATGTCCTTAATGATGTCGGGACGGCTGAGCACCAGGACTTCGCTGCAGTTCTCTTTTCCCCAGAAGTCATCGAGGGAGGGATTGCGCATGAGGATGTTGGTCCCCATCGCGCCGTCGTAAACCACGACCCGTTCCTTCACGATTTGGAGAAAATCAGCCATAGAGAATTTGCTAGTAGTCGTTAGCCGGTAGCCATTGGCAAATCAAAACACCAGTCGACGCGATCCGTTGCGGGTTAACGCCTTAGCACTGACCACCGCGCGTAGCACGACTGCCTTGCCAACCGCCAACGACTACCGATCAACGACTACTCCTATGCACAAACGCCGGCCCGCTTGGGACCGGCGTTGACTCTGTGCAGAACCTTGAAAGCTTTCAGCTCCCCTGCACCGGCAACGCCGGTGCGCCTCCGGCGACCTCGGCGCTGTTGAACACCGCGTTGGCTCCCATATGGGCCGGCGCCGCCGACAGCATTTGCTCTTTGCGATAAATCAGGCTGCTGGCGTTGAAAGTGGCCAGTTCGAACCCGTGACCGTGCGTGATCGCGTCGGTAGGGCAAGCCTCCACGCAATATCCGCAGAAAATACATCGGTTGTAATCGATGTTGTAAACCTTCGCGTAGCGCTCGGCGCCGCTCACCCGGTTGGTCTCGGTGTTCTCGGCAGCTTCGATGTAGATGCAGTTCGAAGGGCAAGCCGCTGCGCACAGGAAACACGCCACGCATTTTTCAAGACCGTTTTCGTCGCGTTGCAGCACATGCATTCCGCGAAAGCGCTCCTGGAAACGGGCGCCCCGCAAGGGGCCAGGGCCGTCAGGATAGTTCTCAACCTGGGTCGGCTGGAACATCTCCATGAAGGTGATGCTCATGCCCTTGGCAATCGCGGCGATGTTCTTCAAGACCGGCATGCCCAGTCAGTATACCGAAAATCTAGCGGCGGGCGCAGGTGGCGCACACGACAGACACCGCCTTTTGTATGAGATAGCGGTCCGCCGTTCTGGTTATTGACGGCATCCTTCGCCCGGCGAGCGTCATCTAAGCAAGCGACCATCTCCCATTCAACCATATGGCCCAGCTACTGGACTCTATAAATTCCCCACTCGATGTAAAAAAGCTCACCGTCCCACAACTGGAAGTTCTTGCCGAAGAGATCCGTGAAGAGCTGATTTCCGTCCTCTCGAAAACCGGAGGACACCTCGGCCCCAACCTCGGAGTGGTCGAGCTAACGCTGGCGATGCACTACGTTTTTGACACGCCCAAGGATCATTTTGTCTTCGACGTAAGCCATCAGGCTTATGTTCACAAACTGCTCACCGGACGCCGCGAAGAATTTCACACCATCCGCACACCCGGCGGGTTGAATGGATTCATGTTGCGCACTGAAAGTCCTCACGACTGCTATGGGGCGGGACATGCGGGAACTGCGCTTTCGGCGGCGTTGGGGATGGCGGTCGCTCGCGATCGCGTGGGAAGCAACGAACACGTGGTCGCCCTGGCTGGCGATGCGGCATTCACGTGTGGCATCACGTACGAAGCTCTGAACAACATTGCGAACAGCACACGCCGCCTGATTGTCGTTCTGAATGACAACGAATGGTCGATTGACAAAAACGTGGGCGCGATCGCCAACTATCTGAACACGATCGTGACCAACCCGCGGTTCGACTACCTTCACGAGCAAGCCGGCCGCTTCGTTGAACGGATGGGAGGCAAGACTGCCCTCCACATGGCGCGCAAGGCGGAAGAAGCCGCGAAGAGCATCCTGTGGCCGAGCGTCATTTTCGAAGAGCTGGGATTGAAATACTACGGTCCCATTGACGGCCATGACATCCCGACGTTGATCAAAACTTTTGAATTTCTCAAAAGGCAACAGCGGCCCGTGCTGCTTCATGTGCTGACGCAAAAAGGAAAGGGCTTCGAGCCTGCCTTGCAGAAGCAAAAGAAATTTCACGGACTCGGTCCCTACGATCCGGAAACCGGCGAAACCAAATCACCAGGCCAGCGCACCTACTCGGAAGTTTTCGCCGACACCATGGTCAAGCTGGCCGACATAAACAGCAAAGTTGTGGCGATCACGGCCGCAATGCCGAACGGGACGGCCCTCGACCGCTTCCAGCCTCGTCATCCGGACCGGTACTTTGATGTGGGCATAGCCGAAGAACACGCAGTCATTTTCGCGGCGGGACTCGCGACCAAAGGATTCAAACCGTTCGTCGCCATTTACTCGACGTTCCTGCAGCGCTCGCTCGATCCCATCATTCATGACGTCTGTCTGCAGAACCTGCCCGTGGTGTTCTGCATGGACCGCGGCAGTCTGTCGGGCGACGACGGTCCGACCCATCACGGCCTGTTCGACATCAGCTACCTGCGCGGCATTCCGAATCTGGTGCACATGGTTCCCAAGGATGAAGACGAACTGGCCGACATGCTGTTCACGGCCATGCAGCACAACGGACCGATTGCCATTCGCTACGCGCGCGGCATAGGCCCCGGGACAGCGGTAAAAGATGTTCCGCGAGCGATCCCGATCGGACAGGCGGAACTCCTGCAGCATGGTGAGCACGACCGTGTCGCAATCTTTGCGCTGGGAGCCCTGGTCCCGATGGCGCAGGAGGTTGCTGCCAAACTCGAAGGCGAGGGCATCAGCGCGGCCGTTATCAATGCACGGTTTGCCAAGCCGGTCGATGCAAGCATGGTCGAGTTCTACGGTCGCAGCGTCGACGCCATCGTCACGATGGAAGATCACGTTCTGGATGGCGGATTCGGAAGCGCCGTCCTGGAACGCCTGAGCGATTTGGGGCTAAGCACACCGGTGGTTCGGGTCGGATGGCCCGATCAATTCATCGAGCACGGCAAACCGGAGGCTCTCCGCGCGAAATACGGGATCAGCGTACAGAGCACGTTGGAAAAGTTGCATCGGGTGTTGAATCAGCGCGTCGCAGAGAAGATCGCACAAAGCATTGCGAAAGCATAACCGGCCTGAACCGTAGCGCCGGCGTCCCGCCGGCAGTCGCGAGGGCATCTTGCCCTCGCTTTGTTTTCCGCACGCCAGCGGGCGAGGACGCCCGCCGGACTGCCGGCAAGATGCCGGCGCTACATTCCTAACACCTAAGGCCCAAGACCTAACACCTGTTCCCTCGTGACCTGGATCACCTGTCAAGCCCAACCCACGTCACAAATCACATCCATCTCCATCAATCAACGCCAAATATAAACTCTCCCGTCGTGTCACAATCCCCCCCACCTCAATTGCTATTCTAAAATCAGGCCAGAGATGGCGACGTTCCGCGTGTCCTAGGCAGAACCGCGCGGACCCTTATCGCGGGCGTGCACCCCTGTTGAGCACGGACGAACATCTGACGCGGCGCAGGCCGACTCACCGGCTACTGAGTCATACGGGGCTCATGGCATGCGTGAACCGTACCCGCAGCGGGAGTGATCACTCCAATCGCTTTAATAATCAAGCGATAGAGACAAGAGCAGCCCAAACGAAAGCTCTTCGATGAAACGAGGCGGATAGAGGAAGACAACATCGAAAAGAAAAGACGCCCCGGTGTGATTAAACCAATTCCTGTCCCGTCCACCATAGATGTCATCTACGTCTCTAAAGCAGTTCTCTGCGCCCTCTGCGGGGGTTCTCTGCGTCCTCTGCGTTTTAAGATTCTTGCGCGTCCTGCGGCGGTCCCAAACTCAATTCCGTTATTTCCATCCGATTCCGAGTGCTCCGACGGGTTTTGTGGCAAACTTTCGTGGGCCCCGATGGCCGCGATTCGCGTTCATCTCATTCTCGCGAGGAACAATGCATCCCCAAATTCTGAAGCTTCGACTGCACGACGTTTTCCGACTAGTGCTGTTGGCAAGTCTGGGATCACTTACCAGCGCTGCGTTTGCTCAAGTGCAGCCGCAATTGCATGTCATGCCGATGCCGGCCTCGGTGCAGATGGGATCCGGCCAACTCACCATCGATCGCACCTTCACTGTCTCAGTGCAAGGCACGCACGACGACATGGTGGACCGGGCCGTCGATCGATTCAAGGATCAACTGAACCGCCGCACGGCGATCCTCCTGCAGAAACCCGTCGATCCGGCGCACACAACGCTCACGGTTCAGGCCGACCATGGAAGTCAGAAAGTGCAGAAGGTCGGCGACGACGAGTCCTATGACCTCGTCGTTACGGAATCCGGCGCCAAGCTCAACGCACCCAATCCGCTTGGGATTCTGCACGGCCTTGAAACTTTTCTCCAGCTGGTCACCATTACGCCGAGTGGCTTTTCTATTCCGGCGGTCACCATACGCGATCAGCCCCGCTTCGTGTGGCGGGGAACGCTGATCGACGTTGGCCGGCACTTCATTCCCATCGACGTCCTCAAACGCAACATTGACGGCATGGCGGCGGTCAAGCTCAACGTCCTGCACTGGCACCTCTACGACAGCGAGGGGTTCCGCATCGAGAGCAAGCGCTTCCCCAAGTTGCAGGAAGATGGCTCCGACGGCCGCTACTACACGCAGGAAGAAATTCGCGACTTCATCGCCTACGCCCATGATCGGGGCGTGCGCATTATGCCCGAGTTTGAAATGCCGGGACACAGCCGCTCGATGTACGTGGGCTATCCCGAGCTCGCCAGCGGTCCGGGGCCATACAAAATGGAGCCGGGCGCGCCCGACGCCGAGATGGATCCGACGCGCGAGGAGACCTACAAGTTCCTCGACAAGTTTCTGGAAGAGATGGCCGGACTCTTCCCCGACGAATACTTCCATATCGGCGGAGACGAAGTTGCCGGCAAGGAGTGGGAGGTCAATCCGAAGATTCAGGCTTTCATGCGCGAACATGGCATGAAGAACAAGCAGGACCTGCAGGCTTACTTCAACCAGCGCCTGCAGAAAATCGTCGCCAAGCATCACAAGATCATGGTGGGATGGGATGAAGTTCTGCATCCAGATCTCCCGAAGAGCGTGGTGGTGCAGTCCTGGCGCGGGCAGGAGTCACTGGCGACGGCCGCCAAGCAGGGCTATCGCGGGATGCTCTCTTTCGGCTACTACCTCGATCTGATGTGGCCCGCTTCGCGGCACTATGCGGTCGAACCCTTGAGTGGCGAAGGCGCGTCACTGAATGCGGAAGAGAAGGCGCGCATCCTGGGCGGCGAGTCTTGCATGTGGTCGGAGTTCATAACGCCTGAAAACATCGACTCAAGAATCTGGCCGCGCAATGCTGCGATCGCCGAACGTCTGTGGTCTCCGGCCAGTATGCAGGATCCAGCTTCGATGTACGAACGGCTCGCGGAGGTGAGTGAGCGTCTCGAAACGCTTGGCCTGACTCATCGCACTTCCCTGCTGCCGGCGCTCGATCGCATGGCGGGATCGGGCGATGTTGCTCCGTTGCGAACGCTGGCGGATGTCGTCGAACCGGTGAAGGACTACACACGCATGGACAACATGAAGGGTCCGCTCGACTTCCGCGCACCATTGAATCGCCTGGTGGACACGGCACGCCCGGAGAGCGAACAGGCGCGACGATTCCATGATGCGGTGCAAACGTACATCGCAAGTGGCTACAAGGATCGCGCCGCCGAAGCTGCGATTCGAGGACAGTTGACCGCGTGGCGCGACAACGACCCGCGGCTGCACTCCATGCTCGAGACGTCTTTTCTGATGCGAGAGTTGGCTCCGCTGTCCGCGGATCTTTCCACCGTGGGCTTCGCTGGTTTGTTCGCACTCGACTACCTCGAGAAGGGGGCGCCCTCGCCAACCACGTGGAGACCGCAGCAACTCAACCTTCTCGACGTCGCCGCTGCGCCGCACGCTGATCTGCTGCTGATGATTGTCCCGTCGGTGAAGCAACTGGTCGAAGCAAGTGGACCGGTTGAGGTTGGCGGGCGGGCACCGCAAGGCAAAAACTAAGCCTGCCCACGGGTCTTTGTCCTATTGGCTCGTCAGGAAGGCTTGAACCGTAAAGCTCGTAAAGAGAGGCCGGCAAGTACGCAAAGAAAGGCTCACGGCCACCAACTATAAAGTATTGATTGCATTGCTCTTACAGGTCAACCGAGGGGCCTCGAAACCGTCTACAAATAGTGATCCACTACTGAATAATATCCATTGACAGTGATCCATTTATGG
>Ga0210406_10004536_pt1 | contig 14832 bp, 10 predicted proteins | sample IncBWC30MmetaG_FD_155454 | JGI IMG/M metagenome (GOLD analysis project Ga0210406, IMG submission 155454) | Forest soil microbial communities from Barre Woods Harvard Forest LTER site, Petersham, Massachusetts, United States - Inc-BW-C-30-M | ecosystem: Environmental > Terrestrial > Soil >... | reverse complement strand
CTTCGGCGTCCATGCGGGAAAGGTCGATGGTGCCGCTCTTTGTAGAATGTTCAACCGTGCCATTCGAGGGCAAGGGATGCCGAACTTCCTCAGTTCCGACAACGATCCGCTTTATCGGTTCCACCAGTGGCAAGCCAACCTGCGGATACTGGAAGTGACAGAAATAAAGTCCGTCCCTTACGTTCCACTGTCTCAGGACTATGCTTCACACTGCACCTCCTGGGTACGCTGTGATACTACTTCGCTCGCGAGGCGTCGCTTTGACAGCTTTACGCCTTGGGCTTTTCTGGGCAGGTTGTCACCGGGATGTTCATACAGACAGTCGTTTTTGCCGTTGCAGGCGTGACCGCGTATCAGTCCGTGGTGATTCCATATCTTGACCCATTGTGGTGTGATGCCGAGCAACGATGCCATCTCCTGCACGGTCAGCATACCCGCCTTGCGCAACCGATCATAGCGCTTGTCCGGATCCAGCACCAACGCGCCTTCGGAGTTATAGATCAATCCGACTGGTGGACTGATCACCAGTTCTCCGCGTCTAGCCTTATTCAAGATTCCACCATGCAAACGCGCACGCAGAACATGCAGTTCCGCTTCTGACATCGTGCCTTTCAACCCTAATAAGAGGCGATCATTAAAATGGGCCGGATCGTAGATGCCATCTTCATCTAGGATCAAAGCATCGGTGAGAGCACAGATCTCCAACAACCGATGCCAGTCGGTCGAGTTGCGCGCCAATCGCGACACCTCCAGCCCCAACACGATTCCGGCTCGTCCCAAGCTAACCTCCGTAACCAACCGTTGAAAGCCCTCGCGGTCGACGGCAGAAGCTCCTGATTGTCCCAAATCGTTGTCAAGGACGATGATGTGATCCTCCGGCCAGCCCAATGCGACGGCCTTTTGGCGCAAAGCGTATTGGCGTTTAGTGCTTTCGGTATTCTCGAACACCTGGCGCAGCGTTGATTGCCGGATGTAGAGATAGGCATTGCGCTCGAGATGAGTCGCTTTTACTTTCTGATGCATCTCTTGATTCATGACACTCTCTCCTGGCAGCCGTGCAGCAGCATTCCCGCAAGGATCAGAACAACCTCGGTGCGCGCGCCCTGAGGAAGCACCGCCTCATCAGGTGCAGTAGTAAATTCTTTGGCTGGAGGCGGTGCGAGGCAAGGTGAACAGGCAGTCATCCATTCCCTCATGCCCCGTCGCATGAATAACGTCAACCCTGGTCCGCGTTGTCCGTTCAGGATCTGACGCCGCAGCTCTTCGTACGCGGCAAGCCATCCATCTTTTTCCAGCAGTGCGGCAGTGTGAGCGGGCAGCAAACTTATCGGAGTTTTTTTTCCCGCTGAAGCTGCCGCTCGATTCGCTGGCAACCTCACTGTCGAGCCCTGTACCAGACGCCGGTGGCCGCCTGATTTATCTGAGTCTCGCCCTGGCTGCAGTATTCGGTCGACCTCAGCGGAACTCCAAGAAATCTTCGCTGGTTCCCAATCGCAACGCGCTTCCCCGATCCGATCGCTTCCCTGCCACCAGGTCCGTTCAGAAAGTGAGACTCAGCTCACTCTCGTAAAGCAGGTAAAATCGGCCCGCGTAACAATTCGCCAGACACAAGCTGTGCGAGGAAATTATGAGAGGAAACCAAGCCCCTTCCATGCGTTTGAGATTTTTGACCACACGACAAATCAAACACGCAGATGCGGTTTCTGCGTTGCGCGATCCATGATCACTTAAGTTCTAAGCGAGACGTATCCAGCTAGCGACAGAGGGAACGCCGCTGTTGTCGACGAGAAACAGCATGTACCACCCCGGTGGCGCAATATTGCGGTTGTGCGGAACAGCGGCGGTGACAGTTCCATTAGCAACACTCGTGACCTCGAGGTCGACGAGCCGCTGGCTGCCATCGAACGAGTGAGTGGTCACGCAATTCCTCATCAGGCTGGCCCAGCGAATGTTCGCAGCCTGCGGAGATTCGATCTGGATGGACTGCCCGTAGGTGCATTGTGCCGGCGCATCACTAATCACCGGGCGAGGTCCTTTAAACAGATAAGGCGGGCTGAACACTTCGAGGCGCATCTCTTCGTTGGGGTCATGATCCCACACGACGTGTGAGCCACCATCCGGATTGCTGCCGGCAGAGACAACAGTGGCGTCTGGCATCAACAGGGCGGTGGAATGATACAGGCGTGGCACCACTGCACCAGCGGTAAGTGTCCACGTGTTCGTCGCAGGATCGTAGATTTCACCCTGCAAGCGCGCCATCGGTGCGTCTTCCTGCTTAAGCGAGCCGCCGCTCACGAACACCGTGTGATCCGGCAGAAGAACGGAGTTGAGATGGATTCGCGGCAAACACAGCGGCGCGGCCGGCAGGAAATGTGGATTCGGGGCGGTAAGATCCACGATGTCCACGTTGTCGATGGCATCGGTCTTGTTCGGTTTGCCTGCAGGACCGCCACCCATGATCATGACTCTCTGATCCTGAGCGGGCGGCAAGAGGACGCTGGCGGACTGGTTACGCATGCCTCCCCCTTCCATGCCGGGTAGGGCAGTGAGGTGAACTGGATTGTGCGTGAGATCGATAATACAGGGGTCGACCTGGAGATTGTCGTCCATGCGCCCGCCATCGAATACAATGCGGCCATCCGCCATCAAGAATATGTGCGCGTAGAGAGGAAGTCCCGGGAATCCGGCGTCGAAATGGAGCACGTGCCAGTGATTACCGTTGGGATCGTAAATCTCCAACGTGTTGTTGTGGGGGTTGGTCAAGTCCTCGGTCAGGCCAGTGGCAATGAGCGCTCGGCCATCGCCTAGTGTGATGAGACTAGGATACCAGCGGCCATGGGCCATGGAAGCGACGAAGGACCACTGCTCTGTAGCCAGATCGAATATCGTCGCATCATTGCGTCCAGCGAACGGATTGTAGTGGCCCGTGCCGCCCGCGGACAGCAATCGTCCATCTGCAAGAAGCGTATCGGCGCCACAGAAGAAATCGAACGGCCGGTGGTTGGGCGCGAAAAGAGTTTGCGGATGGAAGAAATTGTTTCCTGGTGGTGCGTTCGGATCCCACATCACACTCGTGAAAATGCCGTCAGCCATGCTACCAAAATCCGGCGCGGCAAAGCGTGTGGCACTACTACCGGATCCCGCGAAGAACAAGACTTTTCCATGAGGAAGCAACGCAGCGTGAACCGCGAGGACGCCGGAATGAAATGGCAAGACTTCCCATCGGCCATCTCGCGCGGGATTAGTGTCCAAGGGGATAAATCGGTAGTAGCCCGCGTTCTGCCCGACCGGATTATCGACCATCATCGTGATCATCCCGCGCGCTCCATCGAGCGTGGTGGCAGCGATGCCGCCCCCGCCGTTTTCCCAGGCAAACCAGGAGGGGACGCCGCGCCACAAAGTCCATTGCGCGACGTTACCGTTGATGTCGACGTTGCTTCCGATTTTGTAGAAGGCTTGGTTCTGATCGACCGCGTTGTCGATCATGAAGATAACCAAGTCTAGATGTCCGTCGTTGTCCAGATCCATCACTGCGACGCCAGCGCCTTGATTTTCCCAAGAGAACCAAGTCGGCTGATCGAGCGGAGGTGGAGGAGGAGGTATGGGCCCCACGTCAATCCAAGGCGTCCAGCCGCCGGCTACATTGGCGTCGGCGTCGAGGTTCCTTCCAACCCTGTATAGACCGCGATTTTGGCCCGGCGGATTGTCAACCATCATCACAATCAGTTCCGGGTTGCCATTGCCGTCGACATCCGCAACAGCAATTCCTCCGAATTGGTTTTCAAAAGAGAACCAATCGGGAATGGCTATCCAAGGGCCCCATCCGCCGTTGATGTTTCCGTTCACATCGAGTTGCTTGCCAATGCGATAGAAACCCTGGTTTCGACCGGGAGGATTGTCAATCATGAAGACGAGTAGGTCCTGCTTACCATCTTTGTCGACGTCGAAGATGGCTGCACCGACGCCCTGATTCTCAAACGAGAACCATTCGGGCACGTCTATCCAGGGCGACCAGCCACCGGTCACCTTGCCTTGCCCGTCCATGGCATGGCCAATACGGAAAATGCCGCGGTTCCGCTGGCCGCCGGGATGATCGACCGTGATGACCAGAAGGTCTTGAGCGCCCGTACCCGTCAGATCCGCGACCGCAACGTTGCCTCCCTCGTTGTCGAAGGAAAACCAATCGGGTATTTGCAACCAGCCCGGATGTGCGGCGACGACGGGCAACGCCTCTGCTTCCCTTTGGAGTACAGTTGCTGCACCTGTTTGAACCATTTGACCCCCTTCGATAACGGTGCACCTGCGGATAACCTGGCGCTTATCCTCTTAGGCTTGGCGAGCCTGGCGCAGCAAGTCCGTCATCTTGAATTCCCCATTTTTCCGAAGGTAACTCTTTTATGGGAGTGAAATTCGGATTCTGCATGGTCGATGAATTGGCCAAGATAGGTATAGTCAGCACTGATGCCCATATTTTCTTCATCGTCCACTTCCGTCCCTGGGGCCTCGGCTTCGAACTCCGCTGTCATCACTGCGGCCAGATCGCCAGCGTCAAATTGAGCTGCGGGCAAGGTGAGGAACATTCGCCCGAAAGCGGCCCTCGAATTGATCTGAGCGACCGCGTGATTCGAGACCGCGAAGCTCGCCATGACGGCCGATGGTTTTGTGGGGAACAACCGCTAAGCTAGTAGCCTGTTTCATACGCGTCCACCTTTTTGGACGAATCGAATCCGAATCAAGGCATCTCTTGTAGAAGACGAGGGCTCTAAGTGCAGTTGCGGGGTCTTCCAATCTCCAAGAACCTGTTCGCATGGACTCTGCTATGAAAAGCCCACGAGAAACTCCGAAGCAACAGACTTCTATCGGGTTGCGGCTCGACCACGACGGTAGCGAGCGCCACCAGCTCAACTTTCGATGGGCGACACCATAGAGCGCGTGAGGAAGATGAGGCTGGGGCCGCGCACTTGCCCGGCCAAACACCGAAAGTGTCGGTTAAAATAACGGAACGTATCGCTCGTGTCAACAGGAAAATTCACCGTTGTCAAAGCTCTTTAAAAATGTCCCCTTCCTTACCTCGTTTAAAATGTCCCCTTTTTCTGTTCTGCCTCTTTTTCTTTCCTGGGTGTTTTTCCTCGAAAAAGTTCGCGCCCGGAAGCTCCAGGAACGACGATTCCTATCTCGCTCGACCTACGGCATCCCTCTGTTTTGCTGGCCTGGTCCGGAGCGCAGCCCTGCGGAGCCCGCAGGGCGGAGCGTTTAGGGCGAAGCGGAGGGCCAGGCCAGCGTCGAGCGCGAAGCGGCGGCGGCCAACTTGCAGGCGCGCTTCTGCACTGGGCAACTCCGAATGCCGAAGTATCTCAGTTCCGATAATCCGCTCTATCGGTTCCGCCAGTGGCAAGCCAACCTGCGGATACTGGAAGTGACAGAAATAAAGTCCGTCCCCTACGTTCCGCTGTCTCATCCATTCGTGGAAAGGCTAATCGGCACCGTTCGACGGGAGTATTTGGATCAAATTTTGTTCTGGACTACGGCAGATCTCGAAAACAAGCTGCTCGATTTCAGAACCTACTTTAACAACCATCGGACGCATGATTCACCAGAAGGACAAGCGCCGGATACGTCCGTGTCTCGACCAATCGCAAATCTCCGCTCGATTCGTTGGCAACCACACTGTCACGCCCTCTACCAGACGCTGGCGGCCGCCTGATTCATCAGAGACTCGCCCTTGCTGCGGTATTCGGTCGACCTCGGCGGCACTCCAAGAAATCTCTCGCTGGTTCCCAATCGCAACGCGCTTCCCCGATCCCTTCCCTACCACCAGGTGCGTTCCGAAAGTGAGACTCAGCGACTCAGCTCCTCTCGTAAGGCAGGTAAAATCGGTCCGCGTAACAATTCGCCAGACACAAGCGCCGGAGGAAATCGAAGTCTGAGCCTCACGCGATGCGTGCCATAAAAGAATCTGCTTTTGACGAAACGATTCTGGCGGTGCCGTCACTACCTTACAGCGTTGCGAGTCCAAAGCTCATTAATGTATTTAGTTTTTGCTTGACAATATCTCGCTTCCGCTTAGACTCGGACAATTATTGGCTGGGTACTATCAGGTTTCATAGCGCAAGTTATGTAACGTAACCCCGACTCTTCCGAGTACGCTGCCACTTACGGACGGTAAACAGGCTGGACATTCCGCTTATGCGAAAACTGAATTTGGAGGTCCCTCATGGCTCAGCGTCACAGCACACCCATTCGCGGTTTGATGTCCACCAACCGCTCCCCGCAATTCCAGGGCCGGTTTGGACGCATGTTTCGCTCGCTTCCAAAGGCGAGTTTTGGCAGAAGCGACGATGAAAATGTACAAAACCTGACCTTGCTCGGATTCCAGGTTCCGCAGACCCAAAGCGGGATGTCCGCGCTCTTTGACCCGCCCACCGACGGACCAGATCCCGAAGAGAGTGGTATTCCCGCTCTGTACACCTACCTCGGTCAATTTATCGATCACGATATAACGTTCGACCCTGCGAGCAGCCTGCAGGCGCAGGATGATCCCGATGCACTGACTGATTTTCGAACTCCCGCTTTCGATCTCGATAATATATATGGGCGAGGCCCGGATGATCAGCCATACATGTACCAGCCGGACGGGAAGAGCTTTCTATTAGGCAAAACGCTTACGGGAAGCAAGTTCCAGGTCACGGATCTGCCACGCAACTCTGCCACCCCTGCGCGCGCACTCATTGGCGATCCTCGCAACGACGAAAATACGATCGTTTCGCAACTTCAGGGCTTGTTTCACCGTTTTCACAATCGCAGCGTGCAAGACAATCCCACTCTGTCGTTCGAACACATCCAGAAACTCGTTCGTTTTCACTATCAATACATGCTCCTCCACGATTTTCTTCCACGGATCATCCATTCGGAGGTGCTCGATGCGCTGAAGACGAACGGGCAATACGACGAGAAAAAACTTAAGTTCTTCCATTGGAAGAACAATCCGTTTATGCCGGTGGAGTTTTCGGTGGCCGCTTACAGACTAGGGCATTCGATGGTAAGGCCCGGCTACCGGCTCAATGACAGCGACAGTAACCTGCTTCCGATTTTCAAGACGGATGAAACAGAAAAAGCGGGATTCAAAGATGACCTATCTGGTTTTCGAGAAGTCGTAGCAGGCAGAGCAATCGACTGGGGACGTTTGATCGACATCGATACGCGACCCTATGGCACTGTTGATGACGACAAGGATCCAAACAACAAGACGCGCCTTCAGTTTGCCTATCGCATTGATACGTCGGTGGTGTTCGCCCTCTCCAACCTTCCCATTCCGTCGGTCGTTGCGGCACCTCCGCCAGCCCTGTCTGTCCGCAATCTCATCCGTGGTTGGCGCCTGGGACTTCCATCCGGGCAACACGTCGCGCATGCGATGGGCGTCACTCCGATGGACGACAAGGAGATCCTGATCGGAAAAGGTGTGGATGAACAGGACAAAGCCGATCCTCCGATTGTCAGCATTGACAAGATTTCCCCCGTTTTCAAAAACAACTGCCCTCTCTGGACCTACATTCTGTCGGAAGCCATGAATCATCAGATCAAGGTAACGATCCCGGTTCAGAGTCCAAAACCCATTACCACGCCGCAGCTCGGTCCAGTCGGCGGTCGACTCGTCGCGGAAGTATTCCTCAGACTGATGTTCGGCGATAACCACTCGCTACTCAGCGCCCATCCGACGTGGAAGCCGAAGAACCCTTCCTTCGCGCTTAAGGATTTTGTGAACTACGCCCTCGGGAATTAGTGAAAGCCAGCGCTCAAAAATTTTGAGTCCGCTATGCTAGAAAAGTTATCGTCGCCAGCTCGGACTTCAGTCTTCGATGATTTCCTTGCGATTTCACGAATACTCACCGGCGTCGACAACCTCGATGCGGATCTCGGGCGTCAATATCTGGACCGCTTGAACAGCAGCCCGTTTAGCCCCTTGCTGAGCCAGATACTCGACCGGTTTCATGGGCTTAGAGACGAGCCGGACGTGGTTGAGCAGGTGAAGAAGCAAATCGTAGCCAACGATTCTCTCCGGCCAACCATCTGCCAAATTATTCTGCTTTGGTACACCTCCACCGTGCAAGACAACCTGGGCATAAACCCATCCGCATCGCCCGTCATGCGATTTGGAACTCAAGAGGAATATTTCAGCGGCCTGGCGTGGACCATCATTGGAGCTCACCCGCCGGGCCTCTCAGGCGGATATTTTGGCCATTGGCGATACCGACCCGACAATGAGCCGAAGGGGTCGAAGTGAGCGCGCGCGACTTCGACACTGTCGTGATCGGTGCAGGCGTCGCGGGCGCCATGGTGGCGTATCGTCTCGCAAAAGCTGGCGCGAGAGTGCTGATGCTGGAGGCCGGCAGTCGCAACCCATCGCGCGCTCAAATGGTCGGCGCTTACGCGATCGCTGCGGCGAAGACTCCCCACAGTCCGTATGTTCAGGCCGAGACCGACGCGAAGGTGCCTAGCCCAGACAGCCCGACCGACTACTACGAGCAGCCGCCTGCGCCTCATTTACTCTACAAGAGCACCTACGAACGCAGAACCGGCGGCTCTACCTGGCATTGGCTCGGCCACACTCCGCGCCTCCTGCGCAACGATTTTCGAATGAGGTCGCGATACGGCGGCCCCAACCTTCCGGCGGCACTGGTCGACTGGCCCATCAGCTACGACGACCTCGAACCGTGGTATTGCGAAGCCGAACGAGAAATGGGCGTCGCCGGCTCACAGGAGGAATGGGATGGCCTGTTCGGCTCGCAACGCAGCAAGTCTTTTCCGATGAGCATGATCTGGCCAAGCTACTCGGACGTATGGATATCGGATCGCATCAACGGGAAAATTTTCGAAGGCGCCGAGTACCGAGTACGAAGCACTCCCTCGGCGCGAAACTCTGAAATCTACGACGGACGGCCACCGTGCGCCGGGAACTCGATCTGCGTTCCTTTGTGCCCGATAGGCGCGAAGTACGACGGATCGGTACACGTGGCGAAAGCCAAGGCGGAAGGCGCATCGCTCTGGGAGCAATGTGTCGTAACGAAACTCGACAAGGACGCAGACGGTTCCGTTCACACGGTTCACTTCCTGACCTACGCCGGCGTACCGCAAAGCGTGACTGCGGAAGTCGTCGTCGTCGCGGCTCATGCCATCGAGACGCCGCGATTGTTGCTCATGTCCGAAATCGCCAATTCCAGCGGTCAAGTAGGCTGTAATCTTATGGACCATCTGTCCAAGAGCACGTTCGGGCTTGCTCCCGAAAAGCTCTTCCCATTCCGTGGTCCACCATCCACATCTGGAATTGAATCGTTCCGCGATGGCGATTTCCGCAAGGATCGAGCCGGTTTCCGCATTTCGCTCAACAACGACGGCTGGTCGAGAAAGAACGCACCCTATGCCGAAATCATCGATTCCGTGACCAACAAGCAATTGATTGGAGCAGAGCTGCAATCGGCTGTCTTCGAACGCGTCGCTCGCCAGATCCGTTTGAGTTGTTCGGTTGAAGTCGCGCCCGATCCAAACAATAAGGTCGAACTGTCGACGATGAAGGATGCGCTCGGTCTACCACGCCCCAAGATTACTTTCACGCCGCCGGACTACAGCTTTAAGGGACTCGCCCAAGCCACAAAGACCATGGCCGATATGTTCCGGCTCATGGGCGCAACCGATCTCGATATGGGAACTGATCCTACAGCCTACGATGGCGCGGGCCACATCATGGGCACCTGCCGGATGGGCAATGATCCGAAACTTTCGGTTGTCGACGCCCAGTGTCGCGCGCACGATCACAAGAATCTCTTTATTGCCGGCGCGTCTGTTTTTCCCACCGTTGGCAGCCCAAATCCCACGCTGTCCCTCGCAGCTCTAGCGCTTCGAACTGCCGAGGACATTGCCATCCAGCTTGGTGTTAAGACCAAGCGGCAGAGAAACGCATGAGCCCAGCCGCTACGATTCGATCGCGTTCCGACTTACTGAAGCTTCTCTGTGAAGCCACGGAGCTTGAGCACGGCATCGCGTGCTCCTATCTATATGCCGCCTTTTCCTTGAAGCGGGACATCTCCGAAGGCGGAATCACGTGGGATGAGCAACAAAAAATCCGCCGCTGGGCGGCCCAGCTGTATTTTATCGCTTCCCAGGAGATGCTTCATCTCGCTCTCGTCTGGAACGTGACCACAGCGATCGGCGGGACGCCTTACTACCTCCGGCCCAATTTTCCGCAGAACACGAAGTACTATCCGCTGAACGTTCCGATCGAACTCGAACCCTTTGGGCTTCGCAGTCTTCGCAGATTCATCCTCTACGAACATCCGCAACAGGGGCCTCCGGGTCTGGACGTCAAAGAGCTACTTAGACTTCCAGGCGACGACGCCGAGGACATTGAATTTGGTTCTGTTGGTGAGCTGTACGCGCTGATTGAATCAGGCATTCGCAATATCGATGAAAAAGAACTTTTCATCGGCTCGCCCACGCAGCAAATGACTACCGACTTGGTGCACTTTCCGGATCTCGTAGCCGTGAAAGACCGTGCCTCAGCTCTGAAAGCCATTGAAGAGATTACCGAGCAGGGCGAAGGACGCGTTCACCACCGGGAGAATTCGCACTTCAAAGCATTTGTGACGATTCTCCAGGATCTTCAGGCTTCGGGCGCGCAAGGTTCGTCCTTTTCGCCCGCAAGACCCGCGATGACGAACCCTTCCGCGGGGGTGCAACGCGGCTACGGAGCGAACGCCAATCCCATTGACAATCCGGTGTCCGTCCAGGTCGCCGCTCTTTTCGACTCCGCCTATAGCCTAATGCTTCGAATGCTTGCATGGAGTTTTGAATTCGATGCGGCGGGCGTCGAACCTCAATTAAAAGCTTTCTGTAGCGCCGCGATTGACCTGATGCCGCGCGTCGTCCTACCGCTCGGTGAGGGCCTGATGCTTATGCCCGCGGGTGACAAATACCCAGGCAAAACCGCGGGGCCAGGATTCGGGTTGACGCGTCATGTGATGTTGCCACCCGATGCGAAAAACACTCGAAAACTTTGTCGCGAACGCTTCAAGGAGTTGGCGGCTCTTGCAGCTGGACTTCTGCAGAATCCGTTGCCAAGTCCCGTGAAGGCGGGGTGCCTCCACCTTCAGGAAATCGCGGATACCTTCGACGCCCGAGTGAAATTGTGACCACGTTTGGTCAGCTAACTACTTGAAGTGTGGAAAACGGAGAAGTTCGAATCATGGCAAACAAGACAGCGAAAGCCATTGATAAGACGATCCAGAAGAACCTGAGCAAGTTGAGTAAGCCGGGAGTCTTGACGGTGCGACCGGGTTTCGAAATCGCTGGGCATCAACTCACCGGTAAAGCGGCTATTGTCGCCACCGTCCACATGAAGAAAAAAATCCTGCCAAAGAGTGACAAGCTTCCGAACTCGATTTCGGGCATTCCGGTCGACGTCCGCGAGGCCAGACCGTTTCAACGTCTTTGCGCACACGATTGGCCGGCAGCCGCTCTCACGCAAATGATCGCGCGCCCCGAGGACAAAGAACCTACGTGGCCATTCGAACGACAGGTCCCAAGCGGCAAGCTGCTACAGAACATTTGGTCGATGAGCCCGAAGGCGCTGGCGAAAAGCACGGCCAGTCAACCTGCAATGCAGAAAGCCTTGGCTGCTCACGCGAAAAAAAAACAGATCGACTATGTCGCCGCGAAAAATGCGCCGCTCACTCCGCTCACTACAACTACCACGATCACCGCCGTGGTAAGCCCTGACGCCGGGTTTGCTACGCTCGAGAAATTTCTTGCCGGCGCCAAGAAGTCCCTGGTCATCGGAATGTACGATTTTACGTCGGCCAGTATTCTCAAGGACTTCAAAAACGATCTCGGTAGTCCGAGAACACTGCAGATGGTCCTCGACAACCCGATACTGAATCCCACGGCGGACCAGTCCGATGCTCAAACGGTGGCTGGATTGGAAGCGTCTCTTGGCTCCCGCGCCAGGATTGTTTGGGCTCTCGACCGTTCAAACAAATTTGTTTCGGTTTGGATGTTTCCTTACGCCTATCACATCAAAGTCATCGTTCGCGACGGTACTTCATTCTGGTTGTCGAGCGGAAATCTAAACAACAGCAACGAACCAAATCCTGCATCGCCTCCATCCCACGAAGACCGAGATTGGCACGTAATCATCGAAGACCGTCAACTTGCGAAAACTTTCGAGGCCTATCTTAACCAGGACTTCGTGTCCGCGGCCGCGAATCAAAATCCCGCGCCGCCGGCGGTCTCGGAGGCTCTGGCCGAAGCGAATGCAAAGCTCGCATTTGACACCAACCCGCCACCGCCTCCTCGTTCCCCCAAGCCAAACGCAAAACAAGCGGTGCCCGCACAAACGTTCAGGAACATCCCCGTAACCATTACTCCAGTCCTCACACCGGACAATTTGCCTAACTCGACGACTCGCCAGTATTTGTCGACCATGACGAAGTTCATCTCAAATGCGAAAAAGTCACTGTTCATCCAGCTTCAGTACATTGAGGCATCGAAGGGGACGGGATTCTACGATGACCTGCTTCAAACCATCGCGGACCGTGTGAAGGCGGGAGTCGATGTTCGCCTTATTGAAGACCAGACTAACGGTGAAAAGTGGGCAGAGAAAATGAAGAGCTCTGGGGTGGATCTCACGGCCAACATCCGACTGCAAGCGAGCCCGAGCGTGCACAACAAGGGTTTTATCATTGACTCGAGCATTGTGGTGGTAAGTAGCCAAAATTTCTCCCCGGCGGGTGTGCACGACAATCGGGACGCTGGGGTAGTCATCGAAAATCCCGGGATTGCCCAGTACTTCGAACCAGTTTTTCTCTCCGACTGGAACCGGCTTAAGCCGTTCGCGCCCAAAGCCGCCAAAGCCACACCTGCGCCGGCCGCTTCGAAAACCACCAAGTCTACCCGCGCAAAAAGCACAAAGAAGAAGCCACGCCGCGCGAAGCCATGATGAGAGCAATGCAAGGCCGCGCCGCTGCGAAAAATTTCGCTCTTAGCCAACGACCGAAACAAGGTCTCGGGGAGCCCTCATTAGGCGAAACAAGGAATGCGTCGTTATTGGTGCGGGCGCCTGGCCGGGTTGGCAGCCCGCATGGTCAAAAAACTCAAACGAGTTTCCCGCGCTCGCTAACTGCGCGTTGGATGGATTGGAACGCGTCCTGCAGGAAAAGTTTCCTGCAGCGAAACGTCGCCGATCCCTTGGAGGTAAAAAACCTTGTGTCCATCTCGTTCGTTATGCGGATGACTTCGTCATCACCAGTAAATCGAAAGAATTACTGGAAGGAGAAATCAAGTCCCTCGTCGAGCAATTCTTGCGAGAACGAGGTCTCGAACTCTCTCCGACCAAGACCGCCATTACGCACATGGAGCACGGCTTTGATTTTCTCGGACAAAACGTGCGCAGATACCCTAACGGGAAACTGCTCATCAAGCCTTCCAAGAAGAATGTTGGAACCTTCCTGAAGGGCATCCGAGGAATCATCAACGACGCACGTGGCATGTCTGCTGCCGCTCTGATCGATCAACTCAACCCCAAGATCCGCGGTTGGGCAAACTAACATCGGCACGTGGTGAGTAAACGCATTTTTGGACACGTGGATCGCAACATCTTCTCTTGTCTGTGGCAATGGGCACGGCGAAGGCACCCGAACAAACCCTCGCGCTGGGTCAAAACAAAATATTTTGAACGGCGTGTGGACTGCAATTGGGCCTTCTTCGGTGAAACCTGCGATGACGAGGGACGGCCAACGAAGGTCTGGCTATTCCACGCCGAGAGCACTCCCATCAAACGACACGTCAAGGTCAAAGGCGAAGCGAACCCGTACGATCCAACCTATGAAACCTACTTCGAAGAACGCGAAGGAGCTCACATGCTGGAAACGTTTCGGGGTACCCGCACTCTTCGCTTTCTCTGGCATGAACAACGTGGACTCTGCACGCTGTGTAATACAAAAATCACCCGGATCACAGGCTGGCGCCTTCATTATTGCGTCGCCCGCGTGAAGGGCGGTTCTACGGGTGCCACGAACTGCGTTTTACTTCATCCAGAATGCCATGACCGGGTTCATCGTCAGCGTCTTCCCGTTTCGAAACCGCGTCTCCTTTAAAGAGGCGTTCGAAGGGCTTGAGCTGGGTGAAGGGAAACTTTCACGCCCAGTTCTGAGAGGGCCGGGCGGCCGCAAGGCCGCCTGGCTACTCGGTACTCATCCATTTGGTGGTCGAAATGAAGCAACGTAATCCCAACTGGGGCTCTCCGCGGATCGCACAACAGATCGCCTTGGCGTTCCGCATCCCAATCGACAAAGACGTAGTTCGCAGGATTCTCGCCCGTCACTACCGACCGGCACAGGACTCTGGTGGTCCCTCCTGGTTGACTTTCCTGGGGCACACGAAAGACAGCCTCTGGAGCACGGATCTGTTCCGGTGCGAATCGGCTACGTTGCGGACCCACTGGGTCCTTGTGGTCATGGATCAATACACACGCCGGATCATTGGCTTCGGCGTCCATGCGGGAACGATCGATGGTGCCGCACTTTGTAGGATGTTCAACCGTGCCATTCGAGGGCAACGCTGGATGCCGAGGTACCTCAGCTCCGATAACGATCCGCTTTATCGGTTCCACCAGTGGCAAGCCAACCTGCGGATACTGGGAGTGACAGAAATCAAGTCCGTTCCCTACGTTCCACTGTCCCATCCCTTCGTGGAAAGGCTAATCGGCACCGTTCGACGGGAGTATTTGGATCACATTTTGTTTTGGACGACAGCAGATCTCGAAAACAAGCTGCTCGATTTCAG